>Ga0179591_1351937_pt1 | contig 14071 bp, 14 predicted proteins | sample CZOMad2_1_08_16f_FD_182891 | JGI IMG/M metagenome (GOLD analysis project Ga0179591, IMG submission 182891) | Vadose zone soil fungal communities from Angelo Coast Range Reserve, California, USA - CZOMad2_1_08_16fungal (PacBio error correction) | ecosystem: Environmental > Terrestrial > Soil >...
AGTACCCCTCTCTAGGGAGATACACCTCCTGCGCTAGGGGGAGGCAGGAAAAAAGGGGAGAGCGCGTGTCGCAGGGGGGGGGGGTAAGCATAAACGAGCACGTTCTTTCAGGGAGTCCGCGCTGTCGGTTTCTTCCGAGTTCAGGTCCTTGTCTGGGAGGAGAGACACATCTTACGTAGAGGGTCGAAAAGACCAGAGAGAAGTAAAGTTCCACGAGGAAGGGACGCCGTCAGTGGCATGGAGGAAAAAGGACGTGAGGGGAGGGAGTAACTTGCTGCCCACTGTATCGATAAGGGGGAGCTCCGAAGCAAAGACAAGACCCCGGTGCCGAGTTCAGGGACGAGAAGGAAAAATGAGTAAGGAGGGGAACTGGCTTTTTTCTCTATTTCTATTTTCAACTAAAGGTACCTGCGGGAAAACGGGGAGGGGCGACGAAGGGGAGGAGGAGGGGGTCGGGAAAGAGAAAAAGAGAATCACAACCACCTCCGGCGTAAGCGGAGGGAACTTTGGGGACGCATCAGAAGGAGAACGGTCTGGGATTCTTTCAAAAACTCTGCTATGGAAGGCAAGGGAAAGAATCGACGATCGGCTGCCGAATAAGGGACTCCGGTCAGAAAAAGGAGACTCTCCTAGACCTGGGAAATGGAGTCGAATTCCGTGTTAAGACTAAAACCAAAAGGGGGTGAAAAAGACAATAAACCGGGGGTCTTGGGATTGGAGCCACTTAACCGGTGGGAAACAACTGGAGCAGCGTTTCTGCTCCTTTCACGGCCAGAGGGGGGAGAGAAGAAAGAAGGGTCCGCTGGAGCTCCCAGAGAACGAGGGGCAATCTTTTAAGTGAGGAGATGCGCCGAGAGAATAGGGAAGAGGCCTTGATTCCTTCTCTTTGTCGGAGCTCTAGTGTAGGGGGGGCGGGGGAGGGTAGAAGAGGGAGGGGAGGGGCGACCTTTTCGGTCTAAGTCGTACAACTTATATCTTGCAGGGGGTTTAAGGTTTTACGCCCACCACTCTCGGGCTTCTCCTTCCAAAAAAAAAGAGGGAAAAGAGAAAGAGCGAGGAGGTCAGATATCGTCACCCGTCGTCCTGAGTCGAGCCGGGGGCCGCTTTTACCCCCTCACCTCCGCTTCATTGAAGAGGGGGTACGGGTTCTAGATTGTTCGTGGGGGGGAAAGGAGGAGGAATCGCTCTGGAAAGGGTAGATCATCTCCAACATCGCAGTTCTTCGCTGACGTGATTTCATAGAGTCAGAACAACCGTGAAAAAAAAAAGGGGGACAAGACATTCCCGCTAGGAAAAAAGGCCGGCGATGACCTCAGACTCAGAGGTGCTTCACCCTCGATCTGTAAAGCCGCTGCCGCCGACTACTATCAATGGGGGTCAAAAATCTAGACCGCGATAAGAAGATTCTCGGTTGAACGGGGGGGGGAAAAAGTAGAGGGGAGGAAAAGAGCCGAGTGAATTCAAAAAAACGCCGGTCGACTATCACTCGAGAGAGCAAAAGGAGACGATCTTGTGGACCTAAAAGAGGGGAGGGGGCGGCAAGGGAAAGAAGGAGCCACAACAACGGAAGAGATGAGGACGATAAAGCAGCAATTCGTCAACCTACCTGCTCCCTGGATCCTCGAAGCCCCGAGAGCTATAGCAGAGAAAACTGCTTCCGGGGAAGAATCGGGGCTTGCAGGGTCCTCTGCAGCCGGAGGAGAGAACTCCTGCCGAGCAGCGGGGAGTACGGTCTCCTGCGAGGGGGGGGGCTCGCATCTCTGGGGGATCCTAGGAGAGTGAAGGCGAGGCGATTCGTGCCTCTTCTAGCGGCGGCTAAGAGGCTCGCGGGGTTCAAACAAACGACCACCCAGCGCTCCAATTAGGTACTGAGCAAAAAAGGGGGGGGGGGGGAGTAGGCACGGGAAGGGGGGGCAGGATACAGGATCTATGTTCAGTGTCGCGAATGTCAAAAGAAATAGGGAGGAGGAGTGGTGGAATGGAGAGATCAGGGGGGGTAATTGACCATGTATCACGATCTCCCTCTCTCTCTGGGGGTTCTGGAGAAAAGAACAAAAGAAAGAGAAGAAGTGGAGGACCAGAAGTATGGACAGGAAGAGGGGGTTTTATATGGGTAGGCGCTGAGAAGGCCTTGAAAAAAATACTGAAGGCGGTTCCAAAGAGAGGGGAAGAGAAGGAAAAAAAAAACAGCAACTATTATCAGCGAGGTTGTTAGGTAGAAAAAATGCCTTCCCCTCACGAAAATCGTGATTCAGAGGAGGCGAGCAACTCTCTGGAGCTCGGTCGAGCTTGAGGGGAGCAGGTCAGCAGAATTAAGACTTAACGTCCTCCTCCGTAGGGTTACATTGCAAGGAATCATGAGGAAGAAAGAAAAAAAGAAAGAGAAGAAGGCGCTGCCTATATCAGATTGACTAACAGCGGAACATTTCCCCCAAAAACGGGAGAAAAGGGGGGGAAGCACGGTCGCCACCGTTTTTCTCCTTCCCCAATGCCAGGAAAAGCGCGCTCGAGGAAGAGAGGAAAAAAAAGAGAAAGGATTGTCTTCGAACGGAGAGAGGAATCTCTAAAACAAAAGTGGGGGAGGGGGAAAATAAGGTCGCGCTTGAGAGGGGAAGACACCTCCAGGGAAAGGAGGGGGGAGGAGAAGAGGAGGGGGGAAGAGAGAGCGTTCATATGGCAGCCGAGAACGTACAGGTTGAAGGTACGGGTCTTGGATCGGGGACTCGGGGGGGGGGGGGAATGAACAGGAGAGAGAAAGGTGGTAGTCTCTATGCGCAGAATAAGTCTTAAGGGTTCAGGGAAAATCACTCCACCAAAAAAAAAAATAACCAGGTAACAGGGGGGGGGTCAAGTAAGGGCTCGAGAAAAAGAAAGGGCTGGGTCCGATAGACAAAGAGAATAATATATATGATTCATCGGGAAGAGGGTGGAAATCTACTCGGGGGGAGGGAAAATGGAGAATAAGAAGAAGAGACTTTTACCCTATATGTTGTGGTGGGGAACCATGGTAGAGGGAGAAGTTGGACCAAAGAAAAGGACCAGCCGGACTATATCAGCCTTGATGCCACTACCAGAACGCAAACCACTTACCCCGCTAGAAAAAAGGGAATTGCCCGGGGTTTATAGAGCCAGGGCGAAGAGCGCGATGATAGGGGGTTTGGAACTATTTACAACCACGTTAAAGCTGATCTACAGAGTTTTTTAGAAGAAACCCGAGGAAAAAAATCTGTAATCCTCACTCGGCTAGCCGGGGATCGTAAGAAGTCCTGAGAGGAGACCTAGGACCTAGGGAGAGAGTAAAGCCATGACCAGGTCTAACAGAAATTAACTCCTTCGTCTGTTTTTTTTTCTAGCGGGGTGTGAAACTCAGCGAGGAGTAGTCATCATAGAAAGGTCCCTGTCAAATCACAGGAGGGGAGGGAGATAGGGGTCTCTTCCTTCCTCTCTTCGAGACGCCGGAGCCCTCGGGGAGAGAGAGGAGGTAAGGAGGAGGCGGAAAAGAAAAAAAAGGGGCTGCGAGACTCGAAAGGTCGCTTCAGCGAGCGAGGGGGGGAGGCTTCCTCCTCTTTGTCGTCCTTACCTTGCGGATCTGTGTCTCCACGATAGGGGAAAGGGGAAAATCGCTCATCAAGGGAAGGGAGTGGAGGGGGGGGGAAGGATTGGTTAACACCAAAAGGAGGGGGGCACTCTTAGCTTAGTATCCATAGAAGGAGGTCGGGGAAGAAAAGAAGGAGGGAAGGAAGGGAGCTAAGAGAGAGAAAAAGGGTCCTCCTGGGCACCTACCCAGGAAGGTTAGGTCTTTTCGTAGTGTTTCCCAGGAGACGGAGGGGGAAGGGTACCTCTGATAACTCTTCTCCGCATCCAGAAAAAAGAACAGACCATCGCTTAAAGGTTGAGGGGAAAAAGGAGAGGGGGAGAGGATGAGACAGAAGACAACAACAAAAAAGTATTATAAGAAAGACTCTTGCGGCCGGGCTACGAGAAAAGGAGTTCTGGTCTGGCGGCTCACCGGCTGTACTTGTCAGCTCTATTCACCGAAACGACCTAAAAAAAGAATACGACCCTAAAGAAAATAAAAGTAATCTTGGTCCGGCTGCTGTTCAGATGGCTCTCAAAATCACCCCCTCCTTCCTGGCTCCGGCTCAAGAGAGGAGACCAGGGAGACGACTGGAGGGAGGGGATACCAAAAGGGAATTTTTAACAATCATAATGTCTGGTTGTAGAAGGAAAAAAAGCAACCAAACAAACTCCCTCCCTCTACTCTGGGGATCATCATGCCGGGGCTCACAAGGAATGGGAGACCCGGGAAGCGAAGAAGAGAAAGGCGAGAAAAAGACCAGTCGCGGGAAGAAACAGAGAGTTAAATAACCGGGCTCTAGTTCTCAAGCCTAGAGGGGAAGAAGAGACCTCCTTCCCATCGCGCTCTTGTGGGATCGCTTCTACATAAGGGAGGGGAGAGAGAGGGGGAAAGAAGAAGGGGGACTGTGCCAAGCTCTCTCGACACGAGAAAGAGACTGGGCAAAGACGGGACGGGGAAGAAAAGAGTCGAATCTTTCCTTGTTCGAGCTTGTTGTTAGGAAGGGAAAGGGAGGGAAAGGACGCAGACCAGCTAAAATTGCGCACCAGTTTCGTCGACGTTTATCTTATATCATTACCATAGAGGAGGGGGGAGGGTGAGGAAGGGTCAGGAAGGGAAAAAAGAAGAAAACTCAGTTTCCCATAAAGTTCCATCCCTAGAGTCTAGTCGGAGGGGGGGAGATATCTCAAAAAACCGGTGCCCTCCGTCTCCTTTGCAGTTGCAAGAGGGGGGGGGTTTATGTGAGTTTAACGAGCTAGGACCTCCTTTCTAGACCATTAAGGGATGAAGGTAAAGGGGGGACGTGGGGGGAAAAGTCTCAGGAAGAAACCTAGAGTTAGTAACAAGAGAGGGATATATCGAGCCTTCCCCTCTTGCTCCAGGCCAAGATCCGGAGGAGAGGAGAAGTGTCAGAGGGAGAGTGGTCGACGAAGATGGATGCAAAATGAAGACGATCGTCATCCAGGGTGAAAGAAATGGCCGGTTAACTTATAGGTCCGGAGCGAAAGGCAGAGGGACACCGGGAATAAGAAAATTAACAGGAAAAAGGAAGGAATACAAAAAGTAGAGAAGACCATAGATCTTAACCAGGTGTGCCTGGGTCAGCACCACCGCTCCTCTTTTCATGAGCTAAGAAAGAAAGGGAAGGAGGGGTGGAGTCCGTAAAGGCTCGGAAAATCTACGACAAACATTAGAAAGTGGAAGAAGGATGAGGGTTCCTCTCTGGGCCCTCCTGGCCTTCGGGGGGGGGGAATACTGGGAAAAAGGGAGAGATTGAAATGAGGGACTAAAACACGCAAGGGGCTACCAGTTGCGTCTTTAGGTGTCTATCTTCTTTCGTGGGGTCAAGCTGCTCTTCAGTGGCTTATCTCTTGATCAGCAAGCTCAAAAGTCAGAAAGGGATCAAGGGTCAAACTCAGGGGGGAGGACGGGAAAATGGCTTAGGGAATTCCTCGTCCCGTACTAAAAAGAAAGACAGGGAGATAAGAGGACCTTCTCCCTCTCAAGGTCCCTGCAAATCTGGGGGGGAAAAAGGGGAAGAGGGAAAAGGGGTTGAGAGTCTTGGGGACGGGTGTTTAAGGCGATGGGCCACGGTACCTGCTCACGTGGGAAGCGGCCGAGACGAAAAGTCGAAAATAAAAAAAAGAAGGAAAAAAGGAAAGAGGGTGACAAGGGGGGGGGATAACGCCACACTCACGTGGAGCTCGTACACGTCCGCTCTATTGTGCGGTCTGGAAAGAGAGGAGAAGGGGGGACCCAGAAGAGGGAGGTCATGTACGGTACACGAACGATCGAAATCCTAAGGCAGCCGGTAGAGGGGGATCACGGCCTAAAGAGAATAAAGGGAAGGAGGACTCTATAACCTGAAGGGGGAAAGAGACCGAAAACATTGCAAAAATGAGCTTTGGTCGTGGGGGTTGAGAAGGTTTGTCCTACCGCTATTCTGAGGGTAGGAGGCTATAGGGAGAAAACAAGGAAGGAAAAGGGAACATAGAAACAGATGCTCTCTTACACCCCTTCTCCTGGAGGAGAAGTGCAGGTCGCTTCTCTCTTACGACTCGGGAAGGCCTTGTCGATTATCGCGGGAAGGGGAGGGGAGGGGAGGGGGGAGATTGAAAGGGGGGAGGGAGAAGACTCTGATTGAGGAAGCGAGTGCTTCCCTGAGGAAAGACCTAACGCGAGAGAGAGGATAATGGGGATTTGGGTCTCCTGGAGTACGCTCGCCCCCGGGAGAAGGAGGGAAAGAGAGTAAGAGTTGGAGGAAAAAGCAGCGCGAGACGCGAGGAGACTGCAATCGGTGGAGGGGCTGGAAAGCTATAACGCCGACCAAGATTTTCACTCCCCGTCACCGAAAAGCTGATCGGGTCCGGAGATTTAAAAGGAAGGCAAGAGGTAGGGAAGAATCTTAAAGATAGAAAAACGTGGTTCCCTTGCAGAAAACGGAGGGGTATGGTCTTCAGAGAAAAAAAAACAACTTAAAAAAAAAAAAGGGAAAAATCATCCGTCTCCCGCTCTACTTCGCTCCTGAGAAGATACCTCACTTCACAGACTGCAGGAAGGGGAGGGAAGATAGATCCGGGCGGGGGAAAAGTCTAAGCCTCCACTTCTCAAAGGAAAATTATACTACACCTTCCCGAGGCCTGACGGAGTGGAGGAAGGGGAGGGAACCTTAGGCTTTATGTTATCATCTGGGGATCAGCCACTTACCCAAAACCTCCTTCAGGGAAGGGGGACGCAGGGGGAGGGGAAAGATAGGGAGGAAAGAACCTCCAGTCTAATCGCAGATTGGGAAACCATCCTAGCACTCAAGATTCGTGGGTTCCGGGAAGGAAAATCAGTCCACCGCAAATAAGCTACTTCTAAAGAAAGGGTGAAAATGGAGAAAAGCCGGCGCAAACGCGGACCTTCCCCGGCTACTTAAGAAGTATTCAAAAGAAAAGAACCGGCTAAGGAAGTACCCTCGATAAATCTCACTGTCTATCTCTTCCTAAGAAACGCAATTCAGGGAAAAAGAAGAAGACGGACTTGGGGAATGGACAGCGGGGGCGCCGGAGAGTTAGAGTCCAGCGGGCGTAAACGTCCTGAAGCGCTCTCTGCCTCTCATCGGAACCAAATTGCAGGAGGAAAAAAAAAAAAACGAAGGAACAGAAGAGGGGGACTGTAACGATTTGTGGGGGGAGGGCTTCCACGGGGTAAGGGGGGAAGAGGGCGGGGAGGAAAGACTGTGGTCTGAAGGTTCTCTCTAGCGTGATCCTGTATCGTTAATACCAAACGATGTGTGAGTGAGGAGGGATCATAAAAAAAACTCGGGGGGACAGAAAGAAGGATCCTAGTCATCTCGGAGGGGGGGGAATAATATCATCAAAAAGGCCCTCGTAAGTCGGGGAGGGAGCCTGACTGGTAAGGTGGAGCCGAGAGGGGGGTATCTGGTACAACCTATTAGAATGGTCCTGACCACCCAGGTGCATCAGGTAAGAAACGGGTTCTTGGGAACCCTCTGAAGGACACGAGTTGATCCCATCTAAGAGGATCCATACCTAGAGGTGCCACTAGCTTAAGGAGGGGAAGGGGAGAAGAGGGAGAGGGCTCGAGGATAGAGAGAAGGTGCGTCAACGTCGGTTAGGGAACGGGACCTAAGAACTCGGCGTCATCCTTCTCATCTGGGACTGTACAATTCCTATCAATGGGGAAGGCTATCAGATAAGGTAGGGCTCAAATAGAGAAGACGACTTCGTAAGCACTCATAAAACCCATCGAGAGAAAGCCAAAAAAAGGGGGGGGGGGGGAAAGTCAAGGTGTCTGACCTTGGACCAAGATTCCTGGAAATCGCAAAAATCAAGAACTCTCACCATCTAACGAAGAAATTAGGGGGGGTATGGAGAACGATCATTCGCTCAACAAAAACGAAGATATAGGGTTTCCGGATCTCAGTTTTGGGGGCGGAGAGGGGGAGATCGGAGGGGAGGCAAATCGTGACTCAAACTCCACCATGTGTAACTGCTGGGGACTGTAGGGAAAGCTTCGGGAGGGGGGGAAGCTCTTCGCGTCCCTTTTCCGAAAAATCGGGAGGCAGAAAGAGGAGAGAGAAAAGAAAAAGGGCAGGGGGCCTGAGCAAGAGGGGCCTTCTATGACGAATTTATTAAGCAAAAGGGATTGCCTCTTCCTGTTCCGTCACGTATCGACAAGTCCACAAGAAAAAAAGGCGGAAAAGGAAGAATCTAAAGAGGTACTGGGAATCTGCGCATGTATAAAGCTGGGGTAGAAAGACGAGGAGTTTTTCGGCTATGGAGTGAACTCACACAAAGGGAAAAATGAGTCAACAGGCGGGGGAAGACGGGAAGGAACGACACGAAAAAAAAACTCGTTTCCCGCACCTAACCCTTCCGATGGGAAGGTGCGAAACAGTCAGAGGAAGGGGAAAGATCTGGGAGGGAAGAGGGAAGGGGGTGTAACCCAGGCCTCGCGCTCTCATGATCACCCAGAAGATTGGAGGGGACCATCTAAAATTACGAGGGATAAGAAGGAAAGAAAGAGGGACAGCCGTGAAAAAAGATACACCTGCTAACAATTGTCCCATTAGTAAAAGTCTGGGGGGGGAGGGGGGACTTTGGGCAACTTCCTGATTCTCTATCTTCTAGTCTAAATCAGAAAGTAGGGAAGTAAACTAGTATGTCAATGCCCGGATCGCTCGCCCACAGCGAATAAGGAAAGTCTCCTATGCTCTTGAAGAAGTTCTAGCTCGAAGGAGAAAGGGGAGGGATGCAGGATTTGATGGGCGGGAAAAGTCAGAGTTTCGAATAGACCCGGAGCGTGTGCCCTGCGCATTGCACCAGCATTAGTAAGGTCTCTCTCCTGAGGGGAGCAGTATTTGAAAAGGAGAAAAAAAAAAGGAAAGCTAGGATAGGAGAAGCGAGTTATCTAGGTAGCAAGACGCAGGAGAGAAGTCATTGAGGAGGGACGAGTGGGGGAGGAATGGTCTAGTCACTATCACCTCTCACCCAAAGAGCAGGGGAAAAGAAAAGAAGGGGGGGGAAGGCCTCGATCGGATCAGGGAGTTAGAAAAGAGAATTTCTCGGAGTTAAGCGACTCTAAAGGGAGCATCCACCACTCTCATCAAACAGCGATATATGGGAAGGGAGGTCTTAATTCTATATCCAACAACACAGGGGGAGTCCGACGGAACATGCAAAAGAGAAAAAAGAGAAAGGGGGGAAGACTACTCGATAGAGGGGAAGTTTTCTTCGGAAAAAAGCCACCGAGCTAGTCAGCCTACTTGAAAAAAAAGGAACATCTTACGCTTCTTTCCTGTGGGGGAAAGTGTCCCACCTTCGGGAGGGAGGGAAGGAGGACTAAGAACAATCAGAGAAAAGCGACTCTCAGAGGCAGATCCTTCGAGACTAGAAGGGGGCGGGAAGCCTAGTTTTACCGCTACTAGGTGAGAGATCAACACAAAGAAAGGAAGGAGAAAGAGAGGATTGACCAAGGAGCCAATGCCGGGCACGGTCTCGCTACCAGAGATGGGAAGAAAAATTACCCTCGCTGTCGGGTCTCCGAGAAAACTCTTGGCTCCCCTGTCTCTATCTAGGTAGCGCGCAGCTCCACTGAGGGGAAAGGAAGGAAGGAGGGAGCTGAGGAGCTTGGCTAATAGCGGTACTGGCTCTGCTCAACTCATTCTGTTTCCCCGCAAGCTCAGGAGTCGAGATAGAGAACGCGGTCAAAGGAAGTCTAATCCCGCCGAAGGGAGGGGCCTGTTCGCCTTTTGGTCCTCCAAAGGGTAGTTATCGAAGCGCCCATTCGGGGAAGGAGGGGGGACGGAGGACGATGGCTGGGTCCGGGGTATCGGTTATGGACATTAAGACGAGTGCGAGGTTATCATTTCGACGGAGATGAAAGCGCTGCCATCCCAGGAGGAAGGAAGATCGGGGGGGTGAAAGAAGGACGCTAGTGGAAAAGCATGAACTGCTTCAGCCGCCAGTGCGGTGCAAAGAAATGGAGGGTAGTGAATACATCTAGACTCTTTCTCTACACAGGCCTTTGAAAGTCAAAGAAAGGGGGGGACGTGGTCAAAAGACCATACGCGACAGCGCGATCTGTAGAGTCGGCGGAGTATCACCTGCGCCGTGAAAAGGAGAAGCCATCTTCAGGGCCATAAGGATCTGGGAAGAGAAAGAGGTCCAGCCATAAGGTGAAACTCGAGGCCTCACCGAGGCCGCGGCGGCTCGTGGACGATACAGGGGATCATGCGAGAAAAAATAAAGAAAGAAAATTGAGGAGAAATCAATGCCGTTCATCTGAATACCCACCAGAAAAAATAGAAAAAAAACAAAAGGGGGGGAGAAAAAATGTCTTGGGGAGGGGGGAGGCCGGAGAACGTCGTAGAGAACACAAATCCAGAGCAGAAAAGGAATCTAGGAAGGGGGAGGGGAAGCAGAAAATCTAGCAAAAAACCCACGTTAAGGTTGTAAAATAGGATATAGGGAGATGAGGTAAGTACAAACCTTCCTCTTTCTGTTTTCGTCTAGCGGATCTGAGGAGAGGGGGGAAGAACAGGAAACTAAAGAAGGATGTTGGGTAAAATTGGAGGGGGGTAGAGTTTTGAGGTTGGTCAGAGCCGAGGGGCTCCGGGGAAAATCTCATTATATCGATAGGAAGAGGGCGGGGGGAAGCGCAAGAGACGGGAAAGGACCAAACGGAGATCCTCCGGGGGGATTCCTTTCCTGCTCCTATGGACCAAGGATCTAAGTATCTAATATAAAGGCAGCTTTGGGGGTCAAAGGAGAAGAGGAAGTCAGGGTATGGCGAAAACTACCTTGAGTGTATCGGAGTCTTGAATGCGAGTGGGGGACACGGAAGGAATCTTCATCTCCTGGGAAAGGCGGAGCGAGCTTTAAAAACTCCAAAGAAAGGAGGGTTCACAAAGGAGCCGCCGCGACAGTTCAAGTGGGTAAGTCCTACCATGTCTATTCTATCTTAGTTCCAAGAAGGGAAAAGGAAGGGTCGAGGAGAAAGGGAGGAAGGAACCAGAGACGATCTGTTTCTCATACCTACCTTAGAGAAAAGGACAGGGAGGGGAAAAGATCAACAGGGTGAGAGAAATCACTGCCTTGCCCAAAACATTTGGAGGAAAGGAACTTCTGGACTTTTTTTCTGGTCGAAGGGTGTACCAGAGGAGAAAGAAGGAGATTCAGCAGAAGGGGGAAGAGGGGGCGTAAAATCACGAATTTAGAGCTATGCATAAGTCCTCTCTACGGCTGGGGAGTGGGCCCATAGCCTCTTCTTGGCTGCTCGCCGGGAGGAGGGATGGACCAGAAAACGAGACTGAACTAGAGGAATTCAATATATGGGGGTGAAACCGGGGGGGGAACTCTAGTTTCGTATAGGGGTCCTCGTAGGGGAATGGGGAGAAAAGGGGAAAAGGGTGTTTCCAAAAGGAATGATGGACGGGACCATCGACTCGACGTCGGCGGGGGGGCCGTGGGTGGAGACGGCTTGGAAACGGAAAAACGCAACTACGGCTTGCTCTGGATGACCAGATAGGGGACAGATGAGGGGGATAGAAGTGGACAAGTGATATCCGATAAGGTAGGATCAGTTCTTTTTGGGGGAGGGATTCACTCTGATTAACAGAAAAAGCCAGGGGGGGGGGCCCCCAGCCGCCTACATTCTCTCTTGTAGGTATGAGTTCATGGAACTGTCAGGGCGAAGGAGGGGGAACAAGGAACGATCGAGAAGGGACGTAAGACTTAATCGACATCGCTTAGGCCTAGGAACTAGAGCTTCATTCTGGGGATCTCTGGTCAGGAAGGAAAGTGGGAGGTGAAACAAAAAAAAAAAAAAGAAAGAGATCAGGCATTACTTACGAACGAATCTAGATATGGCGGGGATGCGAGGGGTGGCTCACTCCGGGGGAGCTGTTCAAAGCGCGGGGGTAAAGGGAAGGGGGGTACTCCCAGAAAATCCAGTTAGAGGAACAATTCTATCCTGAAAGAGGGCGTTTTCAGGTTGGAAGTTGGGGGAAAAGACTAGGGATGGGGGGCGGAAGGGACTCCCGCTCAGACTGCTATGGTTCCTAGGGAGAAAACTGGGAGAGAACGTTCGAAATCTATTCTTTCCACGACTAAAGATTGAGGGTTGGGGGGGGAGAGCAGAATCCAGAAGAAAAACCCGGACCGGAGGAAATAGGAGAGTTCAAAGAAGAGTCATGTCTCAAAGGGGGGAAGGACCGCTTTCTACGCGACCCCGAGGAAGGGAGAGAGGGACAAAGAATAAGGAGGACTAGGGAAGGGACCCTGAATCAATCTAAAGGGCGAGTCCTCCAGGAACGCAGAATCCCTCTAGCTTCAGAGGGGATCCTCTCTTGGGAAAGAGAGAGGTCTCATGGGGAAAGGGGCGGGGGGCAGGAACTCGGATCGGGGACCGCGGGAGAGCGACAGATAGGCCATAAGCTCCTCTTGTCCTTCAGGGAGGGGTCCAAAAGAAGAAAGAAAACAGGTCTTGAAGGTAGGAACCATGTTGTATTGCATTGGGAACTGTCTCGTGGAGAGTTCTCAGGAAAGGGAGGGGGGGAAAGTGGTAGTAAGATCCTCTAGAGGTTAGGGGGGGGTAGCGACAAAACTCATCAGGCTTTCCATCTAGAGATCCACCATAGGAGAGGAGCTCGTGGGACTTTTGAAGGGGACTACACAATAAGGTCTGTTCAAAGGGTGGGGGTATTTTGTAGTTGGGGAAGACAACACGGGGAGAGCAGGGGCAGGTGACGAGCCCAGAAGTGAGAAGTTGAAACGAACACAAAGAAACAACCAGGGAGCTCGAGGGGAAAACCATGTATATATTAGATGCCAAGGGGCGGGAGAAGGGGGGTCCGACTAGCGCGCCGGCATCTACATTTCTATGTAAAAAGGAAAACACCCAAAGGGAAGCGAGGGACATCCAGAGAAGAAAGGAGGGAGTCGGCCTGCTTGTCGTAGCAGGGGGGAGGAGGTGCAAGATGCTTAGGAAAAGAAGAAAAAAAAGGAGAAGGTACATCAGACACAGCCTGCCAGTAAGACTAGACTGGAAAACATGTTCCGGTGGGGTCGCCAGGCCAAGGGATGGGCCTAAAGGAGGGGAGGGAAGACGGGGGAAGGATCCAAGAAAGAGCCATTACTACACACGAGGAAGACTCGAAAACAGGTTACCTAGATGTCCTCTGGAAGACTACTTGAAGAGGGGAGGGGGGTGGGCGAAGAAGGAGGAAGTAGGGTTGGTGGATCCTCCAACCTACAACGGGGTCGGGATGTAAGGCGAAAGTCTTGGGGGGAATGTTCCGCCGGTCTCCGTCCCTTTTCTAGACGGGGAGCAGAGATTGAAAGGGGAGAGGGGGGAAAGCAATGAAAGAGAAGTGTAATAATGGGTCCACACGCCGCGCATTCCTTAGCCACTGCGGACAGGCGCCTACTGAACTGGGAAAAAAGTAAGAAAGGGGGAATGCCCGCTATCCTGCCGCAGAGGCCTCGGGGTCCCTATCCGAAGGAGGGTGGAATGAGGTTGTGAATTAGGGGGAAATGCTCTTTCTTGTTGGCTATGGGCAGGGGGCCGAAAAAGTGAAAATTCAGGGGTTCGCGGAGCTGGTCAGTGACCACTCCTCAAAAGGATTGGGGATGGGGTGGGGTAAAAAAAGAAAAAAAAGACGGTTGCGAATCGTCACTAACCCTACTATTTCCCTTTGGATCAGAGCCGACCCGGTCGAAGTCTGGGGATTCATCTGAGCTTGTCCCACCTCCTTAGGAGGACTCGCCATGAGGCAAAGAAAAGAGGGGGAAGTCTAAAGAAAGTGCTAGACCAAAAAACCAACCACCCAAAAAGAGCGCCGTTCTCTCTGAATATCAAATGGGCAATAAGATTCCCTACAACATTTTCTCGACCATTACAAAAAAGAGAGGGAGGTTGTCAGGTTTTTGATAATCCTTGAATATGATCTTCTGCATCAGTTATAGTAGACTCCTTTGAGCGTTC
>Ga0179591_1304405_pt1 | contig 14070 bp, 17 predicted proteins | sample CZOMad2_1_08_16f_FD_182891 | JGI IMG/M metagenome (GOLD analysis project Ga0179591, IMG submission 182891) | Vadose zone soil fungal communities from Angelo Coast Range Reserve, California, USA - CZOMad2_1_08_16fungal (PacBio error correction) | ecosystem: Environmental > Terrestrial > Soil >...
GTTGTAAGATGGCCCTTAAAACCGCGGATAAAAGGGGGGAGGGATAAACCCATACAGACAATTCCCGAAATCTAGACAATTTGTCGGGGGACGGGATAGGAAAAGAAAAAATCAATCAAAAAAAAGAGAACCTGCCGCTCTCGGGCCTTGTTTGAAGGAGGGGATCAAAAGGGTAACTGAAGGTGTTCTGTCGGTCATGGCGTTTTTTTCAATGGGGGGCGCTCAAGGGAGCCGGACCTGATGGTACTGGGGGGGTCTTCACCAAAAAAAATACCCATGTTGTCAGGTGAGAAAAAGAAAGGGGGGGTAGAAAAGCGGCAATGGGGGGATGGGGAGAATCACCAGGGGGCCTTCAAAAAACGCACAAAGACTCAAGGAATAGAGAGGGGTAGGAACCAAGCCGCGTCCTAGTTAAGCGGGGGCATTAAACAAAAGAAAAAAAGGTGGGAAGCAGGGGGAAAGATAGGTACTGACCACGCATCTCAAAGGTGGTCAAGCCGCAGGTGGGAAGGGGGGGGGGGGGGGGCACGGAAATTCAAAGGGGGGGAATCAGAAACAAACGAGATAAAAAAACAGTATATCGTCGGACTAAAATGGAAAAAAAAATCAGAAGGGGGGGAAAAAAAAAAGCGAAGGGGGTAGTTGTGGGGCAAGTCTGTAAAAACCTCAAAGGGGGGGGGTGGAAGAATTCGGCAAGAAGGGAGGGCAAGGTCAAGGGGACCAGTAACTTGCCCTACCCGGGGACTCCAAAGGGAATTTCAGAAGGGAGGGGGGAAAAGTCTGGGGGGGGGAAAAACTAGAAAGGAAGCAATTAAAGTCGACCTTGTCACATGAAAACATACCTTATTGCGACAAGGGGGAAAATACGAAGTCCAAAGGCATCAAAAGAAGGCTAAGGGGGGTGCCGTTCAGACCAACGTGATTGCCTAGGGAAATTGAATCCGGAGCTTAAAAGAAGATTCGAAAAAAAAAAGGGGAGGGAAAGCTCAAAGAAACAATTCAAACGTATAATAAGCCGAATGTCCCACGAACACGCTCAATGGGAATGGAAAAAGGTCGCCACAGTCCCCCCAGAAATGATGTACGTGAGATTCAAGGGGGGGGGGAGGGGGTACAGGGCAAAATCAGAGATAGGGGGGGGGGAGGAGTCGCGGCAACTCTCGAAATACAGGCAAAAAAAGTGTAGAAACAATCGTCAAAAGCGGATCGTGGAATAAAAAGCTGCAGCACCTGAAGTCCGAATGTCAAGGAGGGGTTCCGAAGAGAGGAAAAAAAAACGAGGGGGTACGAAAGGCTGCGCAAAAATTGGAAGGAAACGCATTAAAAAAGGAAAATACATCAAAAAGCACGCGCAAATTTGAAAAAAAACCTAAGGGAGGTGACAGGATGCAACGCTCGGTGAACATTATTTCCCTGTTCCTTTTACCGAACAAGCCACAAAGGATGATAAAGTTTGTGAGACCCAGCGAAGGAATGGAAAGAATTCGTTCGCTGAAAACGTGGCGTCAAAAAAACGGCGGCCGACATCAAGAACAAGTGAGCGCAAGGGGGGGCTGATGGGAGGAGGTGAAGGTCCAGGAAAAGGCACGGGGGAGAAAACGCGCGGGATACAAAACATCAACGGCTCCACAAATGAAAATATCTAACGAAAAGATAAGGCGACCAGTTGTGAAAAAGCGCACAAAATACATGTATTGGGAAGCGGTCATGAGGGAAAACAGGGAACACTATACAAAAGAGTGTTGCTAGACAGTGAAAGAAATGAGAAAGGGGACATAAAAAGAGACCCAAAGGGGGGGGGAAAAAGGAGGGGGTTGGGGTGGAGGACATTGAAGAAAAACCAAAAATACGGGTTTCAAGTCCGTCATTGAGGAAGCTTCCATGGGGAAAACAAGGAGGAAAAACGGAAAGGGTAAAAAAAAGGGGAAAAAAGTGGGGCGGCCCACTGGACTCCACTGGAACGCAAAGCTTAGACTTCAGATAATAGACAGAGGGTCCAAAAAAAGATGAAAAATGATCAAAGAAAGGATGGGAAAGCCCGTTGGGCCAGAAAGAAATCCCTCACGGGAGGTGGAGGGAGACGACGGAGGCCAAAAAAAAAAATAGGTGATGTGTATGTCCACCATTACTCAAAAAAGAAATTACTATTAGGAGGTGTTTAAGGTGTGGGGGGCCGTGGGGAAAGGGGAAAAAAACAGAGGAAAAAAAAATTCCTACCTTTCCACTTGGAGGAGTAACAAAAAGTAGGATCAAAGAAAGAAGGTGGGGGGAAAATGATAAACCGTCCTACGTTAAATACAGAAAAAAGGGGTAAGCTCACCCTTTGGGCAGTAAAAAAAGGCCGGTTGAAAGGAGGCCACACAACTGGTTGGGGGGGGCCGGAATGCTAGAAGCAAAAGCTGATACAGATGTGGTTCTCCACCATCACGAGGGGAAGGGGGGTCGTCCGGAAGCTGGGAGGGGGAATTTTATTGGCTGGTAAAAACCGTCAATTATAAAGGAAGGTAAATAAGAAAAATCAAAAGACCGCCATCAATAGTTAATGTCGGGGGAAGGACACAAATAAAACAACATATCAACTCATTCGTACACTGACGGTTTTCTTACCATGCAGGAGAAAAAAAAAACGAGCGGGAGAGACCGCGGGGGAGGCTGGATGTCCCGAACGGTCAAAAAGCTGGAAAAGGACGCGCCTTGGGTGCAGACTACCAACCCTGACACTGGAGGCAGGGTAGAAACCGTTGGGGATCAAAGGTGATTTAAGGGGCGGGTGCAGCACACCGCAAAAATCAACAGGGTTAGAAAAAGCGCGGGACATCAGAAATGACTATGGGGAACGCATACGAAACCGAATCAGAAAAAAACGTGTAAGATGGAAGTATCCGCGTTGTAGATTTTGGGGAGGAGACCCTGGAGAGGGGGGGAAGCGAAGCTTGGGCAAAAATCGCTCACACAACACCTTAACTCGGTTACCCCGCAGGGTAGTGCCAAGTCTGTAAATACTCCGCTTCCAAAAAGGAGTCACTTCCGATAGGGGGGATGGAATGGGGGGGAGTCCCCTCCCTAAAAGGGGGTTACCTTAACAGCATTGACAGGAAAGCTGGGCCGTGAATGAGAAGCTCATAAAGGAACGAATAGTGGGGGTAAAAAAAATTCCAAGGAGGAAAGTAAGTAGAAACAGTCTGTATCCTCCGAAAACCCGAAAAAAAGTGGAGGAGTGGAACACAAATTTTGCTTTCATTCAAATACTTGGGGACAGGAATTGGACAAAAAAATGAGGTAGAGGACAAGAGGGTCGCAAAAGGGGGTTGAGAAAAGTTACAATAGGCAGGGGGTCCGCATTGAAAAACGAGTGCAGAAAAAAAGGGAGGGGAAAATGCCAACACGACACCCCGGCAGAAAATCATGGAGAATCCGGGCCAGGGAAGGGGGACAACGCGGGCCCCCCCCGGAGACAGAAAAAGTATAGGAACGGTAGACAAATACCCGAACACTGGCTCAGTCGATCTCAGTGGGAGGGTGTTACCCAATGAAATCTTAACAAGGAATCATTGGGGGGGGTTTTTCAGACTAAAATTGGGGTGTAAATCCAAATGACGCGGGGGAACACAGTGTATGCGGGGTGAACCGTGAGGTAAAAAAGGTTATAGGGCCGGAAAAAAAAAAAAAACTCCTCTGGGGGCTTTACAGGGGGAGAGGGCACCCTAGCAAGGGGGCGTTGGGGGCAAGTTACTGTGTTCCGCCTAGGGGTGGTCTTTGGGGGGTGGGTTCCGATCATAGAGGACGTTGAAAAGGAAAAATAGAACGCACGAGGGGTTAAAGGGGGGCCCCTGACTCCTGGCCGGGGAAAAAAAAACCAAGTCTTGCAGCTGGGGGGGTAGTACCCTTGGAACTATGAGGAACAAAAAATCTCGAGGGTGCGGAGGACAGCAAGTCCTCAATCAAGTCAGCTGGGGGAAGGAAAGGGAATAAGGGGAAGAGAACACGTAAACCATTTGACGGAAAGCAGAGCCAGTATTAGTTCCATTCAACAGGACAAAAAAACTATAGAAAAAAGGTATGTCATCTTTTAGACTCTTGAGCAATTTCTTTTCGGGGGATAAAAATTGAAACCAGTTGCAAACATCGCCAAAGCTCGAGAGGGGGAATTGTAGGGGCTGGTGGGGAATACGGGGAAGCAGGAAGGAGTCACATTCAAGAGCGCGAAAACAAAAACAAGGTAGGGGATAAGGAAGGGGGTGCTGTGGACCCAGTGAACCCAAAAAAAATCGAGGGGACACAAAAACGATGCCCTATTTCAAGAGGGAAAGTGGCGATCAAGGGAAAAAAAGTCATCTGCAGCCGGGGGGTCCTCTTCAAGAGTTTTGGGGCAGGGTAGGGGGGGAAAAAGGCAGCCTCGCGGTTCGCGGCGGCAAAGGGTGTGTTGGGGGGACACATAGGAAAAAAGCCTGCGAATGAGGGGTCCCTACCTGGGTCTTGACACCAAGACGGTTAAAGGTGAAAATGTAAAGCTTCACTGTGGGGGGGGGGGTATTTTCAGACGAGCAGTAATCATGAGGCCGCGATGCACTTAAAAATCCCAAAGGTCGGGGAGCGAGCAAACTAAAAAAAAAAAAGGGACTCACGTGGGTTGGTCTCTTCCAAATTTCTTACTTTCATCATAAACATCATTTTTTTCTAAGTTTTGGTAACTTAGGGAAAATTTTTGGTAGAACGAGATCCTGGGGGGGGACACAGGTGTGGATCGACCCCGTCTAAGCTAGCGGGGAAGGGGTAGGGACGTCGGTAGGGTTCTCGGACCCGTTGTGGGGGGGGAAAGGTGGAAGGCGGTCCGTCTGTAAAGTCAAGTAAACTCCTTTCCGACCGTTTGGCTCCGCCCCTTAGGGGACCTTGAGCCGGACGTGTGGAGAGGAAAACACAGGGAAAAAAAGGCAAATTGAGAAAAAATTATTTGGCTAAAATTTCAAACTCTACCAAACTAATGGGGAATCAATCATGTAAGGTCGGGGGGGAATGGAAAAAGGAAAAATTAAACAGGGGGGGACTTCAGGGGGAAAAGACTTGCCCGAGAAGTAACCAGGGGCGCCCAAAATAAGTGCGAAAGGAAAAAAGGGGGGGAAGACCTATGTCATGACGCGACTGTTTTGAGGTCAAAAGTGAAGGGTCCCATGGAAAAGAGGAGTTATACGTGTTTTCCTATGAGAGGGAAAATTGGGGAAAAAAAAGGGAGGAAGGAAAAGGTGTAGTTATGGACTTCACTCATCACGTGAAAGCCGGGGGGAAAAAAGGTGTGAAGCAAATAAAACCGCGCAACTAAGTACCAATCTTAATTCCTGACTAAGAACGCCAAAGGCATTCCGGAAACAAAGTGGAGGCTGGACGAGGTACTATGGAAATTGCTAAAGAAAAACCCTGCTCGAGGACAAGCAAGGAAAAGGGTTGGGGGCTAAAAAGGGGGGGCCGCAAAGAAAAAAAAAGCTAGAAGGAAAAGAGGGACTTTTACGTGTAACATTCCCCAAAGAGATATAAGGATTAGGGGACTATGGGTAAAATAGGGTAAGATGATGGAAAAAAGATGCAAGAAATGTGTCTCTCCGCCTCCCTAAGGGGAAGGGCCGAGGAGGTGTGCAAAAAAAACGGAGGGCTTCAAGGGGGGAGGGTCGAAAAATAAAAACGTAAAAAGCCCAAATAGGCCTGGAAGACCTACAAACAGCAGAAAGGTCGGGATCGAGGCCTCGAGCATAGCCATCAGAAAACCGAGGTTGGAAAGAGGGGAGCAAGGGGGGGGACGCGGTTGGGAAGTCGACAGGACCTGAACAAAAGTACAAAGGTGCATGACACAGGAGCAGCAGAACAGACCAAGGTAAATTTTTTCCGGGGGGTCGTGCAGGGGAAAAAGGTACGGAAAAAGAACGGGTAAAAAACTTCAGGTCGCGAAAAAAGGGCAGAAAGGAGGCCGAACGGGGGGGAGCGAGTTGTCAAAATGTTCAGGACCAGGGGCCTTGGCAAGGATTGAGGAGATCTTAGAAAACAAGAAAAAGGGGAGGGGTAAAAAATAAGGTCGAGCCTCAAAATGACTTGAGAAAGTTGCCCCGGACCTGAAGGAAAGAAAAAAAAAAAAAATCAAGAAAAAAGAAGGCAACAAGGGTTGGGGCACCGGGGAACGCATACACGGGAAAGGAACCGTGTGGAAAACGTGAGGTTTTTGGGTAACCTGCCCAAAGCAAAAAGGAAGGTAAAGGGGCGGGGGGAAAAAGGAGGGGTCAAGCAGGCTCATGATAAAAGGAAAGAAGGGCGGAAAAAAAGACTAAGGTCAAGCACCTTCGTGAGGCAAAGGACCCATTACTGCAAAAAAAACTCCGGTGAAGTAATCAAAGGAGGAGGGAGGGGAGAAACCGAGTTTGGAGGGAGCCCGAGGAATGTGTTTTGTAAACTGGAAGGGAAACCCGGGGAAATTTGGAAAGGGTCTAAGGAACAATTCCAAAATCGCGCAAGTACTCAAAGTCTCCATCCAGGTAGCGCTTGCCCGAAGGGCCGAGGAGTCAAAGACATGACTTAATGGGGTGAAAAGAAGGAAGAATCACATTCGAGGGCCCTTATCGATGAAACCCATTGATCTAAAAGGAGAGGATGAAGACAAAAAAAGAACAAAACAAACCCATCAGACTGAGGATCGACCGACTAGTAACGGTTTTGGTATGGGGGAAAACTCAACTGGGATACGGAAACTCCGTAGGGGGCAACTGTGGGGCTCTTCAGTGCGCTTGGAAAAAGGGGGGGGGGAAAGAAATGGTCTGATAACCCTCGGGGGGCAGAAGTGAGGACAGATTGGAGACGGGAAAGAACCTGGACCCAGGTCTGTATAGTTCAAATTTGCAAAAAAAAGTGAGAGTATGCAAGAAACAAAGGAGGCTTGGGTGAGAGTTGGGCTACCAAGTGAAAGTGTAGATGTATCGTTGGGAAGACTAAGTCCCCTTCACGTCAAAGCGGTTAGAAGAGTCCTCCAGACTAGGGCAACGTCTCACAGGTTGGGGGGGGGGAGATCCAAAAAGGCGGTAAAGTAAGTCGGACTGGAGGGATCGGCGAGGGGCTTTGCAAAAAACAAAAAGGGGGGTTTAAAGACTACATCCTGGAGGGTCGATCAGGAGAAGTGGAAAGAAGAACTAAGTGTTTTGGTTTGCTTGCGATCATGACAAAGTGAGCAAAAGGAAAACACCAAGAAGGGTGAAGAGGTAAGAAAACATGATTGATTGGAAGTACAAAAGGGGGGGGGTATTTTGTGAAAAACATTAAAAAGAGGGAGGGAGGGGTTGCAGAGGGTCAGGAGTTGTGTTCGACAGGGGTGGCGGGGAACTGAAGAGGGTCTCAAAAAAACGCAACGAAACGAGGAGCCTCATAGGAGACCTCAGGGGCGGGAAAGGTGCAAGAAAAGGGTAACAAAAAAGGGACAGGGGGGGGCAAAACAGACCCAGGCGATCCACGAGAACTAGGAAATAAAAAAACACCAAGAGCACTACCAAATACCAAGTCGGAAAAGCGAAAAGCATCTATAACGCTAAAAAAATAGTCAAAAAAAAAGGGATGGACGTTTGGGGAAAAGGGTGAGTTCATCACACAATGCTCTTAAACACAGGTTTCTGAAAAAATCAAGGGGAAATTGGGGGGGTCAGGAAACACAAAACAAAAAGGAACCTCTATCAAAAAAGGGTTAGAGGAGATTGGGGTTGGACCTAGCGGAAAAGAACGCGAGGTGGGCCTGGTTGTGGGTGGGGTCCTAGAGGGCTTACTTTCTGGGGACAACTATGTGTGGGGGGGAAGGAGGGGGGAGGAAAGTAAAACTTCATTAAAATCTGGTGCACTGGAGGAAAAAAAGGGGAAGGTGGTGGGAAAATTCTAAAAAGACCAACCTCGACGTCGGAAAGAATTGGGGAGGCCAACATCCTTCTGCGTCTATCCCAAGTTTGTGGAAAAAAAAAGGGATTCAAAAAACGAAACACTTTAAAAAGCCTGTTTGGCTTACTTTAAAATCAAGTTAAAAAACAATAGCTCTTGCACATTGAAGGGCCGGAAAGCTTTGTAAAATGGAAACTTGTCAGGGTTCGAAGGCCGGGAGCAAAATAAGGAAAAAAACGGCCATTGTCTTCATCTTGGAGTAGGAGCTGGGCGGAAGACAGACATCAAATTCATAACCGATGGGAACCGCCAAAGGGAGGAGGAGTACCACAAGAGACAAGGAAGGGCCTTTTTGGCTGACACACAAAAACGAGCCTAAGAAGTACGAGCACCCATAACTAGAAAACGGCCTATATGGACCCTGGATTAAATAAAGAAATAAGAAGATAACATCTACTCGCAACGCTAACGCTTTGAATCAAGGGGGGGTGGGGAAGTGGGGATTCTGTGAACGTCATCAAAAGGACGCTGGGTCGGGGGAGGGGAGGGTGGGGTGAGAGTTGACAGGGAAAATGTACTCCCGCACAAGGGAGTTGTGGGAGGGGATCCGCAAAGAGGAGGGGAAAGAGGGGGAAATGTTAAAAAGCTTCATATGTGGGGGGGGGGGAAGATACTTGAATGTCACGAAAAGGTTGTAAGAATACCCTCTGATCAAAATAATACCAAACGCGTCGGGAGGAACAGAAGTGGTAGACGAAGCAGTGATAGCGGGTAAAATTCTTACCTCACGGGTCTCTCCAGAAAAAATGTGGTACGCAGTATTGAAGGGGACAAAAAAGGGGGAGGCTCCCACACCTATATCACGGCAGTCTGGATGGAGAAAAACGAGGATGAGTGTTGTCTTGGAGCGTGCGGGTGAGTTAATTATACCTTGGGGGAGGGACAGAGGGTTTGAAAGGCAGGGGGGGGGGAAATTCCATTCCCACCTCAATGAAACACCTGATAAAATATGGACCTAAGGGGGCGTTGGGGAAAAAGGAAAAAGGGAAATTGAAAAAAAGGACAGTCTCACAGTCTACAAGGTACTATGTACAATCAAACCTTATGGATTTAAACAAAGAAAAACATATTGAAGGAAGAAGTAAGTACGGGGGGGAGCCGCACTTGTTATTGAAAAGGATTTTCTATCAAAAAGGTAAGAAGGGGATTAAACTATCGATGGAAGTAAAAGATAATAGGAAAAATAGAAGACCGAAATTACCAGAGTCCCGAAAAAAGGGGTTGAAATAAGGTGAAATGGAGGTAAACGGGAAACATATAATTACTTTTTCCGGGGGAAGGGAGTCAGACAGGGCAACAGGATGAGTAGATAGGGAGGAGCGGGGTCACTCCTAAAAAGAAGCAATAGGGACGCAAATTGGAGAAAAAAATCACTGGGAAAAATGCTCATAAAAAAAGAGAAAAGCATTCACCTGTAGCCGGAAGAAGGGGGTAGGCGTCCAAAAAAAAGGCACTGTAAACTTGTCCACTCCCGATGCTACAGGCAGACAAAAAAATGGGAAAAAAATGAAAATTCTAAAGGGGCGCTAACCACGCCAGTTTTAATTTGTTGGTTCCAGGGAACGAGCAAACGCTCGAAGGCAGAAGGGAGGGGAAAAGTCACAGCCCGAGAAAGGGTCTGGAATGAAGACTCAACGCAAAAGGGGGAGGGAAAGACTAGAGGCTTGAGATGCTTGACTGAATGAACTGGGTTAGGGGCCAGCAAGCTCTCTCAAGTCACTTTGCCCTTTTCTTAGGGTAAAAAAAAGTTACGGGGAGGAATAAACATAAAAATTCCTTAAAAAACAAATACGGGGAAATAGAAGAGAATTAGGAAAAGACAGAGGGGGGACACTGGGCTCCCGGGTATGAAGCTGTTCGGAAGGTGGGGAAAGAGGGGGGGTGGCGTGGAAAAGAGTTGTTGCCGATCGTTATCAAAAGGGAGCATGCTTCAGCATAAACGTAAGTGGGGGGCAAACCCGTGGACGGGCATAAACTGAACAAAATACTGGTTGGACCTTTCACCAGGCTTTTGTTCCGGGTACACGGGTGATAAACTGAGGGGGGAAAAAAAAAAAGGAGCGAGAAAAAGGGGTTGTCCACGACAAGGGGGAGGGTATCCCCCCTTCAGGATGGCAAGGGAGAAAAGAGATTGAGCTCAGAATCTCGCAACACAGGGGGGGGGAAAGATAGGAAAAAGGAGGGCATAAGGGAAAAATGATCCTTTTTCCAGGATCATCTCCCTGGGCATTTGGAATTCAAAGAAAAAAGGGACAAGCATGAAAAATCACGTGGGGTCACCATTACTCTAAAAGAAATTACTGGGGCTTGTAAACCCCAGTACGGACGGGGAAAGGCAAGACAAAGATGAAACCATGAAAACCTTAAAAACAGAGGTGTGGGCTGGAGATTGAGGTGACTTAAGGGGAAACAACCCGTCCAACAGGGTTCGTTACGACTAAAGTAATAACCACTGAGGGAGGGGGCTAGCCAGGCCGTTATCTCCTTCAAAGCGGGGGAGGAAAAAAGCACTTAATTAAAGATCACAAGGACGGCAAAAAGATAAAAAGATTGGGGGGGACCAAGTATTTTGGGGGGTCGTCAAAGACTGCAAAAATGGAGGGGGGAACGGTAGGGACACCCTGAAAGCGCAATCCAGCCAAGATCATCCTGACAGCTCGGTAGAGGGAAAAGAAATGTAAACCAAAACCCGGTCAGGGCAAAATGGAGAGGGGGGGATAACATTAAAACCTTCTGATAAGAAGCTTGGGAATATGACGGGGGGACCGAAAGGACTGTAAAAAACAAGAAAACAAAATTGGGCTTATGGCGAGCGTTTTGGGCTGGCGAACATGGCCCGAAAGGGGAGCTGGGCGGGTGGGCGACCGTAGCAGGGAATAAAAGGCGACCGGAACAGAGGGAACAAATCTCAGAAAACAAGCCCAATAGTGGAACAGGACCAAGAATAAAAAAGACTCATGGGGAAACGTCCCTTTATCGTCCTCGGTGACGATAACGCCCGGGTTATAAAACAGTAAAGAAGGGGTATTGATCAAAAGGAAACGGGTCCTCTCGTCCATGAACTCCATAAGGCAGGTTGAGACCATCGCTGTCAAGCCGACAGTTCCCAAGACAACTAATTGGGGGGGGATGTGGAAAAGGGGGGCCGCACCGTTGAACATTTAAGACGAGAGGGGGGACCAGGACCAATACACGCCGAACCAAAAATTATCAACGAGAAATGGCCCAGGACTGCTGAGGGAGTAAGGGGAGTAAAGGGGGGACTATCAGTCTTTTTGGGGGACCTTTGAAAGGAAGAAAAAACAATCCGTTGGTAGACACTTGGAGAATTAACAAGACATGGCTGGGGGGGAAGGTTAAAAACATGTGGTGTGGTTTTCCAAAACTGGACAAGAGGGTTCTGCGTAATAGGAAACCAAAGGGGAACTGGAAACCTTTGTCATAAAGGGGGGCCTGACAAAACTAAACTGAGGCAGGGGGGGGCGAAAACACAGGGGGGAAAGTCTTGTGCAAGAAGGGTTCGAGACATGCACCGGGAGGTGCATAAAAGGGGGAAAGGGGGCCAAGGGAGGATTCATGATCCCCACAAAAACGCGAAGGACATTCCGACTACGAAGTTCTAAGACTTTTAGAAAATGTGGTGTGTGATGAGAATAGAATTTCCAAGGGAACAGAATTGGGGGGGGTGGGGAAAAGGGGGGGTCTGGCACCAAACAAACAAAAAGGTCTCTTAGACCAAAATTGAAGGGGGAAAGGTGAAAAAGAAAAGGGAAAAAAGTTGTGTCCTCACAACCGAGAGCAAACAAAAAACCGGGGAGCGGAGAAAAAGGGACAAAGGGTTCCCATCTGGACGAACTCAACGGAAGCGCGGGGAAGTCGGAAGGATCCTGTAGAAGACAGAAGGAGGGGTTTGGAAAAAAGGAAAACTAATAGAGTTACGTCCATGATCCGAGGAGAAAAAAAAAGATTTACTGGGGGATTTCTTGGGGGGGAGTCAACTGGGGGAAAAGGACTTCGGGGTAGGGGGAAGGGAAAAAAAAAACAGTCTCATGGGCGCTGCTTTCCTCACGGGGGGCATGGGATACACGGGGCTTGGAAAAAAAACACCACGTGGGTTCCTCACGCGATGGGGGGCATGGGGGGGTTTTCCCCCGAGCCACTGCCAACGTCAGGCAGGGATTCGAAAAGTGGGGAAAAATCATACCGGGATTTTTAATGTTCTCGTTTTCTGTGTACTCTGAGAGCACGTGCCAATCATTACCTTGGGGGGGGCACTAGGAGGTTTGGTAGAAACAAACCGTGTTTTCTACCTGATATCAGTGGCATCAAAGAAGATCAGGTTCTCGCCGAAAAAAACAACAACTAAGGTATTGCGGAAAAATATATGAAAAGGGTGGTCAAAAAGTTAAAAGGGACAAACCGCCACAGGCTCCGAGGTTCCGACGCACAAATTGACGACAACAAGGGGATAAGCTTCCCACGGGCCCCGTCAAAAAAAAAACGAAAAGAAACAAATCTCACTCCTACGAGATTGGGGGGGGAAAAACTGCCGACGGGAGGTTGAAAAAAAGGTGAGGAGAAAAATCAGTTCTTTGAGGGCGGCCTGATGGAAGGGGCAAAGGCAATCACAAAAGGGGTACGACGCCCTCCTGGGGAAAAGGGGCTTGTTTAAGGGCCAGACCGCAAGGTTAGCAATACGGTAGGGAAACAAAGCGACACGTTTGGGGGGGGGAAGTAGGGCCCTTCCTCAGGGTAAGCGGCGAAAACGCAGGGTAAAAGAAGAAAGAGTTCTCCTTCTAGGTGACCGCACGGAAGCCCTACCCCGGCCGAGGGTGAAAGCTATAAAATTGAAGTTTATTAGCCACGGGGGGAAACAGCGAATTTGTTGTAATGGAAGAATGTTGTCGACAAAACAAAGATAATCCCTTGGAAAAGGTGTAAAGCCGTCCGTAAAAAAAAAGGAGGAAAAAAAAAGCTAAAAAGGAGGATGTGAGGGGGCCTCGGGTCCGGGTGCGTGTGGGGCGAACTAAAAGTGTGCAAAGCTCGTTGGAAGAAGGGGGCCGGGGTCTTTGTAAGTTTAAAGGATGCCAACCGATGGGCCAAAATGGGGAGGAGGGGGAGTCCAGGGAGAACGGGGGAGTTGGAAAATGGGGGGGGGGTCATCCACTTATGATTGTCCGAAAAGTGAATCACAAGGAAAAACCTATTTGGTGAAAATAAAGGGGAAAAGGTCAAGGGGAAACCATTAAAAGGCAATCATGTCCGGTCTGGCATCGGAAACGTGGTACGCAGGCGAAAAAGATGGGAAAATGGGGAAAAAGGGTCATTACTTGATACCTAAAAGTCGATAGGCGATGTACGGAGGGAAAAGGGCAAAAAAAAAAAGAAGCCTGGGGGTTGGAAACCAAAAATTGCGAAAAAGGGTTATCCAAAACCCAATGAAAAAAGCTTGGGGGGAAAATGGGACGGACTGTTACTATGGGGCTCAACGAGGAGAGCGTAGGGCAGGGTCTCAACCCTTAGCCCGGGATTTGAAAAAAGACAAAGTGGTTCATATCAATCTTTTAGCAACAATGAACTCCTGACCCGATAAGAGTAAAGGCGACAACTGCTTTCTATTTGTTTGAGAACCGGGTCAAAAAAGAGGGCTCAGATAAAATCCATCACATAATGTCACGAAAACTAAGAACGATGGTGTACAACGGAGGTAGGCCTGATCACCACGCCGGAACGCGAAAGGGGGATTTAGGTGCGTTACATCAAAAGATCACATCTTAATGGGAGAGCTTGTGATAAAAAAAGACAAGAGGCAGGAAAAGAGTGTAACTGGGGGCTGGGAAACTGAATCCCTGGAGGAGGGTTACTCGCTCCAGCCCCCCCTGGTGTCAACGCAGTAAAAAGGGGGGCAGGGGAAAAGGGCACAGGCTAAAGAACTCCCAAGGCGCGGAAAACGCTACAAATGACTAAGTCGCGGACCCAGGGGGAAAATCGAGCGCGAACTCGGACCGCTCATGAAAAAAAAGATTTGTGACAGGGGCTCACCAAGGAAAAGGAATCTGGGAACCGAAAAGGGGAAGCTCGGAGGAAAGAGGGGGGGAGAGACATTTAAAAGGAAGA
>Ga0179591_1314768_pt1 | contig 14069 bp, 14 predicted proteins | sample CZOMad2_1_08_16f_FD_182891 | JGI IMG/M metagenome (GOLD analysis project Ga0179591, IMG submission 182891) | Vadose zone soil fungal communities from Angelo Coast Range Reserve, California, USA - CZOMad2_1_08_16fungal (PacBio error correction) | ecosystem: Environmental > Terrestrial > Soil >...
CCTCACGCGGGACGGGTTCAATTAAAGTAGCACCGGTACTACCCCCGGGCCGTGGGCCGCACTAGAGGCCCCGGCGTTCAAACGCCCTACGATAAGCGGCGCGGCACAGACGCGAGGGAAGTGCTCGCTGCACGGGAAAAGGCCGTCTAAAAAAACAAACCCGGCAAGTTCCGGCAAGGGATGGGTTAAGTGCATCCACGGTGCGTGGGGACAGCGGCATCACGATCCCCACCGACCAAGTGTCGTAGAAGTGGACAGGAGTGGGGGTGCGGTGACCGCAAACAACGGTGCCAGTAAGGGCGGGCGGTCCGAAAAAACGTGCAAAGAAGGCCCAAGCGATCAGCGGGGACGACAAGCGCTGTCACCCACGCTGCCGGCCACGCGGGGAACGACAGCCGATCACGAGCAGACCGACTGCGCTGTTATGGGGAAACTACGGTTGCCACGTGGATCACGCAAAAGCATTCGGCAAGGCTCGCAACGTCGGATCTTCACGTGGGGCACGGGCGAAAAGTGAACATCCGTGCTTTGGAAAAAAACATGCACACAACGGCACGCGAACGCGGAGAGGGGAAAGGAGAGCCACGGCGTACCGCGAAACATCCGACACAACCGGCTAAGACCCTGCCAGGTAACGTGAGGAGGTCAAGTCAGGATTTTCAGACCTCTAGACCACGAGTTCCCAAGAGGCTAATTGCACAAATCAGGTAGAACGCCGGGGGTTCTTAATCTGTTTCAACCTCACCAGAGCGGGCCGGAAAGATCGATATAGTTAAGTAGGGGGAGGGGGAGGTGAGTCAAACTTTCTGGCCCCTCTTTATCACGTACTCTGAGGTGGGCGCCGAGCCGATGGGAACTGGGGCATGCCGTGCGGCTTGGGACTACTGACACGGGTTGGGCGGAAGGAAGACGGGGTTCTTGGGAGTGCCCTGCTACATCGTTCTCCCTCCCAGAACGGGGGTGCAAACACACCCCCAGGCGCTAAACGGAGGTGACGCTTGGAAGACTACCCGCCTAATTGACATGAAGGAGGACCACAGTCAGCGTGAGGGAAAGGGGACTTGGGTGGCTGAAGAGAGTTGCCTGCTACGCAGCCGGCCGCGCAGGACGCCAAGGACAAACAGCATTGACGAAATTGGGTTTCGCAGCGAAAAGCTTCTACGCGCTCTAATCGATGGGTCGAGCCGGCCGACAGCTCGGCAAAACAGGAAAGATTGAACGTGGGGGGGGGTCTCCCGGAAAGCGCAAAGCCGAAGCGTCCGAACGCGGGCAGCTCGCCGGGTGGCAGCCAATGATGACAACGTTGCCTTCGTGGTCACCCGGTGAACGGGAGTTCTAGAAACGCATCTAGTTACGGACTTTACCCGCACGCCAACTCAGAACGAGCGAGGAGTCCCCTCCGAGATCGGATTTTAAGGCCAAGATAGAAAGGGAATGTTGTCGAAAGAAACGTGCCTTGGGCATTCGCGACGATGAAGGCGGGAAGGACGACCCGGCGAGCTCGACGAGAGAGTCGTACGCTAAGCATTTTTTGTATAATGGACCGCTTTACCCGCCGGGAGAAAACGAGGTAGAAGCCGCGTCCGGGAAGGCTCTAGAGGTTGGGCGAATCACATAGTAACAGGCGTTTGCGGGAAAAGGATTAACCGAAAGAATTCGGGGATTGGGCGGAGAATACCTTGGGGAGGGGGGGAGGGCCTATTGCAGCGCATTACTTCGGAGCCTAACACGGCATCGACGTCCTTGACTAGGGTGCCTAGCAAAGGGCAAAAACCAGGCGAACAACGTCGTGGACGGAGTGCGCGGCTTGTCGGCAAAAAAGTTCTGTCGAAGAACATGGTGCAGTCTTGTAATGCTCAAAAATTGGCCCTGGTCGAGTTACGGCCGCGTTCACGCCAAGAGTGTTGGGGCCCCGAAATTGGGCCAAAAGAACCATGCTCCGAAGGCAGCCAGGGGCGGCAAATCCGGAGGGGGGAATCCTTCCCACACTGCTCGCTACTCCTCCATACTGAACAGGACCTTCTAGCCCTACCTAATAAGCGAAGAAGAAGGGTGAGAAGTGAGAGAGATAGTGGCTCGCCGAGCTTTCCGGGGGGCAAAAAACGAATCATGACAAGTTCACGAGCGTAGTTCTTGACTGGGCACGCGGGGGACCCTCCGTCTCGCGGAACGACGGATTGAGCCTCACGCGGGGGACCGAAAGGCAGGCTTCGGGAACCCGTCACAACACTTGTAAAGCAAACGTAGAAAACTGAGCGGACGTACAGGCAATGCCTGGTGGGAGTCATAGGGCGGAAAACATAGAGTCAGTTGAAGTAGATCCCGCTCACGAAGTCCCTCAAAAAGTCGCAAAAGCCGGGTGCAAGAACTTGCACTTGGTGCGATGGCAGTGCCTTATAAAAAAGTTATCAAACTGGGAGGAGGAAAGCGATTAGCAGCTTGCCAAACACACTGCCATCGAACAGGGAACAACACAGACGGAGGAGAGCGCAAGGGCGGGATCTCCGTACGTATCATACTACCTCCGCTAAGAGAATGAGCAAGACCTAAGAAAAATGCACTACCCAATGAAAAATCGGAAGGGCGAATCGGTCGACTTTGCTCTTTTGGGAAAGGGGGGGTGGTTCATGTCTGTCTGCCGCGAACACTAGCAAACGGGCTCTTCCAGAACAAAAATGCCAAAATCCAAGGTCGAGGTGGACGGGCTAGACGAGGAAGATCACGGGGTACCGCGAGTAAACGACGTGTCAAGATGGGTCCGACGGACGAGAAAGTTTTACAATCTGAATCTCTCCGGAGAAAATTTAGATACAGCCATCACCGGAAAAAAGGGAAAAGAGTGTACTAGGTAAAGGACGGGGTATCAATGTTAAGTCATCCCATAGTTAGTGCCGCAGTCGGGAGGTAGGGTCTGCCAAGGAGTACTCGTGTCAGACGAAAAAAAACATAAGGTCGCAGGAAGCCGTCTCTCACTCGGGTCAGGTTTGCCGTGGCCAGTGGTGGAGAAGAACGCCGGGGGGGGAAGAGGAGACACGAAGCCTAAAGAATCCAAGATTATAGTAGAATACCAAATCTAAATGGGCCGAAGACGGAACTCCAACCTAGGGATTGACGGAGATCAAGCCGCGGCTCTCGCAATCCATCAAGACATGTGGATTCTGAGGCGCCCCAGGTTGAGCGGCAACCGAAGCTCAAGAACGCTGGGGGAGGGGGTACTCAGTCCGCGGTTACTGAGTAAGTACACGACCGCGCAAATACTCCTACTGTTACGAGCGGAAAATCGTTAAAAAGCGGTGGTTTCCGACGGACGGGGGGGCAGACTACAACTGCTTCCTATGCAGAAAAACGTTCAACCCGCAGCAGATGAAAAGCGAAACAGAGCAAGCAGTGGATGCGTTGTTTCTACCAGACATCGGTCCACGAGGTGCTGAAAAGACCACAAGATAAGTAACTCTGGAGGCGCCTATCTCGGGCATGGGGCCCGTGTAATGACGGTCAGACCCGACTATACGTAGAGAAGGGGGAATGTCGGGAAAAAAAGAGTCGCAGAAACGCCTAAGCATAAATCCGATACAAGGTCGACTTGAGGCGGAAAAAAGAGATTCGAGGAGGGAGGGGTTGGGGGGAGGTAAAGTGGAGGAAAGGCCGTAGCCTCCGGGGATTAAAACTTCAAAGAAGGGGCACTTATCACTACCTTCAAACTTGCCACGCGAAGGGGAGAAAAAAAAGGCGAAAAAAAAAAGGAGACGCCATGCGGCTCGGAAAAAAGTAGGTGAGGGATACCTCACCCCACCTATGTGACGGGTCGAGCGGCGGAGTGCTTCGACCCCATCGATCGGGTAAGGAGAACCGAGGGGTTAAGAAAAAGAGAACCACCTGATTCACTTATGAGGGAGTTGGAGACGGCAGGCAGCCACGGGAGGGAATCCTGGACTCAGAGCCACATATATCCTACAAAAAGACAATCGAAGCGAAAAAAAAGACGCAAAGTATGGAAAAACACGTCGAGGACGTATCAAATTCGCGAGACGAGAGAAAAGACTACTCTTAAAGTAGTCATGCCGATAAGGAACCGGAAACTGGATGGGAGGGCAAGAGGTACACCTTCCTGGTGTTCGTGAAGAAAGGAGATCAAAACTTCGTCAAATCCTGAAAAAATCAGAAAACGAAATCTAGACCATGACCACCATCGCGAAAACGGGAAATCTCGGATGAAGAAGAAAGTTAGAGCCAAACGCCGATACGCACCCGCCTACGATAGAGAAGGTCTCTCTACGTAAGGGGGGGCCGGATCTACCCCCATGCCTGAAGAGATAGCAGACGGAGGAAGGGAAAAAAAGGCCACCATAGGGGAAGATGCTCCTGAGTGGGACCGAGATTCATTAGGTTGGAAAAAAGCATATGAACTGCTTTAACTAACATGGAGTTTGTGCCTTCACGGGTGAGACTGTAAAAGGAAGGGTTAACAAGACACCTGGCACCAGTCGCGTTGGAAACTAAAATCTCAGCCTTGTAGTGTGACGTGACCCGAAAACGGATTCTCGCCCCTGGGGACAGCGAACGCAAGGTCGGAAAAGCGAATTTTTCCTCGTCATCATTCCTTGCGAACTGAGGAGGCGAGAGAGAGACTATCGGTTTGCCATCGAAAGCGGGGTCTGGTGGGGACGATGGGTCGGAAAGTCTACGCGCGCATTCTAGTAGCGAAAGAAGAGCAGTCAGGAGCGCGGGGTGTGATAGGAGATTGGGGGGATCAGTCCGGGTAAAAGATGAAGATGGGATAGTCACAGAGGAAAATTTAGACTATCTTAAAGGACGCACCGGTTAAAGGGGAAAAAGGAAGTGATGAAAAAACAACCGGAAAACTCTTTCCTCTAAGCAAGATGAGGCAATCGGGTCTTTAGGCAGACCGTAAGTGAGCAGAATCAACGAACACGAGCCAAAAGGCTGGAGGGAATTAATAAGAGGAAAAAAGAGGTTGATAAGTCGCGGGCAGTCATTCGAGCGCAAGCATCATTATAGAAAAAGCTATCGACTGTGCCCACCTTCAGGAAAGTCTGAGGAAAAAGGCCACGAAAGAGAGGCTGCCAAAAGACTTTGAGCAGGTAGTCCCACATGGATGTCGAATAAGGGCGAATGTACCTCCAGGCCTCAGGAACAAAACTGAGGGGGATAAAATATATAGGGACTATGTAAGAAACTCACCGACGGTAGGCCGTCCCCGAAGGGGGAAGCCTCGCCAGATTTTTCCGATCGGGGGGGAGTGGAAGAAAAAAAAAAAACCTAAGTGCGAAAACCGGGCCATAGTTTTTGAGCAGGGACTGAACTCTCGGATTCCTTCGAAAACAGCTACGAAGAACAGCATGGTGGGTGGTATCACGAAAAAAAAAGTTTGTGACTGATGGGGGAAAAGGCGCAGGCTATCTCCAGAAGCTCACCTGAGACGCAGAAAAGAACTTCGAGGACTTCTTCGGAAGGAATGGTCCAACATTTCTATTTTTGCACGCGAGGGAAAAAAAGCTGTGAAAAAGGGAAAACGGTGGAAAGGAGGAGCTACCTCTTTGGAATATCTCCAAGGCTATCTAACTCAAAAATAAGAGCTCTAGAGAAGAAAACGGGACTTCAAGGCATTTAACGGCGTGGGTGGGGGTTGAGTCAGATACAAAGGCAAGGCTCATCAACGAAGGAACAACCCGACAATGCGAAGCGAGTTACGATGGGTCAAAAGGATTGTGCGCATTATGCAAGACCCCTCTCACACAGAATAGCCGCAGGGGGGAGATCGAGAAACTAGGATAATCGAATAAAGACAAGCATTGAAACTCCGGGGGCCCAATTCTTCCGACTGTTCTATTGGGGAGTGAAAAAATCCACCCGAACTGCCGATCGGTGCAAAGAAAGGAGAACGTACCGAGGTTTAACCGACCTTAGCGAACACAAGAATGGAAAACGCGCATAACAGGAGAGAGAAGGTCGAGAAGTCAAGTGAAGGAGACTAGTTAACAAAAGGAACTGATTAACACTCCGTTGAAAGAAGTGAGGTCGCCAATAGGAACCGGGCGGATGGATGCGACGAAGGTCGAAAGGATGTCCTATAAAGTGCAACTAGGAGCCGAGAATCATCAGAGCTGGTAAAGAGGATTCGGAGGAGCGGAACCTCATAGACTGGATCACGGACTTGTGGGATGAGGGGAAAGTCAAATGTGGGACTTTGGGAGAGGTTCATTATGATTTTCCGAGGCGTGAAGGTATTCGCAAAGAGCCCTTTCAAAGACAAGACGGTGGTCGTTGGGCCCTGAAGAAAAATCTGTTCCTCCCCGTAGAGACTAAAATTTGCCGGAACGGCGGGAAGTTATGGAAATGGGACTGTCGCTAACGGTCAGAAGGGTGGGGAACAATGAATCAGTGGAATCCATACGAGACGGTTGAGGTGGGAGGGTCGTGAGGAGAGGCGGAATAAAAGATAACTTGAACGCGACGACCGAACCTGGGGAAGCTACGCAGAGAAAAGAGAACAAGTGAAAAGTTGGTGACCTGACCACACGAAAAGTTCGACTTAAAAAAAGAAAAGAAGCGTATTTTTCAGAATTTCCGCCGAACAAGAAACAGAACTCACAGATGGGGAAAAAAAAAGGGGTTTGGTCGAAACCTAGAATCTCGCCGGATTGGGTCTTTCCGCCAGAGGTAAGCAGAGCCTGGGAATCAGAGAGTGACAAAAGGGACGGATGACAGATTGTCCTCTTTGGCGCGCAGCGGCTAGCGAAGGGGTCAACATTCTCAACGAAAAAAGGAAGACTAGAAAGAACCGGTAACGGGACCTCAAAAAGCTCAAGATTTAGCCAATGAGAATCGGAACTTGAGAGGAAGTCTGGAAATTCTGACCTTGCGTCGACCGGACGGAGTCGGGGGACGGCGACCAAGTCGATCTAAAAGGCATCGAAGAGGGATACAGACTAGCAAAGTTCAGACCTGAGTTTCGATCAATGATGGACCGATGGAAAGGAAGGGGGGTCTAAAAGAGTCCGGTCAGAAAGGAAGGCGGCGTTACGGCCGGCGAGCAAAGTGTTGTCGAGAAAATCTAAAGGGCGTGGGACAAAACGTAGGTCCTAAGGCCCTCCGAGCCAGGAGGGAATGGAGAAGGGGGAGGCTTCAAGGGGCCGGAACGGCGTATGGAAACAATCGGAAAAATCGCGTCACCCTGCATCTTGGCGTCCTTGAGCTTCGCTTGAGGATGGGAGCTCCAAACACAGGGGGGCTGAAAGAAAGAACAAGTGGGATTGAAAAGGGGGGGGATTCTGAAAAAAAAAATTATATGGAAGGTGGCGACGCTGAGACTTAGGTTCTTCTCCCGGAGGGAAAGTGGTCGAAGAGAAGAAGACGGGGGAGCCGGGTCTAAGTTGCCTCAGTAACACGGTCGGTAGGAGGGGGGAGGGGGGGACCCCGAAGAGTCTTCCCGGCACTAAAATGCGAGCGAGACGGGGCACGCAAGTTGTGAGCGGATAAAGTGTACGATGGCCAATACTTGAAGCAGGGAACTGAGGAGCTCTAGCCCGAACACGTGAGCAAGGGTATCAAACGACTTCCAACGAGCCAGAATACGTTCCAAAGGGGGTGGGACCTTCACGATATGTGCAGAGAACTCTATCCTTGAAGAGGGTGACACAAAAACATCGGCGGGTAGCGGAAATGCAGGGGGCATTTTATCCTTCTGTCACGCGGGGCGCAACATCTGCGGACAAGGATATTCCCAAACTCCAACAGCGGGAATCGGGGGAAAGAAGTTGGAAAGGCATCTCCTTAATGTGCAATAAGGTCGGTTGGGAAAGAAAGACAGGAAAGGAGAACACTTTGTACGCTAAAACGGCAGAGATGACGAGGGGGAATGGCAAAGGGGGTGGGGGAGTCCTTTGGGACGGACTCGTGTAGGGCAGGTCAAGAGGAGATGCGAGTAGCGGAGGGTTAAGAATGCGTACTTCCACGACGAACAGGTGCGATAAACTTTCAACCGCGCCGGGGGGAAACGAGCTCGCCATAGGCCGGTGGGAACGGGGACAATGGCTTTTCAAATCACGGAGGATTGCGCTGCTCAAAAAAAAAAGGAAGGGAAGAGGGAATAATCCGACTCGGGGCCAATACCTTGGGACATTGTCCATCTGCATCAAGGAAGGCGGGAGAGGACGAACAGGAGAACGGGGAGAAAGCTCGCGCGGGATCTGCCGGACTACTAAAGAAAAAAGAAGAGAAGCTCAATTTCTACGCGGACGACCTACGCGAAAGAAGAGGTCAAGACCATGAAAGTCTGAGAATCGAATCTATCTTTCTAAGTGGCGGCGTACAAGGGTTGCCCTTTCGCTTGGCTGGAGGCAAACGCAGGCGACACCAGGAATGTAAAGGGGCGCTTGAAAGACCTAATTCGCTGTTTCGCCGGAGAGGACTAGATCGGCTCACGCTGGGACCGAAGGCGGAGAAGCGCGACGGGGGAGGGAGTGAAAAAACTCAACCTAAATTGTGTGGGGAAAAAAGAAAACAATAGCGGAGGAGGCGGCTAAGGTCACTCCCATCACCTGGAACGAGATCGGTCGAGGCTGGAAACGCGGAAAAAGGAGGAGAAACCAAGGAGGTCTTTAGCTGCCGCAGTTAGGCGGGAATTAATTCTGAAAAAAGGAGGGAGTGTCCTCCTCCCCCATGAGAGTCCGTGATTGGAGCCTCAGTGAGTGAGAGAAGAACGAAGTGAAAGGGGGAAAAAGATCACAACCGAGTCGGTTCAGAGAACATATCACCAGTCAACCCCCAGCTACAGAATCATCTCTAAGGAGATCAAGGCGTGCGCGAGACCGGCCAGAAAAAAAGTCCGAGACTCTCTCAAAATCAGTCAGGAGCGGAGAAAACATTTGTTGTCGCTTGGAACATCGCGCAAAGCAGAAAGAAAGAGAGTGGAAGCAGAACGCAGTACGGGGGATTACTGCGAGAAGAAATCGGTCAGCAGACCCGGGGTCAGGGGGAGAGGGTCAAACGAACGCGGGCCTAAGTGAGCCTACTTAGTGGGTTTGTGGATGTTCCGAGGTGGGAAGAGACAATGGAAAAGCCGAATTCCGTTCACCGACTCCTTCATGAGCAACTGGGGAGGGGAGACATCTCCAGGAGGTTCACGCCAAAAAAAGTACTCATCAAAAGGTCGAAGTGCTATAGCCAGAGGGAGGGGATAGGGAGAGAAGGAGACTTGCCCGCCTGAATAGTCCCGTCGCACACCGAAAAGTAACGAGTTCGGCTCTAAGTCGACCAGAAAAGGGATATTGGGAAGAAACACTTATCCTAGGAACGGAGCCGGTTACCCCTTCTCGTTCTAGTGGGGGAGGGGGAGGGAGAAAGATGAGGGCATCAAGCCGTAGCCATCCGAAGATACGAACGCAAGTTTTGGAAAGGGACGAAATTCACGGGGGTCACTCATTCCTTACCAACGGCGCGGATGGAGGCCAGCCAAGGGAAGAGGAAGCTGCCGGAGGAAACTCACGCCCAAAAACTCTTGCGAAGGTCCGCAAAGGGGGGGTCGGGACAACAAGGGCAGGGGGGGGAAGCACTAACTCTTTTCTTTTGGAACATAAACCAAGATGACGATCTGCATCGGAGGAGGAAGCACGAAGGGCTGTCCGAACGCTGGCAAGCTGAAGCGCGCGAGCTACAAAAAAAAAAGGGGTGACCAATACACCTACAAAATCCCTCGACTGGCGCCACTGGGTCAAGGCGGGAAAAAAAATAAACGGCCTAGAAATTGATCAGTCCCAGGGGAAGAAACTAGGGCGCGGATAGAGCCACAAGAAGGAGGAAGAGGGGGGAACCATGGAAAAAAATCGCTGGACGAGGCCGGCAAAGAGGAAAACACCGAGGCACGGAAGAAACAAGAAAAGAGGAAAACGCCGGGGCCAAAAATCGAAATCGACCATCATCACGAAACAAGGCAAAAAAGGATCTCCCCACGCTCGGACGTGATAAAGACTGAATTCTCCGAAGACAGAGAGGGGGAAAACTCACACGGCGCCTCATTATCGAGCAAGGGACTGCCATCTTTATGACACGCCTTCTCGAAAAAGATACTAAAGCCAAAAAGGCGTTCGTCTAACTCGCGGGGACAAATTCGGGAGAAGGAGCAACGAGTGTGGACAAAGAGATTCAGGGGAGAGGTAACCTAAGAGACCGGCTTGACGAAGGGGGGAGGGGTCGATTTGGAATTAGGGACCGGGGTGTCGGGACGGGCATCGCGGAAAGCTCAGGAGATAGTACCTTCAATGGTTGTCATCGATGATAAGGGGAGGGGTGGGGGCAGTCCCGGACCAACACCGTATTTCATCGCCAGCATTTTCGGCAAGAGACAGGACCGGAGGGAGGGGGGTAAATCGCGCAAGTTGGCCAGGGGAAGAAGTGGAGCTCAAAGAAAGGCGTGAGAGGGGAGCGTAGCCTACGAGTCAACGCTAAAAGTGGAACCATCGAGATTCGGAAGGGGGGTCGGGGGGGGTGGACTCCAGTGAGACGGAAGAAACGGTAAGCATTAAAGAAAGCCTTGAACCAGGCATGCAGAGGTGGGATCTCGAGCAGGATTTTAGATCACGGCTTAAGCGGGGAACTCGAGGAGAAGGGAACACAGAAGAGCCGAACCGTGGCAACCGCACCGGTCGGCAACGAAGAATTTTTTCAGTCGCAAGAAAAAAAAAGAAAGTTCCGCACCTAAAAAAAGCAGATTCGAAAAAAAATCGTGCGCCTTTGGAGAGACTGCGGAAGGACCGCAAAATCAACAACCAAATTCCACCACGTCGTTGGGGGGATGTGGAAAAGACTGAAGCAGAGGAAGAGGGGGGGGAAAAAGGTAGTCAGTTCTCCCATGCCATAGCACCGAGCACTCTCGGAACCAAAGGGAGGAAAGACCGAGAGGGGGGAAATCGCCAGCCGCTTGAACAAACTTCAGACGAACCGAAAGGAGGGCCAAAAACTAATCGCAAAAGGGAGGCGCGGGAGAAAAAATGGGGGGGACTACGCAACGATCGACGTCGGGAAAAAACCTTTCCATCGGCTCTCACCAAACAACAACGGGATCTCTACGGGAAAGGAGACTCCAAATTAAATAGTTCGTTTCTGAGTACAGGGGGGAAAAAAGAGAACTCCGTGGGACGCATCGAGTGAGGAGCCGCGGTCCGCCCTACAGAATTTGAGGAGGAAACCGAAAGATCACGTCTTTGGGCGATTTGAAGCTTCCTGTTCAGCGGCCTAAAAGGCGAACGCAAGGAAACTCAAAAAAAAAACTGGAGGATTTGTCACCTACAGGGCTCCGGGGGGGCGCTTCGGAGGTCGCAACGGAGAGAATATCTCAAAAAGAGCCCCTCCCTCCGGAGGCAATCTTGCTTGAGGGTCGAGGTTTCTGCAACAGCTGGGAAGGCATAATGTGGGAAACGCGTTGCAGTACCTTCCCGGTCAGAATCGGCTACAGAAGGTTTCATCAGCAAAAAAAGCGGGCAGCAGACTATGGAAAAGGACCCCCCTGAACCGCATTAGGAGCGAGATAAGACCCCCGGTCCTGCGCAGGTGAAGGCAGGTTGTGAATAGAATCTAAGGCGATTCTCCGGGAAAGAGCCTACATCGGCCCAAAGAAAGAAAGCGTTGCGAACTACGCGGACGTCCTCTGCGCGCCCAGCGCACGAAGGCTTGAAAAATTAGAGGAAAAAAGGCGCGATCTTAACAAAGCTCAGATACTCAAAGGAAAATGCTAATCGTGATATGGGAGGTTCCCCCTTCCAAACCCAAAATTCTAGGGAATAACAACAGTCAGGGAAAGAGAAACGGTCTGTTGCACAAGATGACCCTCGACCACAACATGGCGAGACATAATCGAGGGTTCGCTTCCTTTCACGCTCATGCTACTTTGTAAAATAGGGGGGAAAAGAAATTGTCCACTCCGAGTCGACGAAAAAAACTGGGAGAGCGTAGGGAAAAAGGACGTGGTTGGATATAAGGGTTCCATTGCAATAGAAGTGAGGAAGCAAAGCGAAAACATAGATTCGAGGGTTGAAATAACTGAGCTGGCGTCGTCTGGACGAAAGCTCTCTGGTGATAAAGAAGGAAAGATATGGGAGGATCTTTTCTTCCTGATGTTTGCTGGGTAATGGGAACGGGGGGGGGAAGAGTGGTTCACTAAGGTGTCAGCGGTCGTGAAAGAAAAAAAAAGAAAGTTTGTCAGGGTCTATTGTGAAACCGGCCCTCGACATGGAGAGTCAGGGGGGAAGAGAAATCCGGTTTCATCTCGTCGAAGACTAGACGGGTCATGGAAGGGTTATCAAAAGGAGAAGTTAGGTGGGGGGTTACAAACATTAATCAGTAGCAATCAGATTCAGTGGAGGGGTTGGAAGGTCGGGGGGGGGAGGAAGTGGAGGGGGGGAAGAGAGAACTTGAAAAAAAACGAAAGCCCTCCTGCGTGATAAAAACTTAGCCCGCCGAGGCAAACATCAGGGAACAGGGTTCTTTCAACCGAAACCCTCGTTCGGACTTCCCCGAAAGAACTCGAGAGGGGAAAGGGGGAGCCGCACGAACAGGGGAGAAGAAAAGAGCGTCGCGTAACTATGGGGTACTGGGTAGACACCACGGGAGAGACCTGCATGGAAATTCCAGCTTCAGCAAATCTACGTGGCAAAGAGAGGGCGGGGAAGTGCCGTTAGGGATCCAACGCTTGTCGCTCTTTCTTAAAGCGAAGCTACGGCGGGCCTATGGCTAATAAAAAGAAAAAATCACCAGAGGGGAACTTGAATTCTTAAAGGCCTCAAGTCTAAGGAGAAGGAGGGTAGCACAGAAGTGAAGGGTGTGAAAAGAGTGAAGATATGAAAAAGGGATTCAAACGACTATGAATGCGGGGTCCGAACACGTGGGGGAAAAACACAATGGGATAGGACGGAAAGAGGGGACGACATAAAGGTCTACCCTGATCGTACTTGGCGAGAACCAACGCAGCACAGGGGGGCCGAAAATAAGGAAAGCCGCCGTGCTCCTTGCAGGCGCGAAGTAGAATGTGGGGACCTTTGCATGCAGCCAAAGAGGAAAGGCAGTGGGGGGGGGAAAAAATGAAACAATGGAATCCATACGCAAAAAGCTTTTTAGAGACAAGGAAATCGAAAACGGACGGGAGTCTGTGCTGACCGGCGGAGTAAAAGGAAGAACTGAAGAGGAGCGACCCATCATCGAAGTTCCTTAAGTAGCGGCGATGGACGCCCACCAAAAAGGGGGCTCAGAAGAAAAAGGACTTGAAATTGCGAGAGCATTCTCGGAGAACGTAAAACATCACTGGAGAGCGAAATGATGGAGAAGTTAGAAGGGGGACGCTGTTTATCTCCGGCATTTACATGGGCGGATCAGGAGAGAAAATCTATTAAAAGCGAAAAGACTGCGGTGATCAGGGTCCCAACGCTGCGTGCGTCCTGAGTGGCAATCGAAACAGACAAAACGCCGTTCTGGGGGAGGGATAACGCTAAGGAGTCAGAAAGAGGAAATAAGTCCTACTGCAGGGGAAAAGAAAACTGTAAAGGGAGAAAATGAAGGAAAAACTACCTACGTCAAGGTAATCCGCTAAGAGTTACGTTTGGTTAATAGAGCTCTGGGCTAACTCGCGAGCGATCGGGGAAAAAAAAGGATCAGAAAGATGGACTGAATGATCACTAGGAAGGACCTAGGGGGATACGGCGAAAAGCGGGGCTCATTTGGAGGAAGAGGTCTTAGCTATCCATCTCAACAACATGAATGGGGGATTAAGAAGGCTCAGGGAGGGGCGCTTGTTGCCGGATCCGGAAGCCCTTCGTCCATGAACAAACACCAGTACTAGGAGACGGAGGAAGCAGGGATGACCTCTGGGAAAAAATTTGTGCAGGTGGTACTGAAGGGGAGGAACGGGAGAAGGACTAGGGCTGAGGTGGGTGTCGTCGTACGAAGAAGGAATTAAGGCGCGGAGTAATGAGGGACTCTCGGGCAGCCATACGCCGGGGAGCAAGAGAGACCGATTAAGGGACGGGGATTAAACCAGGGCTTTGTCCGGGAGGGGATGT
>Ga0179591_1338331_pt1 | contig 14069 bp, 14 predicted proteins | sample CZOMad2_1_08_16f_FD_182891 | JGI IMG/M metagenome (GOLD analysis project Ga0179591, IMG submission 182891) | Vadose zone soil fungal communities from Angelo Coast Range Reserve, California, USA - CZOMad2_1_08_16fungal (PacBio error correction) | ecosystem: Environmental > Terrestrial > Soil >...
CAAGGCAAGAAGTGAAAGCTCCCAACGAAAAAAAGCGGGATATGCTGCAGGACCAGCGGTCTCAAAAACACCGAGTGCCAACAAAAAGAGGGGGGGCACAGGAAAAGCTGCCCCTTGGACCCGGACCATGACAAAATTAGCCGCCTGACACTTTTCCACCCAGGAAAACCGAAAACGATACATACGGCTAACCGTGGTGGGAATACCCAAGCAGGACTCCACTCCGACGCAGGTGACGGTACCCCTCGAAAAAGGCAACCCGAGCTTGGGGATGGATCCGACTGCCTTGGCCTTGGGTCGGAATCGACAGTAAGATGGACTCCAAAGGAGATTTTACGCTCGGATGAAACATCGATGCAGATAACCCCAACCTCCGGACAAGTCTCCCGAAAATTGGCAAAGGGCGCAGGGTGCTGAGGCAAAAGAAAACAATAAGCATTCAGCGCTGTGGCGGTTGGGGTCCCCCTGCATGAAGACGCCAAAGCGCGCGAATAGGGCGCGGCAATGGGGGGGCCTGACACCAACAAACAAAAAGGAAAGCTGAACAGGATGGTTGCGGCTGGAAGCGGGGGGAGGTGACCAGCTCCACACGCGCGGGATGGGGGCACGATAGGTTTACTGTCTGAAAGTCTGAGGGTGCCGAATGGGATTATAGAGAATATGGCCAGGGGGAAAGGGCCTTTCAAAAGCACCTTGACGTTTCCTCCCATTTTGGGGCGAGGTGTTGACTACTGTGCCGGGAGTGATCCCTAGCAAACCCCGACAGGGGGACTTTACGTCAACAGGGCGCGCTGTTCACCAGTGATCAGACGATCTCTTAAAGAGGGATGGAACAGTCCACGACAGGAGAAAACTATCACACCGTTAACGCCTAGCAAGAGATAACAACGCATCTCCGAAGGACTAGCAAGCGAAAGCAGCAATCGGCCGCCCGTCGTCACATCCGACAAAGCACTACAAAGATGAAAAAGGGGGTCTGCGGCAAAATGATCTATTGAAAGTCGGAGGAGGTCAGGATGAAGGGAAGCGCTCCACGACAGCTTGTGGGTTTAGAAGGTGGGGGGAAACGGCAGCAGAACACTGCTTGCAAAAGGGAGACGAAACCTCGAGAATAGAGGAGGAAAGCTACTCAGTGACAGAAAAGGAATAAACTAGGGAGGAAAACAGGAGGACGGCAAATCAGAGAGACGCACAGAGCGGGGCTGGAAATAGATCTACTATCTGGAAAATCAGGGATCCTGAATAACAAAAGAAACTGCCGCGAAGCATCTCCACTGACGAAGACACAAGAAGGAAAGCGGGAAGCTCCGCCCGAGGTTACAATCCGAAGCCGGAAGGAGGACGCATGAGCCGAGTCATAGGGGGCGACATCCGCGGGAAGAAGGGAACCGTGAGCCGTCCATATAAACGATCTTGGGGAACCATGTACAAGAACCAAACGCCGTTTCGGGGGCAAGAAAAGGGTGAGTACTGTTGCCGGGGAAAGCGGGAAGCGCGCCGATAAGACGGTGGAGTGTCCTGGATAAAAAAAAAGGAAAAAAAAAAAAAGAAAAAAAAGAGAAAAAAAAAAAAAAAAAAGTATTGGGGACCGGGGCGGGGGCACAAAAGGAGCTAACCCTGCTAGGGGGGAACCTCCTTATTCTGTAAATCCATTGGGGCTGAATAAATCGGCAGGGCGTGGTAAACAAAGAGCTAGAGTTCGGACCGGGAGCGAAAGACCCTACCCCCTAACACGAGGGTAGGCTCCACGCCTAAAACATGTTCAAAAGTTGCAAAAATACGGGCTACCGACAAAAGGGTTGGGAATTCAAAAAGAGGGGAATCACGTTGTGCGAGTATCCGCTCGACAGGAGAGAGGGGAGGTTGCTCTCACACCAACAAAGGGGGGAAAGGGAGGATCGCACTGCGACTAACCATAGTAAAAACTGAAAAGGATGAACGCGTCGTTCCGGTCGGGTTGACGGGGGTCTCTAACAACCAAACACACCCTGGGGGAAACGAGATTCGAGCGGGGGGAAAAAGCCCCAAGTTGCAGGTACTTGCTCTGTTGCAAGGCACGTGGGGATAAAAAGTGAGGGGGAACTCCGTTTCTGAGGGAAACGGGGCTCCTTGCGGCAAGCGCGGACCTAGAGAGGGCCGCCGGCTAAAGGTAGTCCCCAAGACGGTCAGAGTTTCGGTCCCAAATCGCCTCAAGGCGAGGAGGGGTAGAGGATTCAAAACGTCGGGCGGGGGAAGTGGGCAAAATACCAAAGGAAACAGAAGAAGGTGACCACAGCGAGTAAAGAAGTCCGGGACCTTTCCCGCAACAAGGTGAAAAGAGGACTGCCTACGGGGGGGACCACAAAGGGAAAGTAACGCAGCTAGTTCGTAGAGCAGGAGATTAGGGGGGAAAAAAAATGACAGGGTCAGGGAGAAAAATACCGGGAGAGTCCGGCCGTTGAACCCGGAAAGTAGCTCTTAGAATTATCCTGCAAAAAGGGGCATGGACCTCAATACGCCGTGTTCGCGGGAGGGTCCGCCTCGTACTGGCGTGGGGGGCCGCTGAACAGTGAAGAAGCCAGACCAGGGGAGGGGGGAAAGATGGTTCCTGGTAGTCAGACCACCAGAACTGCGGGAGGATTGGGTAACGGGGTCAGGGTCAATGCAGGAAGCTCGAAACGCTTCACCTTCCACAGGGGAGAAAGCCGAGAGAAGTAATCTCCAAAGCGTAATGGGGAAGAAGAAATCCGGGCGATTGGGGAGGTAAAAAGGAAAAGGTAGGAAGGATCCTCGCCCCTGGGCGCGGATCTGGAAATATATACTAGAAAAAAAACGAAACGGAGGATTAAAGGGGAAATAGTAGGAAAGAAGTCTTGAAGGACTAGAGGGAAGAAAGAGCCGGAGCAAGTCGCAGCAAATCAAAGAAGTTCCGCACCAGAAAAAAAGAAAAAGGGAGCGACTTCGAAATGCTATAAAGCAGCACTTCAGGGAAGATCTCCGGGAGTGGGAACAGAAGACCCGCAAGGCGCCCGCAAGCTGGTGCATTAAACGACCGAAAAAGGGCAATGCAACTTGTCTGGATGTCACAAAAGGACGAGCAACCATCAAGTAAGAGACGTCCCGGACTATGAAAGAAAAGACCAAGGAGTGGGGAGCAGGTCAAACCCGGGCAGGCAGGCTACGGGAGCCGATACCGAGAGAACTCGGCGGTCAAAGGTGGCAGGGAATATCGGTTCAAACCTGACGCGCCGCGCAAACGCTTGGATCCGGAGGGGGGGGGGCGGCGGTACTTCATGTGAAGTCAGAAAGCGCTATCAGCTGACACGTCTCAGGGGGACTTTCAGAGGAAGATGGGAAGAATGTATCCTGTTTAACGGGGAGGGGGTGTAAAAGTTCATTTCCGCAGTAGAAAAAGATTGGAAACCGGATACAGGGAAATTAAATGGAGAAGCCTACCCCGAGAGAGGAAGGACTCGTACTTTTTATGTACCGAAACAGCCGAGTTAAACGACAGGAGCGGACGGACACGCTTCCGATCTGCAAAACGGACAAGGAGGAAGAAATAAATGCATCAAAGAGGGAAACGGTTTAACCGTGCCGTCGTGCACTCGCACTGGCTGAAACGAGAAAGGGGTCTAGGACTCTACAGTATGTCTCTCCTTTTGTGCGGGCGCCAAAGAAACGAAAGAAAGTAACTCCTTGCACGCCGGGCCTGTGACGGCAATTTAAACAGTCCGTCTCCGGAGTTAAAATCAGCCACCGGGGGGGTCCATCCCCCTGAAATAGAACCAGGAAAATGTTAACGATAAAAGGAAATTATTAGGAAGAGGTGTCCAAAACGGTGGCCTCCAATCACCCTGAAAGGGGGAGAAAAGGGGGGTCAGGTGAGCGAAAAGCAAGAGCGCTGAGGGGTTTGACGTGTGCTTCAAGCGCCCAACAGACGGGGGGCCAATCCTGGGCGGCCTCCATACGTAGTGGGAAAGGAAACGTTTGGCCTAAATAAGGCGAGTGACTTGGGGTAAGTCTTTGCGCCAAAAAAGGGGGTGAAGCCCCGTAACCTAAAACTCCCGCGAAGACACAAAAGGAAGGCGAGACAAAAGAAGAACTGCCTCAAACGTACGGTTAAGAGAAAGACCTAACTCGGGTGGGAAAATGAAAGGGATTTGACCAGCCGAAGTTCACGATGACTATGGTACTGGATTAGGGGAGGGGGGGGTCCGCGGAAAAGGGGGTAACCCCCTCTTCCACGGCTCAGAGAAAACGCTCCGCTTTGGGAGGGAGGAGGAGACAGCCGCTTGGGACGTGCTCAAAAGCTGGGGGGGGGATGATCAGAAATAGGCGCATACAAAGCCATCCAGGAAGTAAAAAACGGGAGACAAGCGTGCCTCAAGGATATATTTTGGCCGGGGAGAATTCGATGTCCTTAAAACAAAGTGGCAAGGCTCCGTCGTTGAGAAGACCGGTCACGACGCCTAGTTCAAAAGAGAAGAACAGAGGCCGAGGTGGGTAGACTCGCACGCAAAAAAAGCCTGGGCGGAGAAAAAGGCCCGCAACAACACCAGCCCCTAATAAGGCTACTCCCCGGGGCAGGGGAAGAAGAACCCGGCGTGATACGCTGTAATCAACCGGAAACGGCGTTTCGGGGGAGGGGGGGTTGGGACGGGATGAAGAAGAGAGGGCCCACCTTCAGAGCGGTTACTTTTATCCTGTCTAGCGGATGTTCGGGGGGGGCTGAGAGTAGGGGGGGAGAGTACGGGGTGGAGGGCGTATTCACTTCGCAAGAAAATGAGCCGGAGGAGAGGCGAGAGAGAACCGTGAACGTCGTACAGATATCAGAAATCGTGTGAATAGGCAAGAATGCAAACCGGAGGTTCAACCCACCTAGTAAATAACCCGAGGGGAGTGGGAAAATTTGGTTTCCACCTGCGAATTCAAGAGCAACCGAAGACAACGTCCAAAATCATTCGAAAATTCAGAAACGGGGACATCTCCTTACTCCAAAGGAGAGTCATGGACTTTGTCGCCCTTCGGCGTCGAAAAAAAATGTTAAGAAAGGACGCAACGGAGCAAAAGAAAAAAACGAAAAACTCCTGTCGACAAGCCAAGGGGGGGGTGGTGGTGTGGGTGGCGACGCAACCACCAAGCGCAAAATTCACCGAAGATATTCGTGGGAAAAGGGGGAAAATGCAGGCCATACGGCCTAATCCAAAGCAGGATTAGTGTTTTTGAGGGTGTTGAAACGGCAGAAGTAAGGGGGCGGTGAGGCCGGATATCCATGGGGGGGGAGGGAAGGAGCACGATGGGGTGGAAAATACCTCTTTACCCATGGACTGCACGAACGCGTTGTGAAATGGCGCAGCGGAGAGAAAGCAAGAAAAACACGGGGTTGAGGCTGCAAGGTGAGGGGGGGAAGCATCGCGGAAACTGGGGGGGAAGAGGAAGAAAGGGTGGGAAAAGAACAGCCTAAGTTCGAAGGGTCGGTCGCGATGCTGGCAGAAGTGAGGGGAAAAAGTGCAAGGCTGGGGGGGAGGGCATTGAATGGGGAAAGCAAGCGGAGGCATAAGTCGGGTCGCTGATACTTCAGGGAACTGGGACCGAGAAGAGGAAAAGGGAAAAAACAACGCGGCGTTGGTCACCACCTCATGATCCCGCTGGAGGTTTTGACCGAAATTGCTAAATCTCTAGAGAAAAACGACAACTTAATGATTGAAAAGAAAAAAGAAGTGTACCGTGGGGAAAAATAACACTCATCTTTTAGCGTAGGCGAGTAAAAACCTGTTTGTGTCGACAACGCGGGAGCGCAAAACGGGAAAAATAATCGTCGTTCACCGGGAAAGATGCAACGAAAAGGTCGGTCGCTCCAAGAAGGAAAAGACAAAAAGAATGACGGGGTCCACCAAAGAGGCGCACGCCCTCTCGGGCCAGCGAAATGCTAACAGAGTCTTAAGCAGAGAAAAATAGAGAGGGAGAAAACAGTCCGCGGGATGTGCCCACACGAAGCGGCCATCCTCAACCTTCTTGTTAGGATAAAAACCCTAGGCAAGTTTCCTACAAGCGATGGGGCCTCTCCTATCCCTTCAGGACCAATAGGGGAAGGTGAAACAAAAATCTATGTGATACGCTTGCAATACTAATGTGCTAAAGACCCATGGGGGGAAATAAATGAAGGAGGAACATCCCAGACCGCAGCGCTTAGCTGGGCTTTCTAAGTGGCCTCAATGGGGACCATTTCCGAAAACCTTCACAGAGTGGCCGGAACTGGGGAAAGGGTTCAGGCGAACCAACCAAAAAAAACACTTACATGGCTGAACAGGGGGGTGTGGCCGGGCTTTTTCGGGAGGGGACGCAGGGCGAAATAAACGACACAGTAATGCTATACTGGAAAGATCAGGGTGGATTTCCCGGGGGGTACACGTAAAGTTACTATCTTCTCTTGACGGAACCTACCTCTTTTAGCTTCAAATGTTTCTTGCGGACCAGGAACAGGGTCACCACTTCTTTAAAAGGTGGGGAAATACTGCGGGATCTCACACCAGGAATGCTATAGCGCAAGTGCAGGGTCCAAACCTTTACGATCAGGAGAGGAGCGGGAGAGAGGCTGGGTAAGAGGGGGAAAGGGAAAGGCAAACTAAAACCTCCGACAGCACCACTAGAAAGCCCTACACTAATACGAAAAAGGCTTACACGCCAGGCGGGCATCAGTCTTAGAGTCAGAAATCGACCGAACCGACAAACAAAAAGATTTACCCGACGACGAGGAAATGGGCTTCGTCATGATCGTTGACAAAGAATAGTCTTCGATGAACGGCTGGCGGCCGAACTCAAAAGGTTGTGGGAGAGAGCCTGTGCCTTCAGGGCAAAAGCAACCTGAGTGGAATGTATCTGCACCCGCCGAGTCGCCCGCTCCGAGGCTGGAACTATAAAAAGGACTGTGAAAGCGGAACTGTCCGATCGAGAAACCTCACATCACAGTTAGGCTGGTTACTTAGAGGATAGAATTGTATCACTGGATTGTTTATACGAGCACCTGCCAGTACGTAGAGTGATTGACCGAAAAAATAGGCCGCGTAGCACCCAGTCAACTGGGATTCGGGTAGCGCTCTTGAAAAAACCACCTACGTTTCTTCTCTTAGAATAGAAGAGGTGGTAAGACACCGTCCCTCAAAACGAAAACGAACAGGAGAATCATATTCCCCTCTTCTAGGGGGAGAAAAGAGTGTTCCACTAACCAACTCCGTCTTGGCAGAGTCAAAAGGGGAAGGGAGTGCTATCGTTGGAAGCGGCTTACTTTGTATAGGCGCAGAGGGGGGTGGGGCGTCACACAGGGCACCTTATCAAGTAAAATCATGACGAGAAAAGGGGAGGAAGTCAAAACACGGCCTTCTTGAAGCAAGAGCTAACGCGGGTTCGTGGGTCTGTCGCGAACACACAAACGAGGAAGGAGTGAGGGATACCAAGGTCGTATGTCCAGGGGGGTGGCACAACGGCATCGGAACCGGGGATAAACACTCTTTTCCTCGTGAGGAAAAAAAAATAGAGACATGAGCGTTTAGTGCAATGGGTTAAACACGGTGGGAGAGGCGCACTATCAGAAAAAGGATCCTCCATGCGCCACACTTTAAACTAGCTGGCCGTAGGGGTTCGGTCGGTGGGAGAAAAAAAAGAAAACGACCCCCGAAAAGACAGAGGGTCGTCATCGAAAATCTGAAAAGTTTTGCATTGCGAGAAAGGCGATTTGGAAAAACGGCACGGTGGGGAAAAATGAAGTATCCCTACTGCGGAGTACTGAGAGCGTGGGAAACTCCCGGGGAGGCGACGCGGCAGGAGGAGCCCCCATTCTATAATTGGGACACGTAGGATTCAAGGGAAAAGGAAAAATGGAAGAAGACTCGGCACTATTCTAGTCAGGGTTCTAGAGAGGGAGAAAGGGAAGGCCAACGGAAAACGTGAATTAAGCAGGGGGAAGGACAAAGCAGAAAATTCCAAAAATAAGGAGAAAGGGAAGAAAGGGACAGTACGGGGTAAACTGAGCCGGTCACTTCTGTCTGGGCAGGGATAAGCGTGATTGGGACCAAACAGCTTTACGAGCAGTACCTCCAGCGGCATCTTAAATTCTGCAGGGAGAGGGAGGGGAAGGCAGGAGATGTGAGGCACTCGATAAAGGGAAGAAGAAGATCGGTATCGTCGCTGCAAAAAAGCGAAGGAAAACGGTTTACTCAGCCGCATAAAAAGGGTCTTGAAAGACGGCCAAATAACTGGCGAGGGGTAGCTGCCTCCACAAAAGAAAAGCAAGAAAAGGTCGTGGGAAGTGGCATAAGAGGGATCTGCCGTTGGGCGACAATTAAAGAAGCTAATAAATAAGAACGGCCTTTTAAAAACCGATAGAATTAGACAGGAAAGGAATAAGAAGGGAAGACCTTGAGTGAAGAGATGGGGGGGGGCGCCCTCAAGCTAGACATTGGGCTTCCTCAAACTAAGGAAACGCCTGTCTAAAGAGAAAAAAGATAATCTAAATCTCAACAAAAAAATAAAGGGGAGGATAAAAATAATATAGGAAGAACCCGAGGGATAAAGCATTCAAGCAAAAGGGAGAGAGTCTCTAAATGCGCACGGATCGGGGGGGGGGGAAGTGAGGGAACAGAAGAAATTCCGGTCTACTTTCTATCAATAGAAGAGAGGGCAAATAAAGGGGAGGAAAGCGTGAAGGAGGTGCTTCTGCGGGAAAGCTGAAGCCTCCTCCTACAGCAGAAAATACTAAAACCGAAAAGTCGACGGCACTTGATAAAATTGAGGGAAAGAACTTAAAGGAAAAGCGGAGGAAAAACCTCTTACTAAAAAGAATTTCGGAACAAGAAAAGGCTTTCCATACGCAATCGTTATCAACCAGGGGCCTTAGGCTACGTCAGCCTAGAAGGGGGAGAGACGGCTAGGAGGGGAAAAAACGTGATGAATTTGAAGTCTCCAAGGGAGAGACCTCTTCGAGCATCTACAGTGCCGTTTCGTCCTGGAGAAAGTCCCTCTGGTGGCAACACAGGATATCCGCTAGCATAAAACATAAAGGGAAGCTGACGCGAAAACTTGCAAGGACAGACCTTTTAGAAGTTTACAAGGGGAGGAAAAGGGCAATCCTGGTGCACCTTGGCCAAAAGAAGGGCTCCTTATACCTATCATGGAAAGAAGTCGGCCCCAGGAGAGAGGAGGGAGGGTCAGGGAGAGATGTTACATGTAAATGAAAACAAGGTAAGAAACTCCTCAAGGGAAATCCCTTACATAAAAAAGGAATCTGCTTCCAATACCTGCAGAACGTCTAAGGAGTTAGCGGGGGGTTTATCCAACAGGTAAGGGTATGGCCCAAAGGAAAACGCTGCCTTTGGGTCGGGGGCTCTACGCCGCCCTCCTTGGGAGGGTTCGGGAGCTCCCTCCCCAACAAAAAAAGGGGACAATATCTCGAGTTCAGGCTGGGGGGACGGGGACCAATAAGGAAGTCACGTGAAGGTAGAATGCTACCTACGAAGAACTTGCCTTTCCAAGTGAAGGGAAAAAGCAAAAACGAGGAAAAAACCCCCAAAACAACATTTCTAAGGAAAAGAAAAAGTTAGTAGACAAGAGGTTGACCAACAGGGGCCTCTTTCACTATACGAAAAAGGTGGAAAGTGTCTGAGTCGACGATTCTCGACGATGGGGGAGGGGGGTCGTTCTGGAAAAAAAAAAAACATTAAGAAACCCGAGACGCAGCCTGAAAGCGTTAAAATGCTGAAGAGGGGGAAAAAGCCTATCTTCGTAAAGCGACGAGATGGAGGGAAAAACTTTATGGGCGAAAAGATACGGGGGAAGGATGACACAGGGCTCGGGAAAACAAGACCTAAGACCAGCGATCCGGGACGCTCTTGACCGCACCAGTACCGAAACGGTACCGAAAAGAGCTGGTGGGGGAAACAGTTTGCACTCCCGTCACCTCGTAAAGGAAGGGAGGGAATGGAAAGTTAAAAAAAGGGGTCCCGCAAGGGGGGAACGGCCAACAGTGGAAAAAATCTCAGAGGAAAGGTAACTGTAAGTCTTTGAAAAAAAAGGGAATCAGGTTAATCCAGCTGGGCCGGGTTTCTCCCGGTAGAGGGGTGTAGAAAGGGCGAAAGACGGCTTTTCTGTAGAGATAAACAAACCAGGTGATCACTCGTCATGCTCCTCATCAAAAGAAATGAGGATCTTTGGCGGGGGAGAGTCCATTTCATGGACGCGGCACCCTATATCTTATCAAGTTCATTGAAGCAGGAGAGGAGAAATTGCACGGGGCTCCGAAAAGCTCCTCCTGTGCGCAAAAGAGGGGAAAAGGGCCTGGAGTAACCCAAGCCTCGAGGGAAGAACCATAAGCGGTCGGGTCGAACGCAATCAGAAAAAAGTGAACGGTCAGTCACGGGGCATGCCTAATCCCCAGGAAAGGAGGGGTTAGATGGTGGGAGTTCAGGTATTAGAAACGCTTCTAAAGAAAGGACCAAAGGAGATGCGGGGGTTCTTGTCACGGAGGCGGTGTCGGGTATTTCTGCATTTTGGAGGAAAAGGTGGGATGGATTGGAAAAACGGTAGTTCACTTCCCACAAAGGGGAGATGACCCTAAAAGGAGAGGAGAGGAAGGTTTAAACAGGCTTATTCAGTAGGATTATGACGGAGCGGGGGCATACGCGGGAAAGGAGTCAAAGACTCCTAACCCTTTCTGCCCAGTCCTGTCCGTACCAGCGGCAACAGGAGGAACCAGCTTCGTCCCCAGAAAAACGGCATCTTCACAGGAAAAAGCGGCATCAAAATATTGAATTCACTCAAGGAGGCGTAGGAGGGGAGCATGCCGCCCTCCATCGCCCGCAACAAGAAATGTTCATCCTTGTCCTTTGGCGGTGGAAGGGGACACTGGCTACCGCGGGGAAACATTCTAAGATATGGCTTGGAGCGGGGGGGGAAAAGGGGATAAAGCGTACCCACGGAGGAAAAGAAAAATCACTTCTTAGTGGGGGTTTGCGATACTAATCATTTAGGTTCCATTTGAGGGAGCCGGGGGGGGGTAGCGAAGTGGGTGAGAGAGAGAATCGAAAGGGTGGCCCTCCTGTAACTGAACATTGGTGCGTAGGAGAATGCTAAGGGGAATCGGGCCTTTTTTCTAATCAACAGACCTCGTGTACACCGCGAAACAACCCGCAGCGGTTTTCTCGGCCGCGGAGGGGAGGGGGTGGGAAGGCTCCGGGAACTCGCTTTGGCTCAAAAAGCGAGGTATGGGGGAAATCCTAGGGGGAGGGGAGGGCGGTTCGTATCAAAGTGAGGAGAGATAAAGGCTTGGACAGTGGCCAGAACGGTTGGGGATCATGTATGACCAGAAAGGAGCAGAACTGCAATGGGAAGATATCTATCGTCAAACGCTGGAGAAAAAGAGGAGGGACCGCTAGAAGAGACGGAAACCGCGGTGGTGAGCACCCACTCTAAAAGGGATTCGATCCAAAAGAAAAAAGGGGGATATAGGTGTAGAGGGAAAAACACGGGGAGATCACACGCAGTGAACGAAAGGTGGGGGAAAAACATGTTGTCCTCCGACCGGACGGTGCCATATCATCTTAAGGTAAAACAGCAACGAATGGGAAAAAACAAATGCTAATGAAACGGAAAAAAAAAGAAAACTCCTTCCACTGGTAACAGAGCCAAATCACAAACCCGAAGAACCGATGCGGCACTGTCAGCCACTACTCTTCTCACTCTAAGAAGAAATGGGGCCACAAGCAGGGCAACCGAAAAAAACGTGGGTAGAGGGCGGAGTTAAAACTGAAGCTTCGATTTTAAGAAAAAGGGAATATGAAGAGACCGATCACCTTCTGTAAAATAGGAGGTGGACACCAGCGGAGGCTAAATCAGCCCATCAGCCTGACTGACAAAGTGCAGAAAAGGCGTACAGAGCCAACCAAGACAAAGGACGCTTCGATGGGTCTCTCCTTCTCAGATCCCGCCGCGAACGCAACATCTCAGTCTGGTGAGCCATAGGCGAAAAAAAAACAAACCAAAACCACATTAATGATGAACGTAGGGGGGTTGGCTGGGAGTGTCACGGCCAGGGAGGACAAAGAGATACCAAGGCTAGTAAAACGGCAGAACATTTTGGGCCCCGGGGCAGGCTTTGCTGGAAAGGCGGGGAGATGCCTTTCCTTGGAAGGGGAGAACCTGTTTCGCAAAACCGGCTTGGTCACTCCAGACAGGGAGGAAATTGTTACTACGTTGAAAAACGGTCTTCAATACCAGTCAGACAGGAACTCACTGTCGCCTGGCACAAGGGCTCGAGAGAATAGAAGGGAAAAAAGGTAAAGAGGCGGCGACATGAAAGGAACGAAAGGCAACTCCCTCCACCTTACGTCGCCATAAACGAAAAAAAAGCGCAAAACCTCCTACAAGGTAATCAAACTACAGGAGAAGGGGGAGAAGTTTTCCCAACCCGCCGCTTCATAGCCTCACCACAGAAAACCGCTTTTTGGGACATGGGAAATGAGAGGGGAGTGACTCGGAATGGAAAGGCGGAGACGAGCGCGGTTTTCTTTTGGTGTGGATATTTCCTTTTGAAAGTAAGCGCAAAAGGCGGCCGAAGGAGGGGGAGGGCAACAGGGGCTCATAGGAGAAAACTACTCTCGGCTTGGACCTGCGACGAATCGTAGAGTAACTCGCGATACGACAATCAGGAGCCGAAGAGAAGAGTGAGACGGTGGCTATCAATCGACGAAGCTGGAATGCTGTAGAGGGGCTCTGCTCAGAAAGGCACGAGGGGAAAGAAATCTGGTCTGTAACAAGTAACGCGGGAAACCGGCAACGGCGTATAGAACCAATGTAAAAAGGAAACCAAAGGCTTACGTGGAGTCGCGTTAAACACTAGAGCGGAGGGGTCGAAAAAGGAACAAGGATACCTAACAGGTGGGAAAGGAAATTCCCTCAAGATGAAGGAAATGGTAACCGAAAAACACTTGGCGAAATCTAGAAAACAGAAGGACTGGGGGCTAAGCGACGGGATTAAACTTCTCATACGGGAGGGGGAAAATGGACGGCAAAACCAACATTAGTCCGTGGAGGGGAAAAATCTCCCAAGGAATCAGGGAGGAAAAGAGCATTGCTCAGGGAAAGGGAAAATCCAACTCGGCGCGTGAACGACCGGAATCGGGTTATGGAGGAGAGCGAAAGAGTAACACTACCCGAAGGAGGAATGTTAAAGGGGAGCACACAGGACCACAGTGGTGGGCATGAAAGGGAACGCTATGATAAAGGGATCAACCATCATAATGGAGGAGCGGGGAGCATCGAATGGTGTTATTTTAGAGGAAAAGGGGAAAGGGAAAGGATAATGTCTAAATCGCCGAAACGGCCGTTAATTCCGCCAAAGGAACGTAGGTGAAATGAATCGGACAATTGGATGGGGAGCGAAAAGGACACTGAGAAAAAGGTTACTTCTCGACAAAAAAGGGGAGCGTTTCCCGCAGGGATCGAAAAAGGCCAGAAAACGGAAAAGGGGATGGGAAAACAGCTTACCCCTAAGTTTGGGAGGTGATATCTCTCTGTAAATTCAGGGTCGCTTCCGGTAGTTAGGCCATTAGAATACGGTAGGGGGGGGGAGGCCATGTCATTCTTGATGGGAGCATTTCACGTAATACTCCCAGGAGGGAGAGAGGGCCTCCGGCTAAACTGATGCGTTCTCCTTAAGCAAAAAGTTGAAGGGAACACATTCTTCCAACACCGTGACACCGAGGGGAACGGGGAAGGTTACTTACAGTTGGAGTAAGAGGCAGGGTTGAGATGCATGAGGCGTCGCGGAATCTTGGGAGCCAGCGGGAATTAGGCAGGAGATTCAGTAAACGAGTATATGCAAAAGTGGCGAGGAGAGAGACTAAGGATAGAAGAATTTGAAAAAGAGCAGAGCGGAAGAGAAGTCTAAGAAAACGCCGCCTACACGTTGACATGCCCGCAATCTCAAAGGGGGCTTTGGGAGAAAAAAAGGGATGGTGCCTCTTACGCGGATGGGAAACGAAGGTACATCACAGCGGGAAAAGAAAGAAAAAAAGTGAGGCAGAGCGGTCGGGTCG
>Ga0179591_1405894_pt1 | contig 14069 bp, 17 predicted proteins | sample CZOMad2_1_08_16f_FD_182891 | JGI IMG/M metagenome (GOLD analysis project Ga0179591, IMG submission 182891) | Vadose zone soil fungal communities from Angelo Coast Range Reserve, California, USA - CZOMad2_1_08_16fungal (PacBio error correction) | ecosystem: Environmental > Terrestrial > Soil >...
TTCTCCAAAGCCTTATAATCTTCAGGCCGCCATCCGAGTCCGACAGAGGGAAGTAAAAAAGAATCTGAAAAGAAGGTATCAAGGATCTGCTCAAAAGGCGGAGGGCTGACCTGGGATAAGAGCGGGAAATAGAGTTCGCTCGCATGTCTAATTCCCGAGGGTCTCCGAAGCCGGAACCAGGAAGTTTTCGGGGAGAAGAGGGTCCAGGGGGGGAAGCTGCATCCAGACAATTTCTCACGTGGGGACTTCTCGAGAGGCGTGCGGGCCGTGAGGCAGCGCGGGGAAGGTCTTTTTCCTTGGGAGAGCAAGGATTCGTCATCTTCGTGCAGTAAAAAAGCTACTGCGGGCGAAGAGGTGGTGAGGGGGGCTGTATGCTCTCAGAAAACGGACGTTGCGAAAAATCAAAGCCTCTCGCGCGTAAATCTACCTCCAATTCGTTCCGAGAGGAAGAGGGGGGGAGGACGGTTCGGGTAAGTTGGAAGGAAGGGAAAAGGGAAAACGGGCGGCAGCAAGCGAGAAACAACGCCTTTTTAGGCCAGCAAAGTGGGAGGGGGACGGATGGGTTTTCGTGGCGGGGGGAACGGAGAAAAGACGAAAGACGTGATTTCGTCTTGTGCCCAGGCGATGCGGACGGAAGATTGGCCGGGGGAGGAACCGTATAAGGGGGCAGTCGTTTGGAGGGGAACTTTCGGAGGGAGAATTGAAGGTCTACTACACCTTAAGAAGGAGCTCCATGGAAAGGAAGGGTGGAACCGTCCATCAAAGGGAGTTCGTGAAGCGGCGCCGGAGGGGGGGGGAGAGGAGGAAGGTCATCTGCAGGGGGGATGATATGGAGTCGGAGTCTGTTTGTCGAGGGGAAAAAAGTTCCTTCTGGGGGGGTTGATGGTGGGGAAAGTTGCCCTTTTCGGGGGAAATTCCTGACGGGGGTACCACTGGATCAGACGCAAGGGTTTAAGAAACGCAATCAAAAGGCTTTCCTTAAAAGGAAGAAGGTGCGTATGGCCGTATTTTCCGAAAAAAATGCCTAGACGGTAAGGGTACGGGAGGAGTCCTTACATGGACATTCTGTCTTTATTCCTATAAAAGGAAGTCAAAGAAGGGCAAAAGGAAGGGAAGAGTCTGCCTCACTTTCACTAAAAAAAAATCCGAAGGGGGAAGATCCTTCCTTCACCGAAAAAAGCGGATCCCTCCTAAATCAGGGTTAGAAAGAGGTGGGCGGGGGGGGGATGGTCGGGGGGGGGGTCTATTCTTGGAGGGTTTCCTCCTCTAATCTAAGTGACACGGAGGGGGAAACAAACTCAGTCGGAAATCTCTTCTCTATCGGGGGACTCTTCCTATCCCTTCCATAGGGACTTTTTCACAAGCTCTACCTCTTGGAAGGTTCCTGAGAAGCACTCTGAAAATACGACCTTCCTCGGAAAGAGAGCCTCATCCTGTGGACCATTTGGGGGGGAAACAGAAAAAAGGGAAGGGGGATATCTCTTGAAAGCGCGCGAGGAACCTCCCTTGTAAAGCTTCCTAAAAGCCATATAGACGGGGACGCCCTCCTTGAAGAACTTTAATAAGGCTTCTCTCTCAAAAAGATATCAAGCGGCGCGGGGAGAGAGTTCTTTCTTCTGTTCTTCTTTCTGGCTTGAATGGGGCGTTTGATTTCTCCTGAACCCGAGCCATTTTTCTCGCATCTCCTCCACTGAAGAAAAAATTTCCTGAATGAGGTCACCTGGGGGGAAAGAAATGGAAAAGCCTCGCCCCTAGCCTCCCTTTTCCTCGATAAAAAGAATTTATGAAAAAATCGCCTGGGGGTCCTCAGATGTCCCTCCGCGGAATCCCTTCCTCTACAAAAGGAGGGGAAAAAGGGGGTGATACAGCGGGAAGGATCACACCATTCCCTTTTGGTTGGGACAAAGGGTCCCTCAGAAAGCTTACTCACACCTTTTCCGGCAGCAGGGGGACTCGAACACGAGGAGTATTAAAAGATATATAAAAATGGTCCGGTGGGGCACGCGGGGTGGGATGCGCGGGGCAATAATTTCATTGTGATCTGTTGAAGCGGGGAAGAAAGAAAGAGGATGGTCTCGTTGCGTTCTTCATCTGAGGAAAGGAGAAAAACTCCTTCCCGCCGGGGGGGGGAGAGGCGAGGACTGTTCTGGGGCGTATTGGGGCGCGGGCGCTGCTCGCCTTCCGGGGGAAGGCGTGGGGGGGGCACCAAGTTTGGGGGGGGGCCTCAGGGAGAAAGCCCCTATCTTTCAGCATTACCGGAAAATGCAGGGCCGGGCCGCCCTCCTACTTCCTATAAAAGAGCAGGTCTCTTATTCTCCATCTATAGGGAAAAAAAGAAGTCCTGCCCTGCGGGAGGGGGGAAGGGAGATTTTGTCAGAAACCGTCGTCGTCGCGGATATCCTCTCTAACTAGTCGTTTTGAAAGGAAAAAGAAGAAAAGGCCTCTACTTCTTCTTGCGAGGGCGGCTCGGGAGAGAGGAGAGGCATTCTTCTTGCAGGAGAAGACGTTCATTGGGAAAGCACTTAGGTCACTTCCTGGCAGGAAAAAATTCCATTTGGGGGGGGGGGGGGGGGGGGGGTGGGGGGGGGGGGGGGGGGGGGGTGGGGGGGTGTGTTGGGGGGGGGTGGGTGGGGGGGGGGGGGGGGTGGGGGGGGGGGGGGGGGGTTGGGGGGGGTGGGGGGGGGGGGGGGGGGGTTTTGGTGGGGGGTGGGGGGGGGGGGGGGGGGGGGGGGGGGGGGGGGGGGGGGTTGGGGTTGTGGGGGGTCCCGGCTCTGCAAGAAGAAGAGGGGGTAGTAGCTCTGCCGGGCCATGGAAGAAAAGGGAGGCTCTTGCGAAAAAAGACGAGACCGCGCGCCCATAGAGGGAGGGAAGGGACAATTGTGGAGGGATCGAAGAGGCGCACCGGATTTAAGGAAGACGGTTCCCCTTCAGGGTTAGCGTGACGGAGTCAACACTGGAGGAAAATCCCTTGCCTGATCCGGACTAATGGTTCAAAAGAGAGAATTCCAATTTCAAGGGAGAGGGTAACATGCCAAGGTAGGACCTGCTTTGCGTGGCGTACAAGGCAAATACCGGGGAGAAGGGAAGAAAGCCCGTTTATCTTCGTGGAAAAGAAACTTGGACATTCACGAAGAGAAGGGAAAAGGAACCGTAACGCAGCCGGGAAACTTCAGAGAAGATTCCGTCCTGAACGGAAAAGTCCCTCCTTCTACCCACCACTGAAAACTCCAGATCATTAAAAGAAACTTCGCTTACAGGGCCATAGCAGCGCAATACACCCTGGGAACCTCCAGTTTCAGAGGGCTTCCGAAATAGGGCCCTCCCGGGTGGGATGGAAGTTAAAACACGCCCCTCCCTGGAGAAGCAGAGGAGGATTCTTTAAAATCGACTCAAATCCGAAAGCCTTAAAAGGGAAAAAAGCCTGTCATACGGCTTCCGCCAACTATCTCTCCTTCTCTTCCTCAGCGGACTGAAAGAGGAGGACACATATACTCCCAAAAAGCAGTATAAAAAGAAAGAACAGAAAACCCATAAATAGCCACGTTCGACTTGGGGGCATCCTGAGTTTGTGCGCAAACTTTCACTGGCCGAAACGTGAAGGCCAGGGCGTGGGCACCGGACCATGATAATCGCCCCTTTCCTAAAGCCTTATGGAGGAAGAAATTTCGCGCTTGAGCATTTCAGGAGGGAAAGGAGCACACGTAACGGCGTCTCTATGCAGCCTTCGGTCGTAACGCTTATCCCCATACTCTTTTCCCAAAGGAATGCATATAATGGGGGGATTATCTAGGAGACCCACATACCTCTTCATTTCCGTGGTCGTAGCAGCCGCAAAAGATCCGGGTCTGAAAATTGGTGATCTGCTCTTTACTGATGCAAATAGGGAGAAAGAAATGGACCTGTGCAAGTGATCCAACAGATGCGGATCGACGATGCGCCTCTATCAGAAGGAAGTTCCGCTACGCCGATTTTAGGAAGGAGGCTAGGGGATGGTGGAAACCAGATTGGTGGCGAGACTCTTATGGAGAGAGGGCCGATGCTGTGCGCCTGTTACCTGGTCCTTGGCGATCTTGTTAGTTGAGGGGGGGAGAAAGCCTTTCCTTTGCGGGGAAGAAAAGGGGGGAAGGAAAAAGGGGACCATCATGTTACAAGGAGCGGGGAGAGGTGGGTCGGGTACCGGAGGTGATCGCGCGGGGGTTATTTAATTGTTCCGGCTCGGCACGGATGATGGTTTAGGTTGATTTCTCTTTATGGAGGGGGGGGTGGTGGGGGGGGAAAGGGGCTTTATGTGGTTCGCGTTGTTGGCGCGAGTCAGCCTGAAAGACGACTGGAAAATTCTTATGCTCCGGGGGCGCGATAGGGCGGTCTGTGAAGGAGGGAAATACGCGGTACCTTCTTGAAAACGCCAGTTTGGGTGCGTGGCCTGATTGCAGCTTCAGGGCAAGGGTATGAGGGCGTTTCGGGCAGGGGTTGATGTGCCTTTTCCAGACCTCTTTTCGGAGGGCGGCCATAGAGGAGCGGCGCGACGGCTGCTGATAGGGACTTTTTGTCCGTGGATCGTGGTTTGGTGGAGGACCAGATTTCATTCGCATATCGGGTCTATCCCTAGGTGACAGGAGGGGGGAGGAAGGGAAGTTTCTCTCCTCCCCTGGATTTGAAAAGGAGACAACACACAACGGAGGAGGAGGAAAAGGGGAACCGCGGAATCCTTGCCTGGCTGATAAAAAGTCCGCAGTACGACCTCGGTAAGAAGGGATTACAAGATCGGCTACTACAAAAGACCGGCATACCATCCAAAAAAACCCGTCCCGCAAGGAAGAAGAAGAATCCTGTCCTCTCAGGGGAAGCCGTAACGCTACCTATTTTTCGGAAACCTTCCATCAACCCCTGCCTTCAGAAGGAAGCATAAAAAAGGAAGAAGCAAATCACCCGGAAAAAAAAAGGCCTCCTCCACCGGAGGGGGAAAGAAGGTACCCCAAACCCCAATGCCATCAACAAAGGAGAAATGCTCTTCTGAAGGCCTGCAGATTGTACTTCTTCTTCGATCGCGCCAAGCAGTTCAACAAAAATCCACGCCTACCGGAGGAGACAGAAAAAAGACCGTCGCCATCACCACAGAAGGCACACACCTTCACCCACGGCGCTGACACCTCGAACTTTCCCCCGCCCCCCGACTCAAACCTGCTGGTAAACAAAGACAACGTGCGACCGCCGCCCCAACACCCCAGCTCGCCCCGCGCCAAGGCATGATAACTCCATTCTCACATCAGGGAAGGATGAGTCCCCCTCCATCAGAAGTAATTAGGAAGGATCGGGAGGGGGCAACGAGGAGCACCGTCGACGCTTTCTCGTCCTCAAAGAGGAGCGTGAGCATGGGATCCTCTAAGGAGGAGAGTTTTTCTCCGGAAAAGGCCCATGCTTCTTTTCGGAAATGGAATTTGCCAGATCATAAAAACCGGGGAAGATCATAACAAGGGGTAAGACGGTAGATTAGGGACGTCCTACGAAAAGGGGCGCGTGCCTGTACGTATGTGTCGTCTTTGGCCTTGTCCATAGAGCCATGAAAAGGGATCATCCTCTGCAGTATCTAGAGAGCGTATGTGGGATCGAGGGAAAAATAATGTGCTGTATGGTACGGTGCTCACTGACGACCGAGCATTACATCCGCCCATCGAGGGAAAAACCGCCAGTCTTTCCTCCTCATTCGGAAAGGGGTTGTAACGTCGGTAAGGTGGGAAGACTGGACAGTAGAACTTTGACGGCCGTCGATCGCCACAAACGTTCTCCGTCGCCCCCAGCAAAATTCGAAGTTCACCGGTCTGGGAAAAAGGACGTTACCAGGGGGTCTCCTGCGGGGGGGACGTCCTTGTGGTCTAGTGTTCATTCGGGCGTACTCGCCTGGAGCAAAGTGCCTTTTTGCGGGGAAGACTTCCGAGTTTGGGGAGAAGGGGTCAGGCTTTCGGAGGTGAGGGAAGACGACTACACATGAACCGCTGAGCCGGTCGTCCCAGGGCGGGTTCTTGGGGGTTCACCCTTTTTGAAAGGGAGGTAGGGGGGAACCTGGAGTTCGTTAATCGGATGTGGCGTACTGGCCGGGGTATGTGTTCGAATGATGCAAGCTGGTCATACCTGGAGAATCTGCGGAGGAGGAACGGTTAGCGTGGGGCGTGCCGGGGGACGAAGTGTCCTGACGGGACTTATCTATGAATCTGGGAGGTTGCCCTTCGCAAGGGCCGGTGTCCATTAATGGCAGTGATGTCAGATCCTTTCGCATAACGGGATCGTCAACTCAGATCACACGGGGGGGAGTGCGGAGGGGTTAGTTCTTATATTGAAGAGCACTCCCGACAGGCAAGGGGGCTGTACCATGAGGCCGGCAGCAATAGATTACAAACATGGGGAAGGGCCGGTATCATTTGCAACTCCTGGAGGATAAAAGGACGCTGAAAAAGTGGTAACCGATCCGTCATGCACTCCACCGGAAATAATCCCGCCGACATGGGTCAAGTACTCTGGCTCGGGTGTCTTTCCGGTGGTAAGGGCGCGTTCTCGAGGCGGTCTGAAGGCAAGCGAATGGCCCGGGAAACGCTTTCCTGTCGAGGACTGCCTGCCTTATCAAAACGAAGTGCGGGCACAAGAAAGCGAGTGTGGACTTCATGGAGCAAGCAGGCCGCCTCCTCCAGGGAGCACTCAGAAGAAGCCGTCACGGCGCGTCACCGTGCAAAAACATGGTCCGAGAGGGCGCTCGCCTTAAGAAAAAACCTTTAACCATCAGAGGGGGGGAGTCAGCCGCTATCTGAAGGTCATGACGCTGGGGGGAGGCATCGTGGGCTCTCTCTTTCTCCTACAAAAAGGGGGGCGTCGTTATCTCAAGAGGGGGAATCTGCCTGCGGGGTACTGGGGAAATGGGGCCTCAGAGTTATGGTCTGCTTGGATGGCCAAAGGCCACTTTTTCCAAAAAAAAGAACCCTGAGGGAAGACGGCATGGCCCGATCTTTCCCCATCCTCCCTAATTCCCATGTCCCGCGAAGAAAAGGGGGGGGAAACTCCGGAGCTGTCGTGCAGAAAGGACAGCCATCTTGATCGCGTTGAGGGCTCATACTGACTCTCCACCAAAAGGAAACAGGCCCTCTCCGCATCCAAAGGAAGTTCCCTTAAACAAAAGGGGGAGTGAGATGAGCAAAAACAACAACTTATTATTATGGCTCCTCTGCCGGGAAAAAAGGGGATGGCCTTAGGTTATGCTTCGCTTCCTTGAAGGGAAGAGGTGCGTACAGCTATCCATCTATCAATGTCTTTTTCGCTGAAGGTCTTCATCAAAAGATCCGTGAGTGAAGAATCCTCCTTTATAGGGAAAGATTGGGTCGGATTGGGAACGGAGCCTTCGCTCGACATTCACAGGGAGGCTGTCGGGCGAGGGGCCCTGGGACCGGGGTTTGCCAGCCAGGAAGCCGCCCCGATTGAAGGAAAATACCAAAGACCTCCCTCCGTCCTCCTATACGAGACTCAGAAAGCCCGAGGGGGGCTCTTATGCCGAAAGAAAAGTTCTCCCGATTCCTGCGGCCATCTGGGTCGGCGCTCTTTTTTCCGCCAGGGGTTGCAGAGACGACGTCGAAGAGGCGTGTTTGTTGCATTGGGGGGCCTAACTGGTCACTCGACGGATGCGGCGAAGCCGATTCTGCTCGGCCACCGCGTGCAGGAAGGCCACCACCGCCGCGGTCGCTTGCCCTCCCTGCCTTTCCCGGGCCTGGAAGGAAGAAAGCCGTCCATGCCTCTGAAAGCTCTTACCGGAGTTGGAGTCTTAAAACTCCAGGACGTCAACCTCCTCCCAGCCCCCCGGAAGAGGCTGCTCCCCAAGCCTTTACCAGTAGGGAGCGATAATGTCTCAGGGGGATCGTTTTTACAGGCGCCCTGGACCTTATGGAAGGTTCATCTTCAGGATCCAAAGGGGAACAGCTTATCCCGGTCATGCGTTCCTCCCTCATCTGAATTCCGGGAGGGTAATTCTTCCGAAAAGCCCGATAAGCATGATTTACGTACCGGAATTACAGGCCTAAAGAGTCGTCAAGCCCAGGGGGATTCTTGCGTGACTAAACTGTCATTCGAACAGGGGAGAAAGAAAATGACACTGCAGAATCTCCGGAAGAACGCAGCCTGGCCACCTCATCCTCTAGAATCCACCGGACGAACTTAGAAAACACACCACGAACGGATACTCGCACAACTCAACGGGCGTCCTTAACAGCTCCCAAATCATCTAACACAGAAATCGAGAACATTCCAGAACGTAACTCATGCCCGTCCCTAACCACGTATGTAGCGGGTGAAACCAAAAAAAACCGCCCTTTAGAAGAAGCTGTTCAGGTGTAGGGGAAGACGCAATCGAACGACGCCGTCTCGCCAAACACGAAACCAGCCTGGCCATACTGCTTTCCGCCAAAAAAGGAAATCAGCGCATTCTAGAGACTTCACCCGCGGAACAAAAGAAGACGCACCTCAACCTGAGCCAGTTAACCTGTCCGAACCCCGACCTTTTAACTTCGGAATATCAAAGTGGGGGGGGCTACTTCATCCGGAGTGCAGAGCCGGAGAGGTTAACTTGTCCGCTGTCCATGCAGTGGGCACGGACCGACCGTTTAGCACCAGGCTATCAGCCGGGAAGAGCATGATGATGAGGGTACTCGATGGAGAATTAGATATTCTTAGTGTCGTCGAGATCTTACACCAGTCTGTTCGGCTCGATACCAAAGAAAGAGGAACGACCGCAGTAGATAAGAGGAACTCAGCCAATGGAATAGGGGGCCAATTCCCACCGACCAAAAGCGCTTCATGGTCCTGTTATAGGACCCCGCGCAAGATACCTTCTTAAGAGCTGCTCGGTAAGGAGGATTGGCCATGCAAGGGGAAACACGCCATTGACGGGGGCTTTACGGAGCCACCTTGCGAGCAAAGTGAAAGAGTCGCCTCACTCACTTTCGCGAACACCAGATTTGATCCGATCCGGGAGTGCATCAGATGGGAGGTCGTAATTCTTTGGCTATACTCGATGGAGGGGGACGAGGAGGGCTGTTGCTCCTGGAAAAAGGGGGTCGAGCGGGAGGGGATGGGGGAGGGGGTCGAACTGGCATGGCGGGCGGGGTTCAGGGAATCATGGTCGGGCTGGGAAAAGAGTTGGGTGTACCGTCGGGAGTGGACTGTGACGCGGCGGGTGATTTTTTTCGAAAAAGTTTTCAGCGGGGGATGATTATTCGTCGGCGGGGCGTTTAAGGGTGGGGGGAATAGCCCAGTTCCCGGCGTTGTGAGAGGGGAACAAGACCATCTTCATGGCTGCAGGGAAAAAAGGGGTCTTTTCGCCGGGTGAAAGGGGATGTCGGGCATTTCGAGGGACGGTGCCCCTGCGGGCTGCGGCCAGGGTTTTTTTCGGGCCCGGGGGATTAAAGGGCCGTTATCGGGCGTTTCTGGAAAGGGCCGGTGTACGCGATCAGAGTCCTCGTTTCGGCGGCTCGGCTTGACTCCTCTTCGGGCTTACTGCTGCTGAGGAAAAAGGACAGGGCCGGTGTTGTTCCTTGGGTTTTGGATGAAGGGGGGGGAAGTCGCAGAATCGGTGTCTCTCCCGGCGTGGGGGGAGCGTACTTTAGGAAGTTCTCAGAAGGGAATTGAAGAAAGGTCTCCTGGGGCAATCTCTAGAAAGAAACGAGAAGATGCCCCGCGGGTCGCCTGGCGGGAATCCCGGTGGCGGGAGGGGCCTCAATCCTAAGGCAACTACGGGATAGAAGCAGACAACCTCTCGGGAAAACAACCCGGCCCTAAAAGGCCTCCTCAGCAGAAGGCACTCCTCGGGAACGCTCTGGCCGAACTCCTCAAGCTGAAAGGAGGGGGCTGCTCTCGGAACCCTTCCGTCAATGAAAAAGACAGTCCCTTCTAATTCAATGAGAAGAAACAAACCGTCTCCGCCACCAAGCAAGCCTGTACCACACAAAAGGCCGCCAATTCCATCAAAAAGCGCTTCTGCGCGAAGGGAGGAGGGAACAGAAATTGTACTGCAGAGAACAACTCCTTGCAACTGTTTATCGGAACCTCAACGCTATACTGCAGAGAAAGATACCCTCGAAAGAAAAGCATCAGCGGCCTGGAAGTCCCATCACCTTCACAAGAAAAACCTTCCACCTCGAACGGTCCCACGAATCTTTACCAGCGCCGGACCCGGAGGGTAAAATCAACGTCCACCCCTCCAGAAAAACTGCAGAAAAATACCTAAAAACTTCTAACCTCTCCCCCGGCCATGAAAAGGCTCACATCCCTTCGAAAAAAAACTCAAGAAGGAAGAGGAAAAACAAGAGGGGGGGATTCTTCCTCAAAATAGGGAAGGACCATAGGGAACTTGCTCCATCGGCGTCGCGAACGTGGGTCATGATAGATTCTCCTCGAAGGAAAGGATTTTGGAGCAGTCAAGAAGGGCTTTTCGAAGATTTGCTTGATCAGTACCACGCGCAGATGGCTTTAAGGTTAAGACTGTATCGGACGCGGCGTACCAAGACAAGGAAGTCGCGCAGGTACGGTCTGGCGTCTTTTGGCTTGTAAACAGAGCCAGGCCATTTGCTTCGAGAGCTGTCGGGAAAAGGAGTATGGATTGACACGAACGAAAGGGGGAGAACGACAGTACGTGCTCACTGACTACACTCGCATGGAAAGCGCGTAAATACCTCCACAGGAGAAGGTGCGGAAAGCTGGGAGAAGAGGAATTGGGCCAGGGAAACACTCCTGGACATGGTAGAACGTTTGAGCCTTGAAGATATTCCGGCGATCGAAAACAACTACGAGAAGGAGCCAGCAAAGTGGAGAACCGGATGGGGGTTTGGTGGTTACCTTGCGTTTTCCTCCTGCCGGTGCGAATGAATGCGTCTTGTTGCCTACAGGGGGACTCCTGAGATGTTGGACGGAAGGGAGACCGTATGCCAGGGGGGGGGGGGGGCGATCCTGGTTCAGGCTTGAGAGGGCTTTCGAGGGAGAGTCGTCGACTAAAAACCGCTAGATCAGGAAACGGTTGACGTGTGGTGACGAATCCGTGGTTCTGGAAAGTGAATCGCTAAGGGCTGTCGGCGGAAACTGGTGGGGGGGTCGATTATGCCGGGCCGTTGGAGGGGAAAGGATTCAAATCCGTCTTTTGGTAAATCTGGTGTCCTTGCGAAGGGGGGGACGGCGTATCGGGAGAGGTGATGCTGGGTGCGTGTTCGGGAAAAAGGGGAGATTCTTCCGGTGAATGTAACACTTCTGTCGGAATTCCCGTGGCGGCTTCAGGCACCGTTCTTTCTGAAAAGGCCGTTATTGCCGGGGCCACCCATCAGGCAACGTATGTACCATGGCGCATATTGGCATGGGACGGGAAATGCTTGAAGGGGAAGGTCCAGGGGCAGTGCAAGTAGGTCTTCCTCACTCAGAAACCCTAAGAAGGAGGTAACCTATCCTGTGGGTAACCTCAGTTCTTTCTATCCCGGAATACCTTTTCCGAGGGGGTACGATATTTTGGGGGGCCTTTTTTCTGGGGGGAGGTCTTATTGACTTTCCCTTCAGATGAATACAAACACGCCCGAAATCTGGCACGGAAAGGCCGGCAGGAATACCTGCCGTCCGGGCCCGACGCACAAGATTACCAGGGGTTACTGCCTGGAGGCAAAACCTGCCACCGCTGCCGTTCCCTGCTCATCTCGCCTCAAGAGGACGGGACACAGTTCGGTCACCTAAAAGATCGTTGGCTATCGCCTGCCGGAGCGAAACCTCCTCAGGAGGGCAAAAGCCTCTAAGCAGGGCAGGACGGGCGGCCGCGGAGCTCTCTGGCGCCGACGAGGCGCGTTAGCGCCGGGGCGCTTGGCTGGCGGCGGGCAGCGGTACTGGAGTTGCGGCCTGGAGGGGAAACATCCACGTGGTTTGACCCCCAGAGGAACCTCATAAGAAAGCGCTGAAGGCAGGGGAGCACCGAAAAAAACCCAGAAGAAAAACTGAACCTTTCACTCTAGCAATGTCGTAATGAGTTGAGAAATGCCCTCCGATGCAGTCCGCCAGCTACAAGCAATCCTTATCGGGAATGACGCTCCCACCATAAAAGTTCCCAAAAACGGCCGGCCAGCCAATGTTCCCGCAGCAGGGAGTATCGCTCAGGAGGATTACTTGAAAAGAGAGATACCTGCTGCCGAATTTGCCGGGCCAGGTTGTCGGCGCGGCCGGGCAAGGGCATTTGTAGTCAGCTTATCGAACGAACTTGTCTTGCGCTGCGGGGCTTCATGCTGAGGGGCACTAATCCTGTAATTCCTCCGGGATAGAGGTGGGGGGACTTTTCGGGGTTACATTTTGGACTTCCTCGTTCTCTTCTGAGCACAGTCCTATTGAGGCGGTGGTGGCCAAAGCTTTGGCCATGGAAAGTCCTCCCGGGTAGGCCAGTAAGGGTCAAGGACCTGTCCCGCCTAGCCCGGCCAGTAATATACCTCTCAGCTCTTCAGGAGAAGACCTCGGCGAAAGCAATTCCTCTTCTGTCTTTGGGGGGTTTTCCTCCTCCTCCTTATGTTTTGCCCGAAGCGCCTTCTCGAGGATGACCGAAGGTGGCCCTGAGCACTTGGTCCCGCACTGGGTCTTCTAAATCTTCCGCCGAGACGCTTTCGGGGCGGTCTGCATGCATGCTCAAGGGTACCACCGCAAGCTTTCAGCGTGGGAAGACGGCCCTTCCAGTCCCGGCCGGGCCGCTCATAAAAATTCCGCTTGCGTTGTGAAGATGTCCTGTTCATTAAGAAGAGGAAGGCAATCTGCTCCCCGAGGCTACGAGCTCACCACAAGAAGTGACCTTGACCATGTGGGGAAATCAGTATTTGAGCCTTAAGGAACTTCCTTATCTGGTTCAGCGGGGAAGGCCTCAAATAGGTCTGTCCCTTATCCCGCCTTCCAGGGGGCTGCATTTCCGGCCATTTAATTCTGCAAAGAAAAAAAAAAAAAAAAAAAGAGAAGAAAAAAAAAAGGGGGGGGGGGGGGGGCCGCCAAATTTAAAGGACCGGGATAGCCTGCAAAAGGGAACTACCGGAATAACGCAAACATCCGGCAAGGCCCTTTGACGTGCGTAAAGCCACGTGCATGCAGAGACATTCACGGCAGAATCTCCAACACCGGCCGAAAAGGCAAACCGCGAAATCCATCTTCAGCAGATCGGCCGTAACGGCTCCTAGGACCAAAAACTAACGGGACGACGAAAGAAATCCCTCCACCTGCAGGGCTGAAAAAAGGCATCATCTAACAAAAGGAAACCCGCAGGTAAGACGAGGTCAAAACGAACTCCAGAAAAAGGATGACTTGTGAACCACAAAAAAAAATGGAGACGCGATAGAAAGTTGTAGTCGACGACTAAGTAAAAAATCAGGGAAAGAAACTTACTCCAAACGTCTAATACCCTAATGGAAAAGATTAAAGGAAACCACAGCTCAGTCTCGTCCGGGGAGGAAAACATACGCCCATAAAGAAACCTCACAAAGGGGAACGATACCTTCCGAAAACCAAACTTTTAACTTCAATATCCACTTTGCTGGCGAGGGAAGCCTTCTTGTTTCTATCGCAGAAAAGAGAAATTTCTACCTTTCCCATGAGGGGGAAAGGGAACTTTACACCAAGGAATAGGGATTGATGAACGACTTGAGGGTATTAACTCTAACATGTCCATGTCTCTAATTGAGTCACGGGAGTCACACCGTCGTCGATATCTTCCTCCGGAAAGATCCCCAGAAGATTTAACGAAGTAGATACTGGTCACAGATTGAAGGTGTCCAGGCCCACATACCGCCGACAACCTCTCTGCATTTACCTTTACGTAGTCCAGGGAGAAAGTCTTAACCATTAGAAGTTATCTGCGTGGGATTGAAAAATCAAATCTCAAAATCACTCATGGCGGGGGCCTGGAATGATCAAAAAGTCGAGCGCAGAGAGAAGAAGACACTTTCGCTTAAAAAAGTATGCCTAAGTGCTCCATCTGCAAGATTTTGCTGAAACGATCCTTCTTTTTGAGGGAGAAGGAGGGAGTGTGGCCTCATATAGGG
>Ga0179591_1257716_pt1 | contig 14068 bp, 13 predicted proteins | sample CZOMad2_1_08_16f_FD_182891 | JGI IMG/M metagenome (GOLD analysis project Ga0179591, IMG submission 182891) | Vadose zone soil fungal communities from Angelo Coast Range Reserve, California, USA - CZOMad2_1_08_16fungal (PacBio error correction) | ecosystem: Environmental > Terrestrial > Soil >...
GACGAAGGGATCGAGTTGGGATTGTTGGAGGGGGAGGAGCTAGGTTAAGAGGGGTCAAGATAAGGGTTTACGCAAGGGGCAAGAAGAAAGATTTACAAGGGAGAGAAAAGGTATCGAGGGAAAGACAGGAAGCCAGGGCGGAGGGGAAGGGGGGGAAAGGGATCAGAAATGTGGAGAGGGGGCAAGTCAGTTCCGAACGGGAGATCGGGACTTTCTAAAAGAGGACTACTAGGAAGAGGTTTAAAGAGGGGAAAAATGTAAGGGGGGGGGGGGAAAAAAAAAACCACAAAAAAAAAAACAACAACCCAAAAGACGTTCGGGTATTTTTTAGAGGGGGTTGGGGCTGGTCAACGTTCTTGAGCATTGGTGAAGTCACTTAAGAGGAAAGTGGTGCTTATATCAAAAAAAAGGAGGGAAAGAGCCTACGAGGGGAGGGAAAAAGGGGGTAGGCAGAGGGGGGCGGAGAAGGAGGAAAATAGAGGAAGCAACTAGAGGAGCGCAGAGGGAATAGCCCTGTATCGCTGGAACAATCCCGTGAAAGGGGAATCAGACAAAAAGGGGGCAGAGGCTTCCCAAGCCAAGAGTAGGAAGGGGTAAAAGGCCGTAGAAGTAATCTTCTCTATTCTTTGAAAGAAAGTGGTGTCTCTAACTGGAAAAGGCTACCTGAGTGAGGAAAGGGAGGGAAAGAACGAGAAGAAGGGGAAGCAAAGGGAGGAAAGAAGGGGGCTGAGGAAGGACTGACAACCGGAGGTTTCAGAGGAGGTCTGTTTTCCAGGAAAAGTCGCGTAGGAGGAGGGGGGAGAAGGAAATTGGAAAGGTAAGCGGGGGGGGAAAAAGAGAAGGGGTGTCTAACATTCGACAACACCCACTTCCTTCGGAAAGGAATTAGAAGGAGATCCTCGAAGAGGATTCAAGGGGGAAGGGAAAGAGCAAAGAAGGGGATAAAGGGACAGAATTTCAGGAGGGGGGGCTTACAGTAAGACGAGACAATATGGGTAAAGGCATTCCTGAGAGAAACCACAAAGAAAGGGGGGAAAGGGAGAAGGAAGGGAAAAGACTAAAAGAAATGAGGAAATCAGTTTTCTCTTAAGTCATTAGGGAGTCGAATCTGAAGAGAAACACATTTCAAAAAATTGACGGTCGGGCGGGGGAGGGAGAGAGCAGGGTAGGAATGGGAAAGAGAAAAAAGGTTGGAAGGAGAAAGGGGTGCAAAAACAGAAGGCGTATGCAGGCTAAGGCAAATTCGGGGGGAGTAGTGCAAGGTCCACCGGAAAGGACAATATACGACGAGAAAGGGGAAGAAAAGGGTAGAGAATCCATCAACTTGGGGAGGGGGGGGGAGCTCACCGAAAGTCACAGTGGGACAGTCTTTTTAAATGAAGGTGGTAGGAGGGAGCAAGGAAGAAGGAAGAAGGAGACTCATAAAAAGGGGGAAGGTAAGATGAGGCAGGAGAGGGTTGAAAAGAAACCAGGTTAATAAAAGAAAAGTGGTTACTGGTGGAAGAAAGCATTTCTTGATAAGACTACGATGAAAGATTGTGGACCGACTAAGAATAAATTAGGTGGAGGGGAAACCGAGGGACCTTCCAGCCAAGAGAAAAGAAGTTGGGACGATTGATAACGGAGGACAGAGCGTTTAAGAGAAAGGCGGGGGAGTGGGGGGGGGAAGGGGGATTGGCGGAAAAAAGGGGAAGGGGGGAGTAAGACTCCGCAGAGCCGGAAGCAGTTGGAGGGAACGCAGTAATCAAAAAGTAGTTGACGGCGGGCTTCCTTTAGGGGAAGAATGAGGGATCATAAAAGAAGGAAACGAAAAGGAAAGTAGAAAAGAAGAAAAGGGGAAGAAAAGGGAATTTAAGGCAATAGAAGACATAAACGCGGGATGCAAAGGGGGGTGAAAAGGCGGTTGGCTAACATCCTCAAGAAAAAGCTTGATCGGGAAGAGCACACTACGAACCGGAAAAGGGACAGTGGGTAAAGGGGGAGAGAACTCATGGAAAAAAAGGGAAAATCAGCCTAGAATGTGAAAGAGAAAAGGTTAAATACGGCTGGAGACCGAGCGCCAATAGTGATCGAAACACTCGTGGAATCAGCCAAAAGAAAAAGCCACAACTTGATCAAGAGAGGGAGTTGAAGAAGAGGGTCGCGTGTCCAGTGACCATGGGGAGAGAAGAGAAAGAACGGGGGGATAGGTCAAAAAAAAGAGCCACGCATTCGGGGAAGGAGAAACAAAAAAAACGAGGAGGAGGAAGAGAGAGATCCATACTCCGGCGTGGGGATACAGGGGGGGGGGCGGTTCGATTCAAAGCTGGAATTGAGTGAATAAAAAGGGGGGAACTTGACAAAAAAAGAGGGAGGAAAAAATCAAGAGAGGATTTAGGCAATGACGAAAGGGGATGGAGCAAGAGAGGTTTGCCCTCACTGCTTTGGCGGGACGGTTATCCATACATGAAGGTGAAGAGGCACATTTCTAGAGTGGGAGCCATGTGAAAAAAGAATGGGGCTAAGAAGTCAAGTTAGGGTCGTTTTATCCCTCCCGGCTCATTGACTAAACCTCTTTGGAACTTTGCAATAAGGGGAGAGGAGAAAGTGTTATAGGAGAAAACTAAGCGCAAAAGGTGGATTATTTGGATCCCGAGGGAGAGTCATTCCGGATATCAAAATCGCACAAATGAGCCAGCCGCATAAGGAAATGAATTAATTCAGAGTGGACAGAAACTGGAATCAAAGCAGCGGAGAAGTAGTATCAAAAATGAAAAAAAGTGGTTAAGAACTGACGGGGCAAATCGCGGGGTCGTCCACACGCGGTCAACCAAAATCTACACAGCATATTGGGGAGCTTTTCACAGGGGACAGAAGAGCTTGGGGACAAGGAGCATGAAAGAGGGGAGCAGGCACACGGCCGATAGGCTGTCCTATTCTTTCGAACCGCCCACTTAAAGGAAAGGGCTCCTACCTGTTGTTGAGAAGAAAAGATCTCCGGGCAAAAAAAAAAGAAAAATAAAAACGTGCTCTGGCGAGAAAGGACGCGGGAGGCAGTGCGCTACCAAAAAGGAAGCTCGAACAAAACTATTTGTAGGGGAGCAGCAACCGGGAAAAAGAAGGGAACCCGGATCAGGAAAAAAGAATACTTCCTGTTAGGGTTCCTCTTGGGGAAGGTCAGTTGTCTGCAAAAAACCGATCAACCCTCCGGCCTGAGAGAGGCAGGGGAAGAGGGCGTCAGTGAAATGGTGCTCTCAAGTGGTCAAAAGACAGACTCGCAGCAGACAAAGCTCCCGTTAAGCGGTTTCTCCAACAGAGGGAGGAGCAAGAAACTTACTATCAAAGATTCCCGCGTTTTTTCCCTCCTCTTGTAAGAGTGGTGAGGGCGTCGATTCACAAGGTCGGGGGGGATTGGGGTAGGAATTAAGGAATGAAACCGAAAAAGTGAGGGCTACGGCGAGTCAATGAAGGCGCCCGCTGGCTCGACACCGGAGGAGGAGGTACAAATCCTCGTGAAGACACGGAGATTGAGAGAGACCAGGCAGCAGCATGAATGTGGGGTGACTGTAGCCAGAGCAACAAAAAGGGAAAGAGGAAAAAGAAAAATCACAGAACTTTTACGCGGCGAAATCTCTTCCGCGACGTAATGGACCAAATAGCATACCTAGGCAGGCACTGGCGAAGCCATGCTCGCTCCGAAGATTAACTCTAGAAGTCCTCCCCGCAGGTTGAGGGGGGGTGAAAGGGTCATGGAAAAAATCAGCACGAAGCTTTAGCGAGGCATGGCTCAACAGCCTACAGGGGAGGGGACCAACGCTCTGTCGCTTACGGGAAGTGTACACGCTACCAGCAGCCGCGGAAATAGGTGCTGGAATTGGCCTGAAAATCGACTACCACAACACCGTCATCGCCAAGGAAGGCGAGGAACCACTAAGTTGTTAGCAACATGGCCCACTCGGGGGCGGAAAAGGAGAAACAGTACACAACCAACAGCTCAACACTGAAATACAGAGTTAAACGGAAACCTCGAACCCGGAGGAACACCGCGTCAGAGAACTCTGTTCGGGATCCACGAAAGAGAAAGTAGTAGAAAAAACAGCGTGGAGAGGTAGGGACCCGTCCCATTCAGACCTACGACGGTCCTGCGACAGAAAAGAGATGGTCCCCGACTTTTTATGCGAAGGGCGGATACCATAGGCAAAAATCAGGCAAAGACGCCTAAAAACCGCAATATACGCGAGAGCAAGATAATCAGGCAAAGAAATACGTAGAGCCTACGCGCCAAAAAGCCTCCATAAACAATCCAGAAAACCGAAAGTTCGGACCAGATAACCGTGAATATTGACCCGTAGCAAGTTACCAGATTTCGCCGTAGGTAGTTGGCATAGTTCATAGAAGACAGCGGATGCAAATATCCTGCACGATAGAGGGGGAAACACGACGCGAGAGCAATCCAAGCGTTCATATGCATGGCGCTCAATGACAGATCCCTAACCCGGAAAAACCTGTTCTAAGCAGATCGTGGCTCAGCTCAGAGAAAGAGCACGAGGGAAGAGACAGGATGCTAAAGAAAAAGGGCTCAACGATCACGATCCGTGGGTTCATGCGCTCCACAATAAGACCAAACACCATCACCGGCGATCACAAACGCCCCCAAGCGCAAAAAAATGTTGACTGTCCACTGACGCAAAACATCTGAATTTATCAACACAGAGGAAAACTAAATTTATGTTCGAACAACCAGATCCAGCACGGCAGGGACTCAAAATCGGTCAGTGGAGCTTTGACCCCGGGTCTTCACAGCTAATCATCAAAAAATTGAATAAATAAAATACGTAAGGCCCGAAGCTCGTAGAGCTCTACTACCACCATGCTCGTTTATGAGAACTTCCGTCCATTGTGAAAAAGTGGCGAAGTCACATTAAAAAACCAATCCGATTGCGGGAGCCTAAGTAGCCGATAGCACCACCCATACAAAAAAGTGAGTAACAGGCCAAGGGCCCTTCGAGTATGTCATCCTCGTCCTAAAACCGAGGACAAAAAATATGAAGGTCGGTAACCAAACCGTATTCACGTAGTCCCTCGGCGTGCTCAAATCAAAGGGATTAACTGAAAACTTTTTCGAAGAAATCGCACGCCAAAAAAAGTTGAAAGAAACTTCGCCTCCGCCGCCGACCTGTATAACCGGCAGTATGGGGGGGCAATGGAAGTTCACGGCGGCCAGAGTTGCAGCCTCAGCGTACGCAACTTCTCACGGATCTCGTCTTCGCAGGACACCGACCATCTCACAAATGGACTCCGGCCACGAAAAAAAAGCAGGGTCGTGGGGCCAGGAAGTCGGCGGGAATCCTCGAGAGCCTGACCGAAAATCTCCCGGCGCGTAGTCTGGTCAGGTCATAAAGCTACAACCCGTAGTCCGGCCCGCCAGTTTAGGGGCGGTAAGAACCTCCTCAGCGTCCAGGCTTCAGCATCCTGGATACGCTCAGCTCGGGAACTGCAACGACACTGGAGGGGAAACAGTGAAAATTAAGAAACAAAGCGAGACACATCCTGGAAGGACTGTAGAAGGCGAGCCCTTGCCATCAAAAAAAAAAAAAAACAACCGGCGGCCACACCAATTGGAAAACTTTAAAGGTTTGAACAGCCGATGGTTATTGAAAAAATTTGACCGATTCTTTACTTCAATCTCGAACACAACAAAGGAGGAGGAGAGGTTTATTTTCTAAAAAAAGAACCACGCCATGAGAAAAAGCGCAATACCCTCCTGTTTCACCCAGGTTTACATCATTGTTCCGGTGGCCGCCGGTGTCATGTTGAATGTTGCATCAACTCACCCAGGCCTGTCGGTCCTCGCGGTCCTGAGGCTTACCGAACATTTCCGGCCCAGATGCGTCGCAGCTTCATAAGCAGATCAAATTAAAAGAAGAGGCGCTTGACAGGATCGGGGAAGGAACTGGCGAGCCCCGTTGGTGAGCCTGGAACATAAAAGAAGGACAGGACGACGCACGAGAAAATTCATGAGGTTTTCAGATGTAGAACGAAATGTCCCGCCGAAAAGTTCAAATCGATGTCTGGAATGTCGAAGCGTTTTGGTTTTGGGGCTTAAACCTGAAGGATTCTTGGGTCTTTTACGTCTAACTAACGAGCCTTGTTACCTAATCATTTCCTTCTATTCCGGCTGCAAAACGACGCGGCAAGCCGTGAATCTTTGCAACCTGGCACCACGATGCCGTAGCGCCTGGCCGGCGGCGGACACCAGCGTGTCACCTTTTGTTGGCGCTGCGATTTACATCCAAAGGCAGTTAATCATGTATGCCGCATACGGGGTGTCAACGCTCATTGGTAAAAATTTTTGAGCAGCGTATTATAGAGGATGAATCCTGCCGGCCATTGTAGCCCGGGTAAGCTGTCGCCCGTTTGAAGTCGGGTGGTGATTCGGCTTTGGGAAAAGCCAAAGGATTACTTCAAGCAAAATCGGCACATGTAACGAAGTAGCAGCGCATCCAGAGCGCATGGGGTAGAAGAATATTGAAGCGAGGCGGGAATGCCTTCCTTTGTTGCACGGGCGATTCAAGTAGAGGAAATCGCAACGGGGGCCAGCGAACCTTCGGACGATTCAGAAACGGGCTGGCGGAGTGGGGTGGCTGCCCATTAAAGTGTGACGCTGTTCGAAAAAAATCAATTAAAATGGCCGCCCGCTTTTAAAGTATTAACGGTTGGCCTCGCCGCCTGTGATCGAAGAGTGGGCGCTGGCTGCTGCGCTCAGGAACAAAAAAACAAGATCTGGATAGACAGTGCGAGGCTTCTCAGGGACTGCTCGCTAAGAGCGTTGTACCGCGGGGCTGAAGCCGACCTGCTTGGTGAAAACCGGTTCGATCTGGCCCTAGTGAGAGCCAGGATTGTGCTGAGGTTGGGACTAGACGCTCGTGGTTTTTTAACTCGCTCCTCTACGACTATGCGCAACGGTGTCGCACCTTAGGAGAGAACGTACGGAGAAATCAGGAACTAGTACGTCTACGGAGTCAATATAAGTGGTGGTCTACCCCGTTTGCGACAGGTGGTCTCGAGGTGAAGATTCTTTAATCTACGGATGTTTCGGGGGATATCCGGTCGAGCTTTTACGGGTGAGGGCTCTTGAAGCCGGGCCTACTCCGTAAAACGCAAAGTCAGCCTACAAGTCAAACTAGGATTACGCTCCTTAATACAGTCGCTAGGGCGATGGACGGGTAATACCCGCTGGATATGAACGAACGTCGTCCGGATACCGAAAGAGAGTCTCTCACTAGTTGGTTTCGAAGGGGTTGCCAGGTGGGGACCGGACTCTTGTCGTGTTTGCTGTGGCCTTCCTGGTGGTTAAAGTCAACTTCAGCTGACGGGGATCGTATCTCACTCTACAACTTGAGTGAACGAAAGCATCTGGCGAGGCCGGTTGTTTTGGAGTCGAGGTGGGCAGTCTGAAGGGCAATATCTGAAATGCAACCTATCTGACGCACCCGGACGGATGATAACATCAGAACCAGAAGTGTTGGCATCTTCTCAAACACAAGGGAATGGTGTGAGCCATGCCTTAAAATCAATATTAGCTGCTTAGACCTCTTGTGGCCGAAGAGACAAAATAAGGCAAAATGAATCTACCGCAGAGGAAACTCTGTAAGAGGCAAGCATGCAAAAACTCCCTTTCCACAAATCAAATTTTCGTATGTGTTTTTTGTGTTTTTGGTGAGGCGTTTGGGGGTTTTTGTTGTTGTTTTTTTTTGTTTTTTTTACCCAAACGCGCTTTCGCACCCCGGGGAGTTCCTTTGTTGGGCAGCTAAGGACTTCTCCCGAAACTTCCTGACTGCTGAACTATCTCGAGAACGAGCTGCTTCAGCGGCTTGTTTCTCTCCCCTGGTACTAAGCCGAGCGGAAGAGGCAAGTGGAAGGGAGAAAGAGGGGGGAAAACGATGGGAAAGTAAAGAGGTAGTAAAGTACAGAAAGGCAGGAAGGGGGGAGACAAGCAGAAGAGAGAGGGCGAAGGTGGGAGAGGTTAGAATGGATGAAGAGAGAAGGAGGAAGCAGGGAAGGAGAGAGTACTTTTGGGGGCATTCCGCTATGGCGGTCTACTCGCCAGGAACAGGTTTGGCGCGAGTCCTCCTTCATATCAATACCACTCAAAAGACCCCGCTGAATCCCGCGCCACCAAATATAACACAGAATGAAATCGTCGCGGAAAAAAGTCCGTTGCTTTAGCGAAATCTTTCGGCAGAAACAGCTGTACACTGGGACGAGTGGTGAGCGCAATGAGGCGTCAGGAGGAACAAGTTGTAGAGCAAGCTTGACCGCCAGGCAGAAGTCGCAAGACGCCAGGGAGTTTATCGGTGCCAGAGAACCGAAAAAGTCTCAAGAGAAGAAATACGCACGCAGGAAATCGTGTGATCCGAAATTTGGAATGGTGCTGCGCACCTGTCCCCCTCGTTGTAAGCTTCCTTGTCGCCCCGGCCGCCGGACGACGGAACGGTGTATGGGGCTTCTGGGCAGAGAAGAGGACCATCACAACCATGGAAAAAGAAAAAAGCTTTGGTCTGTCGCAAAAAGTCTGGGCCATCCCTCGGAATGGAGGAACGATTCGGAAAGGGGGAGGAACCGGCTATGCCGTACAAGCAAATCACATCATCTGCTGAGGAGAGGCTGGCCAGAGTCGTTGGGGAAGGGACAAGGGTTTGTGGAATTTCAGTTGTAACAGGGGGAGTAGGTTGTATACGATCAGCAGAAAAGGGTGCTGGACCGCCGGCATGAACGCAAGGCTTGACGGCTCTCAATTTTCTTGAAGAAGGAGGATCTCTCGAACGCGATACCATAAGCAACAGGGAAGGTAATCCAGTCCATGCAGCATCACTCTCCAGAGCCAATTGAAAAAAAGGTTGCCTACATCAGCCAAAAAAAAAAGTAAAAAATGGAGCGAGGAGAACAAGACCGCAAAGGACGGGAGTGTTCCTTCGATCTTCCTGGGACACAAGGGCCCCTCCTCGACCTGTGCCTCTTCCAAAGGGTCGATACCTGGGAGACCGGCCGCCACTCGAAGGGGAGGAGAAGAGAGGGACCACAACGCCTCCGCATCCACTTGAGCGTGTGCGTTCTGTCAGAAGGCGGTTTCTTCAATTACCATGTCAGGAGTCTTCATAACTCCAGCGGGATCGAACGCCCAGTATCCACCGGATTGCTGATACTCACACAGAAGCTATAGAGAACAAGAAAGCAGGGAGGTGGGAGAAGGGGGCGTTCGATCAACATCGTGCAGTATTGAAGATGTACCGAAATGGTCACGAACATAGAGAACCGAGGCCAGAACTCAACATCGCTGACAGCTGAGGGGATGATCAAAACGCTCACTGGGATAGGTTTTCTCATCGAAGAACCGGTATCGAACCGGTGGGGGAAGAGCACAAGGTCGAGAGATCTGGGTTCGCACGGTTTCCCAAGGGATCGGAAAGGAAACACTGCCAGTCCTGAGTCGTTTTTCCCTCGCTCTGCGAATGGGCTTGTAAAGAAAAGCTTTGGGGAAGAAAAGGGAGGAGGGAAACTGATCAAGGTGGAAAGACAAGTACCTCGCGGTGAGGTGATCCCGCGTGAAGCGTCTCCGGATCTCATTATTCACGCACAAAGGAAGACGTAAGCGGAGAGGGATGACGTCAGTCCAAGCAAAAGGAAGGGGGAAGAGGAGAGGAAGATTATAGAAAGGAAAAAAAATTACGCCTTGCCGCAACTCCGTACTTTCACAGCTAAGGGAAAATGAAAAAACCAAAAAAGAAGGTAGGGGTCAGTGAAATTTCCCGGAATGATCTTTGTAACCAAGGGCCTGGCATCGTCTTCGCCTTGTCCTATCGGGGCCATGCTTTACAGCCACTGCTATGGACCTGCTCTTCGACCGGGGGGGGGGGATAACAACTCTTCAATGCAAAGAATACATACAAGGTATATGGCTGATACGGCTGCGTAGGCTGTGAACTTAAAACAGAACTATAACCTGGGGGGGGAAGGGTTGCTAAAAAAAAGATCCAACTGGTATCAAAAAGACGTCCATGAGAGTATGGAGAGTCTTCTCTTGTGTACGGCAGTGGCAAAAGGATCAACCTCAATCTGCTTAGGAGAGAACGCGGACGAACAAAGTTCTTGCTCTCACAAGTGACGACTTGACCGGCGATCCTCAACGAAAATTACTGTGGAACCACTGTGGAGCCGGGGAAAAAAGAAGGACGTGCGCAAACCGGACTCTCGAACTTTCCGCATGTTGGGTTTTTCAAATTCGCTTTCAAGTGCTGCGGGCGATTCCGTGTCGGGGAGTGGGCGGGGGGGGAGGAAGGAAAGATGCATCTCAAGGAGGAAACCTGGAGAGGTGGGAAAAAGAATGGAAGAAACGCTTGCGCAATCGCTGAGACCCCCGAGGAGATGTACAACCACTCTGAGGCCGCGCGGGGCTTTCGCGTAGAACAGAGGGAAGGTTGTTATGTAAGTAAGGGGGGAAAAGAATTCGCGGCCCAAGAAGGACAAAAAACCCGTTCAGGCGAAATCTCTCCTCTACGTAATGGAAGAATAAAAGCAGGGGCAAAGGACGCGCAGGCAAAAAGACAGCTTGCGAAGATGAAAGAGCAGGAGGGAAAATAAGAACAGGTAGCAGTGGTTCCAGGTGAGTACACCCAACCGAGAGGGACCATAGCCGTAGGTAAGGCTGCTCAAAAGTGGAAAAGGTCGTTTGTTATACAGATGCACAGGCTCTTGCATTCGCCTTACGGTAATTGACAAACGCCGAACTATCAGAAGGCGAAGCAGATTTGAAACAGAGAAGGTCTCCTGAGACGAAACCTCGACGAAACAAAAAAAAGAACACCGAATCCCTACAAGAGGTAGAGGTCGACGGAAAACGGGGCAAAAAAGATCCAGGGGAACTTACAAAAATAACAATAAAAGCCCCACCAGAAAAACAAAATAAAAGAGGCACGGTGACACTAAAGGCAACCCGAGAACCCGGCCAGACTAGGGTAAAGGAAGGGAGAAAAGAGCGAATCAAAGAGGGGATTAGGGACCCGTAAAATCCCGAAATGAAACTGTATAAGCGACATATTTCACCTTAAGAGATGGGCCCTACTATTCTGTGCGGAACCAGAGATATTCCACGAAGGTCAAGAAGGACAATAAAAAAAAAGCAGGAGTATCAAGGGAAATCGAGTAAACACAATAGACGTATAGCCAGACGCTACCACGTCCCGCCAGCCACTGGCGGACCGTTAAAGGAGAAAAAATCTAACAAGTGGGAGATTGACCCGTAGAAATTCTCGAGTGACATGTCGTTCTCCGAGTTGTTTTCTAGTCAAGAAGTGCGAAATCCATATTACAGTCGAAAAAGAAAGATGGGGAAAGAAAACACGCGCAAGAGAAAGTAAGGAAATGGAGGGAAGAGGAGGTCGCTAGATCTTGACAGATAAGAAACCGCGGAAACCTTTCTAACAGGAATCGAACTTAAGAGCACCTACTTTAGGGGAGCTCCCTAGGAGACAAAAAAAAAAAAAGAAAAGCCCGGCAGATACAAGCCGTGTCAGTGCAGCTCGCAAGCACCGCCGCACGCCAAGCCCCACCGCCCGGACAGAAGAAAAGGAACGGCCCAAAAAAACCGTGGACAGAATTTCAAATAGGAGCCATCATCTGATGGAGAACAGAGTAATAATTTTGGGAGAACCCCAATAACCAACAGGAGGAAGAGGAGAAAACGAAAGGAAGAGTGGGGAAATCGAATCTGATTAATAGAAACCGCCAGAAATAAAGACGGCCATGCCGCGCGGGAAAAGGACAGAAAGGGAACAAAAGAGGAAGGGAGGGGAAAAGGATACTTACGTTGAAAGGGGGGCAGATGGCGAAGACCCGATTGGCGGAGCAAAGAACGAAAAAAAAACACAAGGACCGAGGAAAAACTCAGGGGGCCAGAAGAGTATGTCAAGCCAAAGGGAATCCGCAAGCGACCCCTGGCCAAAAGCAGAGCCTGAAGTTGCTGTCTAAAAAGTGAGGAGAATCAGGCGGGCGCTGCAATCAATGTTGAACGAAAGGAACGTTTTCCGGAAAAACGCCGCGCGCCAAAAAAAAGGGGGAAAATCTTGGGCGGAAGGAAGGGGAAAAAACGACGGAGATACCCAAGGCGGATCGGGCAAATTGGAAGTCAAGCACCCCACGGACGCGGCGGCCCTAGAAAAGAAAAAGGAACAGGAAGAACACGGGAAATCTCGAGCATTCGGAAAAAGGCCAGCAACTACATAATCCTTCTGGGAAAGGAAAACAACAACAAAAACGACCACACCCACGGTCATCGACATCGAAAAACTCGGAGGTCGAGTAGAAGGAACGGAAGGAGAGAAGTGCTGACCAGGGAATGTGGAGGAATGATTTCAAGGCTAAAACAAAACATTAGATCACCCTCAAGTTGACGGCACTAAGGTTCCATAACCGACTAAAAGAAGGGGAGGAAGACTTGGATGAAAAAGGGAGATCTTAGGGAATCTGAGGTCATCTGGGTCAGTGGGATGTGTCAGGTTAAAAGGAAGATCATGAAGACGATAAGAGAAAAGGAAAAAAAGAGATGAGAAGCAAATTCGTGAAAACAGAAACACAGAAGATTGTAAAACTGGAAGGGGTGAACTCCTATGGGTTTTTAGGTCGTTTTTTCCCTTTGCTGTAACGGGAAGAGTGCAGGAAAGAGAACAACACAACAGGGTATGGAGGGAAAAGAGAGGGTAAGATTGAGACCATCTAAAATAAGAAAAAAGTCAAGCCTCTGCTGTGGAAATTAAAGTTATCGGTGGTCGGGGTGAGCCGGAAATAGCATTTTTCTTTCAAGGGGAATCCTTCTCAACATGACTGAAGACAAACTGTAGGGACAGGGAAGCAGACATGTTACAAATGCCCATCTGCGGCGCATTAAGCGGAGATGGAGAATCCCGGGAACAGGAGAGGGGAAACCGCGGGGAAGGGAAAAGGAAAAGGTAGGAGGACATAAATTGGGGGTTTAATAATGAAAGAGGCAAACGCTCATTCCTGGTCAATTCGGTAGAGTATTGAAGGAGTCAAAAAAAACTTTTTCAAAATCAGGGAAGGGGAGTTTGGGAGAAGAGGGGAGGGGGGAAAGGTAAATTAAGGGGATGCTTGTAGTGGGTTAATGGGAGGGGGAGACAGATCCTTGGGAAACATGATTCGTCGAAAATACCAAAGAAGGAAAAATAAGAAGGGGACCATTGGAAAAAACGAGATGCAGGAAACTCAGAGGAGGAGGGACACCAGAGGGTCACATTGTTGGAGCAGGTGGGCAATATCAAAATTCGGTAAGAAGGGGGGGGGCAATAAAAAGAAAGATCATGGTCCGGGGAAGGAAAGGGAAGAGTTTACTTGGGGGGAAGGTGTGAAATTTTCGCTCACGAGAACAGGAAAGTGGGGGTCCCTTTTGAAAAGGGGGAAAAAGGTGGGAGGGGTGGGATAGGACGCTAAGTGGAGGAAATCAAATATCGGAACCGTGAAGTGCCCAATCGGCACAATGGACGTCAAAAAACGACATACTCTCAGGGGGGGATAGATAGAAGTAAATAGAAGAGGACGCATGAGGAAAAGGCCTTCGGGTTCTTGAACGGCTAGACTAGTATATGAAAGAAGCGGTTCAATAAAAAGGGATGGAAAGAGGAGGGGGCACAGAAGGGAAGGGGGGGAACACCTAAAGTGGTACACTTTGTGATATCAGCATATATGTCGCCGGTTAAAGTATTGCCGGTTGGGAGATTGGGCAAAAGTGTATCAGGTCAAGGGTAGGGAGGGGGGTTCTTAGGGAGAGGTGGTCTAGAGGGAAAATGGGAAAAACAGTATGGGGGGAAGAGAGATGATAAGGGAGACTCTTTCGGCAGACTAGGATCTGAAGAGGGGGAGGAGAAAATCCTGCAAACTGAAAGGGGGGGACGAGGTGTCGGTAAGAGGTAATCATATTGGGATAACCAAAAAATTATGAACGCAGGGGATGAGTGCGAAGCGACCGTGTTTTGTTCAGAGCTCCGACTCAGAGTTACTATGATACGCCAGGGAGGAA
>Ga0179591_1365865_pt1 | contig 14067 bp, 11 predicted proteins | sample CZOMad2_1_08_16f_FD_182891 | JGI IMG/M metagenome (GOLD analysis project Ga0179591, IMG submission 182891) | Vadose zone soil fungal communities from Angelo Coast Range Reserve, California, USA - CZOMad2_1_08_16fungal (PacBio error correction) | ecosystem: Environmental > Terrestrial > Soil >...
GGGGGAGGCTTCAGGAGGGAAATGCCTCTTGGGAGGGGATCTGGGAGAGGAAATGAAAAAAAGATATCTGACTAAAAAAAAAAAGTCCAAATGGACCCGATCTTACTTCACAAACTTCACAAAAGGCAGGAAACAAACCGCGATGGGAACAACGGAGGGGGGGTGCATGCTAAGGGAGGACTCCAATTGAGGCTAAGCACCTCACGCGTGGGGCCTCGACGAAAAAAAGAAGAAAATTCGCATCTTTTGGCCAAGCGGAAAAGGAATCTTTTGAGTCATGACGCAGCACACCCTTTGAAGATGTGCAAATCTTCCCAAAGAGGCTGACAAATTCCTTCCTCCAATAGGTTGAATTGTACTTGTAGAAGGGGACGAGTCCCTTCTCACTCCAGGTCCTGCCAAGGATCATAGGAGGAATTGGTCAGAATGGGGAGAAGGAACAGCAAACCAAAATATCTGTCTCTTCGAAAGAATGCAAGGCGTCAAGGTTGAAAAAAAGTCTTAAACATGTACGACGTCGGCGAGCTTCCTTCATTCTTATGAGGCGGGGGATGCTTTAGGGAGGGAAGAGAAGAGACTTTATGGCTAGCGAAGAGCCTTAATTTGAAAACCGGATCGCCTATCTCAACTAGGGGTTGCGGACTTCGCAATGCCGAACGGGAAAAAAAAGGGGTTCGTTCGCTGGAATGCGTTCTTCAAAAAGGATGGACACAAACCGCAGGGCTGAATAACACTGCATCCTAATCAAATCGAAGTAAAAAAGGATCCTGGCTGGGAGGACCGGTTCGGGGGGAAAAGAGGGGGGACCCCCACTTAAGTACTACTTGGAGGAGGAATTTCCCGAGACTCGATGGGGGCCACGGATAGGGGGAAAAGACGTGCCAGGCATTGGGACTGCGGGGGGGGGCCTCTGTCTAACACTCGAAGGGAAAGGTGGATCACCGGTGGGACAGGTTGTACGCGGGTGGTGGGCAAGGCTGTTTGAGAGCGTGTGAGAGATTCCGGCGCCGGTGGGCGCGCGTGTAATCAGGGCAAAACTTCCCTGTGAACAAAAGGGCAAAAAAAACGCAAAGCCCTCAGACCATTATATCAGGTAGATGAAACACCAGCGACTGTGGGGGGATCGACAAAAAGTCTTGCCAATAAAGGCTCAAAACAGTGATCATCCCGAGCGACGCCCAATGACGGAAATGCCCTAACGGATAGCTTCTTAGGCCGGCAGGCTCGCAGAAGTTCTCGAGAAATCAGAGAGTCCAAGATTGAAGCGAGACAGGCTGATGATGGGAGGGGGAAGACCGAATCGCTTTCCACGGCGTAAAGGACGGGCATGGAAAGGAGGGTGGGGGTTCAAAAAAGAGTGGGTGGGACACTAAAGGAATTAGAATCTTCTGATGAGGCTCTTGAAACACGAGGGGGCAGGGAGTCCTCAACAAACTGTTAACACAGGCCTGATCTTCTAATCCGAGAAAGGAGACCACCATGGAATGGCTAACATATAAACCAGGAAAGTGGGAGAAAACTGTTATCGTCACAAGGCGCGGCCAACCGGGAACGGGAAGGGATGTACTGCGGCGCTAAGTGGGGGCAGCGACGGGAAAAAGTCTTAAGGCATACTTCAAAAACAGGAACTCTCGCGGGGATGTAGGTCGTCGTCTGAAAGAAGGAAGAATGAGCTTTCAAACTGTCAGAGAACGCGCCCGGCTGTGAGGCATCCAAAGAAGTGAGAAAGGTGGCGAGGAAACATGGGGTCACCTTTGAAAACGAACGAGGCACCTCAGCTCAAACAAACCCTAGGGAAAAGAGAGCGTAACTATCAAAAACGGAAATAAACCAAGCCGAAGGTGAGGGAATCACATGACGGGGCCTCCGACGGCGCAAATGGGAGGCGACAAGAGTAGCCTAAAATAGGCAAAAAAAGTTGAAAAGCCATTTGATAGTCCCCTCAGGTTCCAAAGGCGAAATCCGCTAGTGGCGGAAAGATGCACAAAAAGACCGACTCAACACGTCCAAAAGGCTCAAAAAGCATGTCGATCATAAGCATGGTCGGTAAAATGGGCCAAAAAAGTAGGTCTTATGCAAAAGAGAGTAACGAGGTACATCGGGGGGTCGGGATCAGGTCAATACAATAGACATGAAGAAAAATGCGGGAGTGCCTCAACGGACCACCGCCTCCGCAAATGTGGTAGGACGGCGATCGAGACCACGGCAACCAGAAGGAAATGTTCCCGGACTGAATGTGTGCCTTATAACGGGAGGTGGCGAACACGCCGATAGAACAGCGTTTTTCAAAACGGTTGGAAAAGCTTGGGGGGTATCTCAAGGAGGGGGAAAAGAGAGAGAGTAAACCAAGGGCCGGGAAAAAGGAAGGAGGGCAAAGGGTCGGCTAATCCTGGGGGGTTACAAATTCCAGAAAGCAACTGTCAAATTATTGAGTATCACGTTTCGACGGTTAGGGGGAGCAGCAGCAAAAGGGAGGGAGGGCTGGAGTGCTCTGGGAAGACCTGGGGGAAAGAAGGAGATCCAAATTATGGAAGTCAGCGCCGCTTATTTCAACCAGATGACATCGGAGGGATGACAGCAAAGACCTCGGTCAAAGGAAGAATCAGGACCCCAGACCTGATCAACAGAAGGGGGGGAAAGTTAAATAAGTGGTTATTCGTTGTTGGCGGGAAATGGCTTGCAAAGCAAGCTAAAAAGGATTGCCGGGAGAAAAAGGGAGCGCCAATAGGAACAAAGGAGGGGACACGGCATGAGGGTTGGGTAAAACTCTCGCCCGGCCGCCTCCATTAAACGTCGAGCACGAATCGTTATTGAACGAAAAGACTTCTTCAGTGGAGCTAAAAAATTATCGGGCGTTTCCAGGTCAACAGTGACGAGTGTCTGCGAAAAAGGTCCAAGGCCTATAGCCAAAAAAAAACTTTCTAAACGAATGTAGCTCTCAATTCACGGGGCGCCATAAGACTCATTAACTTCTGCTGGGGTGGAAAGGCTGGGGGCCTACTACTCAATAATACAGGATTAGTTTTTAGAAAGGGCACATCTTCCGGACTAAACGGAAAGTTGATCTCACGAAATTGGTCCCCGCACACGTTTTTTTTGTGGTGGCCCGTGGGCGACTAAAAGTCGTCTCACCCTTGGAAGGTTGGAAAAAAGGTTAGTAACACAGAAATTGGGTTGTTATACCATAATTCAAGGAAAAGAGTAGAACATGAGCCACTAACGGGGGGGGACGAAAACAAGGAACTAAGAGGCCACTGTACTTATCTAAAAGTAAAAAACCGGATGGGCTAGGATACATGGGAAAAAGAAAGAGACGGACTGAGACCTCTCCTCGGGCTTGAGAAGAAAATTACAGAGGGGACGATATAAAGTCACAAGAAGTTGTTGAGCAAAAACCATCGCTCTGAAGTGAAAGACCGAGGGGCTGACGGGAGTTATAACTCAGTGGATTACCTAAGAGTCTGATCAAACCTTCTGGCAAGGGAAAAGGAACCATCGGACGTCGCTCAAAGCCAAAAGATCGTCTACGATATCAAAAAGATGAGAGGTAAGCCGGGGTGTTGGGGGCTCTCACCAGGAAAGAGACCGATCCCAAATGGGCGACTGGAGATATCAAAATCAAGGCATAACAGAAAGAGCCAAAATATGCAGGAGCTACATCGGGGAAACGTGTATCATCGGAAGGTACTTGAAGGGAAAACATCCGCTACGAAACCTTAAAATGAAAGGGGGAAAAGGGAAAACGTTCTCGCAAAACAAGTGCGAAGGGACCCAAAGGTCCTGCCTCGAGAACCATCCAAGTCTAGACTGGAAAGGAAATAGTCACAGGAATAGCTACCCGAAATGAAGGCGAGGAGGGCGTAGTTACGGGGGGGGACGGGATTAGAAAGATTTTGTGTCACCATCCGGGTACGCAGAAGGGACGCTACCAATTGGCGGCGGATTGTCGAAGTCAAGCGACCAAACTTTGGAGAGCGAACTAACATCTTAACAGAAGCTTCGGGAGGGAAAGAAAATCTAGACGAGAGCAAGACAACTTATAAAACTCACAGAAATGGAGGAGCGAGCGAAGCGAGGGGGAATAAGACGTTCAAGCCTTGACTCAGACATTAGGGGAAACAATAAAGGAAAAATGGTTCCTGTGAAATAGGAGGTAACAGCACACACATCCTGAACTAGCAGAAGAAAATTAGTGGGACGAGAGTAATGGCATAAAAACGGAGGACACTGGGGTTGGGCAGGGTTATATGGTGCCAAACGGGGGGAAACACTTCAAATATTCCATCTAAGGTTGACCGATCAGGAGGAAACAAAAAGGGGGCAAGGCTCCGAAAAACCTGGGCGCAGAGGCGTAAGGGGTGTTCAGCACTTCGGGGGAGGGGGTAGACGAAAAGACACGGGCGTAAAGAGTTGGATTAGAACTTAGCATGCCCCGCATTCAGAGAGGTCTTGCGTTATTGGGGAAATCGGGCACACAAATAAAGATTCAAAAGGTTTGGGAAGAAAAATCAAAAAAGAAACTGAAAGGTAAATGGCAGCTCCACAAGATACGCTCAGTAAGATATGGGAGCTCACCGAGAGAATCCAACAAAAACGTAGGAAGGAGAAATTGGGAAGCCCACAGCAGGGAAAAGCCGAAAGGGTCATCTGTGTCGCTCGGACAAAAACCTCGGAGAAAACAAAAATGAAATATTTCAGGGGGTGGGACCGATCTTAATTCACAAACCTTCCATCGAAAAAACGCGCAACAATGCCCAGGCGGGTGGCAGACTAAGGCGTACGCGTCGCGGAAAAAAAAAACTATGGAAAAGGGCCGTCTAAAACGAAGGGGGGGGAAAAAGTCGGGGCGATGCCAGGAGCACTTATCCGGGAGGTCTGGACAAAAACCTGAAAGATTGGACTATTTCCAGAAGGGGAAAACCGAGGTCCCTTCAACCCTTAACAACGGGGGTGCACAACTCCATTGAAGCATCTTTGGCGAATGACCTGGGGGGGAGTCCGTCCCTGGCGCTGCTCCAAATGGGAAACTTCCGGGAATGAGGGGGATTTGAGGGCCAGAATGTGACTGAAAGGAACTCTGCTCGTAAAGACCTGCAGGAGTAGAGGGAAGTAGGCAGGGTGCAAGGATCTCAGCAGGGGGGGGAGTCCTCAATGGCGCTGTGCTGAAGGCTTTGATTCTTCTCGATCTGGGCTCTGGTGGGGTATGGCTAAAAGAAGGCTAGGAACTAATCAGAAAGAACTAAACGGGAAAGTCTGGTCGAGATCGGGGACAAGAAAGCCGTACAATTTTCGTTCTCGCGGAAGGGGAGGGATCCATGTTAAACAAGTAAAAAAGAACGCGACGCCAGGAAAACAAAATCTCCATCGCCTTCAATCAAGCCTGGGGGAGGGGTGACAGGAGATTGCGTTGAAAGATGTCTTCATTAAGAGCAACCTGGGGGGAATTGAGTAACGAACGCGAAAGGATAAAAACGGCGAAAAAAACGCTTGCAGATACTGAAAAGGGAATGAAGGGGCGTCAGGATGGCCTCGTACGGACAGGTAAAACAATGGGGCTGGGATCAAAAAAGATGTAGATCAGGGTTGACGGGAGGGGGGGCTGAGGGGGTTTTCGCTCAACCAAAGAGTGGGGGTGAGGAAGAAAAAGGGGAACTCGGGGGGGGGAATCTGACGGGGGGGATTCCTTTGTCTGGGAAAAACAAGCCTCCAGCGGACAGAAAACGGCGGTATATAGACCACTCTGAGTAAAGGGGGGGAGAGGACCTACGATAGGCCCTGTCCTACGGCTCGACCGTTGAAGAAAACCGGCTGAAAAAAAATACGGAGAAGGTGGACCGAACGGATCAAACGCTAAAAAAACAAACTTCGCAAAAGTTGTTCATCGCATCAGGCGGGATTGCCACTCTTTATACTACAGGGGTCTGGAGAAGGGGGGGGTTGGAGCGCCGAAAAAAATGTCGCGGACGATAATGAGGACGTCAATTGATATGGAAAAGTTGCACCCTCTAGAAATACGCCTTAGAAAGAGGGGTCAGGTAGTGAACACGAGTCGGAATGGGGGGTCCGAAAGGAACAAATGCCTATAAGAGGACTCCGGAGAAAAAGTCTACCACAAAGGGGTGAGGACCAGCGGGACCGTGTGAAATGTGTGACGACAGGGGATCGGGAACAACAAGAAAAAAACCGCGGTGCGGGTGTAAAGAAACTTGCTTTTCGCTCTCCAGCTGAACTTGAAGCAAGGGGAAAACATGAGGAAACCGAAAGACGCCGTTATTTATGCAGGAGGGTCGTGAAAGGAAAGGCTGTTGGACTGGAGATGATGTCCGAAGGAGGGAAAAAGGGGAACAGAGTGAGGGAAGTTGTGGAGATAAGGCCACGTGGAAGACAACACTCGTCTGGCGGCGAAAAAAAGCGGTGACAGCATAAAATCGGTAACAAGAAGAAGCTTTTATGAATCGAAAGGACCGGGACCGTCGACGTGTCAGTAATGAGGACCCAGAGCAGGAAAAAAAAACAAAAATCCTGCCGTTGAAAAGAAAGGGGGACACCGCAAAAACTGGTGGGTCGGTTTCTCCAAAACGAAGCTGAGCAATTCGGGAAACAGTTCCACGCAAATGCAAAAAACGACATCAAACCATTCAGTCACAGAAATGGATCCGGCATGTCGGAGTAGTGCGTTGGCAACAATCGAAAAAGGGGTAACCAAGATCCCAGTGAAAAAAGAGGTGGAAAAGGTCGTGACATCAGAGCCAAGAAAGCATTACAAAGACAGCGCGGCTTTCCCTAAGGGAGTCGCGGAAATAAAAAAAGCAAAAAAGCTTGCAGGGCGCCATCAAACAAACAGGTCAAGCCAAACAAGGAGCGGGTGAAAACTGGTCTCGGGTTGAAAGACAAACAAACTTGGGTTGGAAACGCCGTTAATGAAACTCTTTTGGTTTAGAGGGTTGGCCGGGGGTTTTGGGGGTAGAGCATAAACAAACGGGTTGATGAGGAGAGAGAAAAAAAGGGGGGTAAACCAGAGTACAAGATTTGTCGGGAGATTCGGCTCAAAGAAATAAGAAACAGCAGCACAAAGGCAAAGGTTTCGGCCATGGTCCGACTGTAGGGCGGCGCCCGCATTCTTTCCGGTGAGGGCATCCTGGAGAAGAAGCGGTCTTTCCTTACGTTTCAAGGTAGGGCCAGGGGAGGGGAAAAAATTTCACGGACCCATATGCTAGAGTCAGTTAGAGGGGACTAAAGACAACAAAAACACGACAACCATGACAACTGATCGACATGGCCGTGAAGATAGAGGGGGGGGTAGGGGGGGGGGGCATTTTGCACGTTTCTGAACTTCCGTCCTCGTATAGACGGGGGGTCTGAGAACTAGGTCAACCGCGAACAAAGCAGGATTTGAAACGTCGGCACGACGGTCTCAAAATTGAGCACAGTCGAAGGCCGAATCAGGGAGGTCACAAAGAAAGCTGCGCATTGTACAAAAAATCTAGAGTTCGGATAACGAAGAAAAGTGCGTCGAGGGAAAGGGAAGGAAACTATGGTGCGAAGGAAATTGAGAAAAAAGCCGTTCTCTAAACGGGCTCACTATTAGGTCCTCTCAGGAAAGCACAGGACTAGATCTCATGAAAAAGATCCGGGGAGTTGGGTCCGCGACGCGACTACATCAATCGATGGAAAAAAACGGGGGGAACGGCAAATCCAGCCGAAATGAACTTGTCGCGACGAAAAGCGGATCCCCTCCCCGGGGCCGCGCCCCGGGACTATGGCGGCAGAAGTAACCAAAGGGTGAACGAGGAAGACAAGACTTGGGCAATAAAGCACGATAAGGAATTAGTCTAAACATTTGAGAAAATTCACTCGTACGGGTCAGAGACAAAAAGCCGAATAGGAGGCAGGGGGCTTATCTACGATGGAACCTCTTCACGATTACAAAGTGGGGAAAAAACTGGAAGCCGATCGTTCGAAAATCAAATCGGATTAACTCAAAACACCATCATGATATAAAAGTGGCACGAGATAGCAGGAAATCTGCGAAGAGCACCGTGGGAAATCCGCGTAGAAGGGGGGGGTGATCCGTATGGGGGGGAAGCGAAGACGGTCGAAAAAAAAGGCGGAGGAAAAAAAGATAAGGACTACAAGTAAGCCCGCTGGGGATAGGACAGAAGGTATTCGGAGGCGCTTTTCATCTTGGCAAACACATTGCAAGAGACCGATGCACGATCGAAACCTTGAAACTATTAAAGGACAATCTCCTAGGGGAAGAAGAGAGCCAAATAAGCGTCAACATGCTGTATAGAAATCAGGGACCGGAAATGAATTTGTACATACAGGAAGGCCGAGGAGGGGCACACATAAGAAGAACAATCAAGCAAATGCGCGCCGGGCGTCTAGGCGCACTGCCTCATCAGGCCGCCAATACCTGAAGACTCGTCAAAGAATAGGGCAGCTAAGCCCAATTAGGCAAGAGTTCCGTATGTGTCAGTCGGAGGGTCAGATTAAGGGGGGGTGTGGCAGTTGTGTGTGGACGCAAGAATCTACTAAAATGGGGGACGGTGTAAGGGGATTCACAAAAACAAGGAGGGTGCGATCGAGAGAAGGGTTTGGGACTTCAGGGCTACCCGAACAATATCTTTAGGATCGCAAAAAAGAAGAATTACGACAGCAAGCGCAGGAGGGGTGGGAATATCTTCTCGAGAAAAAGAATTGTTCCGACGGGGGAAAGTACGAAGCCTGGATTTCGAGAAAAGAACAGTGTCCTCCACATTCTGGGACAGCACCCTCCGTCGGCTACGGAAGCATTCGGGGGGACGAGAGGAGCTTTCAACCCGAAGTGCGTTCAAAACTGGATTTTACGTGGAAGTCTTTTCAGGGACCTGTGGGGAAAAGCGGCAAACCTCATAGCAGGGGGGAGAACGATAATGAAAAAGACGATAACGCGCCCGTGGAAAGATAAAAGGTGGTGGGGGGCGCCTCGAGGAGACGAAGGGGGGGGGGACTCTAGAACTTGGCGTAGCAAGGACCCCCTCAAGGGGTGCCTACCGCTTGATTCTTTTTCCAGGGAGGATTTTGAATGCAGGAGGCAAACAAAAGTACACGGGGGGTTTACGAGGAAGCTGAAGGCCACGAAGGAAGCGGCTCTGTAATCATGAGGAGAGAATATAGCTTACTCTCAACAACACAGAGGGAGGGAGGAGCGGGGGCGCCCAGGATTGAAAGAGATGAGGTCATAATGGGCGAACGCGGCATGACAGCAGAAACGAGCAAACGAAAAAGGCATTAGTCTGGTGAAAAGTCATTGAACCAAGCCGTCAAGAGGACACTCGGACAATCCGATTCCACGTGCGGGGGTCTAATTATACAAAAGGGCGAAAACAGCCCCACTTTCTGGGGAAACGATCAGAAGTAGGGCCAAAGAGTTCGCGAAGCAGGTGGAAAAAAAAACGGGCGGAAGACTCTAGGGGTCTGAAGGATCGGGGCAGGATGGGACTTCAGCGTTTCTCCACAAAAGGTCCCTGAAAAGACTTGACAGAACAAAACTCGAAAAGAGGTCCCCGGTTCCGGAAGTCAAATCTCTCAAAAGAATGTCTTCGGATCTTGGGTTGGGATGTTGGGCGTGGACAAAAAAATGTGGTAATGATAGAAGTCTTCTAAAAAGAAGGGAGGACATGCATTGAAAGTCGGGGCCCCAAAAAGAAAATTCTCCGGATGACAACTTCAGAGTCGGCAGGTCGGGAGGGTCAGGGATCGCGCTAGGTAAAGTCTGTCGTCTGGAAAGGGCGGATACGGTTATCAACTGAGGGGCATTCCAAAAAAAAGTCGGGGGTTGGGCACGCCGTCTGGTGCAGGGAGAGTGGGGGGGAACAACCTTCAAAGAGGCTGAATCAAAAGCGCCGCCCTCAACTCATTCGCATGAAGCCTGACGCCCGGAGGTCGGGGGGGGGAAATAATACATTCGGCCAGTGGGGCTAGGCGGGCCCGGGAGAACTAGATGTGACTCGACTCACGCTTTCTAACGGGATGACAATTGGAGTCGAGGATTAAAATCCAAATTAACTGCAAGAGGGAAAGGTTTTACGGCTGGCAGTGGGCCGAGCCGGGTCCTTAGGGAGGAGGTGTTTTGGTTCAGGTCAAAGGGTTTTCGAAGTGGATTATCTCCGTTTGGGGAAAAAAACGGGACTGCCCTCTGAAAGGGGATCTATCCACGAAATCTCAGTGGGGGAGTGGCGAAGAGAAACAGATCGTCAGTGGCGCAATTGATCAAGAAAAGTGACCTCCACTGAAAACGGGGATCACTTAGCGGGGATGAACCTCTAAAGCCAGAAGAGCTGCGCAAAGTTCGCGCAAATCAGTCTCGTGGGACACGAGGAAGAGATGTAGGGCGAATTCCGAGATTCAAGTAGGGGTATTACTTGGGACAGTCAAAGGGTCAGTTTTGCCAACGTTTTGGCACTAGTTAAGGGAAAAAATCTTCGGAGTCTTGGGAGACTATGACTCAGGGGAAGTAATGTGTAGAAGTAGCGGGTTCTAACTCACGATGAGGTGCTACCCCTTAAAGAGACATCTACCGGACGTTGCCGCATGGTTCGCCGTGCCGAACAACGGGGGCGCGGAAACGGGTGGGGATCAGGGAGGGAAGGCGGGCGAGACCAAAGGGACGTCCTAAATGAAGACACGTTCAAAGGGCAAGAGGGGGGGCTGTATTCGCGGCGTCGGAAAAAAAGGAACGCGAGCGGGAATGCGGGCGGTCCTTAATGAATAAAAAGCGTGAGGTTTAGTAGGCTTTTACACGGCCTCGCACATAGATCAGGCCCGGTTCACCGGTGCTGGGAACACGATACGCACGATCCCGCATACACCCAACCTAAAGCAAAATAACATATGAAGGCCAGCTTACTCAAACGTCGCGTAATGGGAATGCGCCTTCTCCGAACGCCTGCGTGTCCGGGCCAGGTTTAAAGTTTGGATCCTACAGGGTCTGAGAAAGCAGGAGAGAAATCTTGGTCACAAGAAAAGTGCAAAATCAAATCACCAAGAAAATAAAATGATAAACATATCGAGACGGCAGGGAGATAGATTCAATTCGGGGGGGTGAAGAGAATGGTGGACATTATTCCAAGGATGCAGATGGCGTTATTGAGTTGAATCAGCGGTGTACTACAAAGTCAAGCATAAGCCGGTCAATGGAATCCTGGGGGATCGGGAAAATGTTAGGGCGGCGCCATCCTACGACCACGGGAAAGAGAAGTAAGTTGTGCCGCCGTTCTGAAATGCCTTACCGGCTGCATGGGGGCAACGGTGACAAAAATCGGGTTGCCAAGAGGGGGGGCCTTGGTATCTCTCCAAAAAAACACTGAGGGAGGGGGAGATAACCACGGTGCCGAGGAAAATGTGACCTGAGATCAAAGGAAGGGGGAAGTCAGCATAACGAGGCAAAAGGTGGATAGGTGGCCGGCATGGGTGCGCCGCGCAATCGGGGAGGGGGCGAGGGTGCTCCTGGAAAGAAAACGGGCGCGAGAGGAGGTAATGGACTGTCTGAGGATAAAAACGATGACCGGGGCATTGGTCTGCCGGAAAAGACGGGGTTGCACAAAACCAGCCCTCTTATCCATGAACAGGAGCGGATCCGGGGAAAAATGACCGGGTGGAGCATGGGAGCAGGTGGAGGTCGTATTTGAGTGGGCGGGGAACAAAATCAAAGACTAGCCGGGAGAAAAAAAATTTCTTCTCCAGTCCTGCCCCGAAGGATGGAATATAGCTCTCGCAGGAAGAGAAAGTCCGAAGGGCAGAGGGGTTATTTTCACTAAATTCGCATGGGGCTCGTGTCGAGGGAAAACCGCCTTCAACGCGGTCAGCGGGGCCCAGGCCTGACTGTTGCTATAGGAAAAGGGGGTCCAGAAACGTGAAAGATTATTCCTACTACGCAAAAGGGCTGGCGTCCCTAGCAGATCGCGTTCCTAGGTCAGAAGAAACCGACTACATAAAAGGATACATGGGGACGAACCCGGAGGATTGCGAGACGAAGAGTCCCCGAAAAGGGCCGCTAAGGTTGGAGACCGATAGCGGGAAGGAAAAAGGAGGCCTTTCGATGGAGAAAAATGAAGTGGAATAGAGAATAAGGCATTAGTGAACCAGTAGGACGACGTTCAGTCAAGACGAAAAGACGAAGATGAATAACGGAAGGATCTACATAGTAGGGAAAAGAGGAAGTACAGCCCGTCAATCGGACGCGACGCGCCGTTCAGGGGATAGATTATCATCGGCCGGAATGATAGAGTGAAAAGACCCTATTGAGACGAGACTATTGCCTCTCTTCAGGAAGAGGGAAGTGTGAAGGGAAAAACACGATGTGGGGCGCTAGCGGTCTGGTCAACAGAGCAGGGCATTTCGATACCGTAGCGGAGATCGATCATATCCGTGGGTAGCTATAATACGGGGATGAAGGGGGGGTGTAGTCTGGTGGTTCCAACTTAACAAGGAAGACCGATCAAGAAGAACCTTCAGGAAAATCGGATACAAGCTCCGCAAGTCATCACGACCTGAGTCAATGCTGATCTACAGCGGTGGGGACGGGTTACGGTCAGGGGAAATCTCAACGAACTAAGCCTTAATGCACAGAGCGGGCGAGGTAAAATATGAAGTCCGAATCCAACAAGTGGGATACTTACATCTAACGCAATAGGGCGTGATGGGGGGAGGAATCGGGGAGGGGGGTGGGATTAGAAGAGGTGGGGGAGAGATAAAGGGGAGGGGGAGGAAGGATAGGACAGGGGAAAAGGGTGGAAAGAGGTGGGACAGGTAAGGATGGGGTGGAGATCGTATGGAGGGAAGGGGGAGAGAGACTGGTGGGGGTGGTAAGCAGAAGTGAGGAGGACGATGGAAGGGGGAGAGGGGGGTAATAGTGGGGATGAGAGGGAGCAGCGGGGGCGGGACGGGAAGGGGAGATGGAGGGGAGAAAACGAGGATAGATGATACAAGAGAAGGGGGAAGTTAGGATGGGATAAAAGGGGGGAACGAGGACAGGGAGGGGGTGTATATAGAGTCATAGAAGGGGATAGGAGGGTACGAAAGAAGAGGGGGGTGGGAAAATAGAGAGAAGAAAAGAAGAAAGGGAAGAAGGGAAGAGAGTGTAAGGTATGCGTAGGTGTGGAGAAGGAAGAAGAGAGAAGGGGGGGGGTGTTGAGTAGTGGGGAGGAGTGGGGATGAAAATGGGGGAGAGGTAGGGATATAGGAGCGAGGGTGGGTTCAGGGGGGTGGGGGGGAAGGGTGGGGGGGGAGGGATGGGAGAGGTAAGAAAGAAGAAAATGAGAGAGGAAAGTAAAGGAGAATGTAGGGGGGGGAAGCGTAGACGAAACATAGGGTGGATGCAAGAAACTGTCCCCTTCCTCGTTCCTTCTCGATGGACAGGGCGACGCGGAATGTCAGCCTTGACTTTCCCTCCCTCACGGTGTACATCTCCAGACCAGGTCTTGGGAGGCATTGGGGAGAAAAAAGGAACCTCTACCGATAGTGAGACTCTAGACCAGGCCAGCTGCAAAAGTAAGAAAATAGCTAGACCTAAAAAGAGTCTATCTCAATAACTAAGAGACTTCACAAATGTAAGAGAGACGGCACTAGGTCCTCTTGTGAAACATACTTGCCAGCTTTCAAGGAAGGGGGGGGTAGACAAGAGACAGGTGTGGAATGACCACATTCTTTTACAAGCCACAACAGAATAAAAATACGGGGTAAGCACAGGATGGGAGAAGGGGGGAAGATTAGCAAAGGGGAAGTTGTACATGTAAGGGTAATCAGTTACAGATTGTGAAAGTGAAGGATAATGCCGATAAGTAAGGAGGCTCCCTTTTCAAGAGAGAAAAGGGGTTCTGACATGAGTTCTTTACTTACTTCCAGAAAAGGGGGGGGAGGGACTCGAAAGGCTGTTAGCCAAAAAAAAATCACTTTTCATCAACGCTTGCGCGTGTCAATTTAAAGAAGAATTCACAAAGGAATAGGGAATATTTGGGATTGTAGAGAAAAGGAGCTGCCTTCTTACAAGGACAGCGGGACCACAAGCCGGAATGGTCAAGGGGG
>Ga0179591_1309461_pt1 | contig 14065 bp, 10 predicted proteins | sample CZOMad2_1_08_16f_FD_182891 | JGI IMG/M metagenome (GOLD analysis project Ga0179591, IMG submission 182891) | Vadose zone soil fungal communities from Angelo Coast Range Reserve, California, USA - CZOMad2_1_08_16fungal (PacBio error correction) | ecosystem: Environmental > Terrestrial > Soil >...
CTGCGATCGAGGGGTGGGGGAGTCCACCGTGTTTTTTCCAGGGGAGGGGATTTTCCGACGATGGGCGGATTATGTCTTGGGATTGGAAAACACGGGGGGACAGGAAAGGAAAAAAAAAAAAACAGAAAGAGTACTGTTTCACGATAGTATACGAACGCTCTGACAAAGGGATGGTCGCGTTGCACGGAAGGAATGCAGGGGCGTTTGGGGGGACTGGCTCTCAGCTGGAAAAAAAAAGTAACGAAGGGCAGTTTTTTTCGTCAGTTTCCCTAAAAACGGAGGCTCAGTCCCCCGCCTTGATTTTGGGAGAGGGGAAAGGCGCTCAGGGAGTCCGCTTTGGCCCAGAACACCTGGTGAATCGGGGAAAACGGAGGCGAACTCAAAGAAAAGCGAAGGGAAAAACAGAGAGGCATGGGCTTGGTTTCGATTCAAGAAAAAGGGATCATGCTGCTCGCGGGCGAGCGATGCCCAAAAGATGTCTTGAAGAAACTCGAGTGCTTGTCAGTCGTGTTGAGGGGTGGAGGGGTACGGGAAAAAAAAAAAAGAGGATATACACGGGATCTCCACCTTACTCAAGACATCATGATTGTTCAGGACAAATTGAGATAGAGACATCGGGATAACTTAGAAAGTAGGAGCGTGGCAAAAAGAAAAAGTGAGAGGGGAATTTACGTGTAGACGATCGAATGGAAGAAGGAACCGGGCTCGGTCTATCTTGTAAGTGTAGTCTGATGACGGGAATGACCCGGCAACAGCGAGACCAAGAATGGGCGATCCCGTATAAAAGGGGGAGGGAGTTGCAATCGATGCCAATTTCACCAGGGCGTCGCAGGTCACCTAGGCTTCAAATCGGCCGGGCCACCGTATATCTGCTCTGTAAGCTAGAAGCGGCATTTGAGGGTTTGAGGGGGGGGGACTTGAAGGGGCCCTATAGAGTGCCGTCCAATCGTTCAAGAGGAGGGAAGGGTGTACCGCAAGGTCACCCTTATTCGGGCCGGAAGTTCATCGGATTGAAGCTGGAAACTCACTGCCTGTCGGGGGAAAAACTGAAAAAAAGAAAGACAGCCCATTCATAAATCCGAAAAAACAAAGGGAAATCGTCGGCGCATCCTCTCTCGTTGCTCGTATACAGGGCGTCTTTAATTGGCGCTCGGTACAAAAAGGAGGAGGAGGACGCAACGAGATCCTGGTCAAAAAACTGCGGAAGGGGATAGTGAGGAATGTCGTGCGGAAGGGACATTCCTGGTTTCTCAACATGCACTGGTAAGGGAACTTGACCGAGATTGGGCCGCTCTTTACAACCAAGGGGAAAGGCTGAGAGCGGCACCATCTGGATAGGAAAGACAATCACAGCGGAGACAGATGCGAACTCGATGAACGCCTTCTTGGAGGGGGAATTCTTGTTGGGGGTCTCTGAGGGAGAGTGGGTCAACAATCTTGAAAAAAAAAAAAAAAATCGGGGATCATTCAGAAAAAAAAAAGATCTCTTGGTGCTGGAACGAAATCAGGGAGGACCGCAGACAGGACGATGCGAAAACACGGAAACGTCAGGCCAGAAAGACAAACGGAGGAGGATCAACGGGCCGGGGTCTCGGAAGGACGGCGAGCTGACCTCGGATAGGGGGAGGTTTAACTCGAGCGTACAGGGGAATGTGGGGGCCAAGCGCGGGCAAGTGAGGATAACACATCAGGAACGATCGTCTTCAACAATGTCGGACCAAGGAGTCAGAAGAGAGATCGCGCCGCTTGGGGAAGCGAATGAAGAAGCCTGGGCGGTTTGTGTCTGGGAGAAGGGACCCAGCATGTGCGGAGGGACAGAGACAAATCTTGCTGATACCAGAAAGGATTGGACTCCTGCCAAAAGGCAAAGTACCCACATCATAGGGTTTGTGGCCCGAGCGCAGACAGAAGAAAACCGCCTGCAGATCACCGCATGATGGATAAGAAAATGGCAGACGCAAAAATCCCTTGCGCGGGGAGGATGACTTTTGCCTGCCCTTGAGGGGCGCAAAGAAGGAAGGGCAGCCACGTGCTGGAAAAAACCGGGGGGGGGAGGGCGCTTAGGCGCGGGGATGTTAGGGGACCTGATCAGTAACAGCGCCGCATACCGCGATCCAACCAAAAAAGGGGCGGAAAAGGGGGAGGGAACAACAAAAAAGAGGGTGTGGGGGGAGAAGGCGAATTGGGGCTGGACAGGAACGGAATGACGGCAAAAAGGTACCTCCTCGGGAGCGTGCATTGCTTAAATTCCCAGAACAAGGAAGCGGTCCTGTTACAAGCATGGGAGGGGAACCTGACCCATCTAGAAAAGCATGTGGCATTTCGGATCCATCCTGGGCAACGAATTGGATGAAAAAAAGGACGGATAGGCGCCAAGCATTTTGCGCGAGAAATACGAATAAGCACCCGCGGGAGAACGTAGGTAGGGAGGATATTTACTTCCAGGGGAGCCCGCCTGGCGCCTCAAGGAGAGAGGGAGAAAAAGGAACAGATGAAGTTTCAACGTAACAAATCTACTAAGCACAGGGGGGAAACCAAACACGACGTGACACATCTTCAAAAGGACGATTCAAGACGTAAGGCGCATACCTGACGACAAGTTTTTGGTCTACCCGTTCAAGAAAAAGACATGACCAGGGAGGAAAAATAAAGATGGATCAGGGCAAGGAGGAAAATCAGTGCCACGGGTACGACACGAATCGTACTTCCTTGCCAAGGCAAGCAACAAACACTCAAATAGTGCAGGCATTCGAGTAGCAACCCAAGGTACAATTGGGAAAAGAAGAAAAGGGGGAAAGTACCCGCGACGAACTGTCCAGAAAGTACCAAAACCCGCCACGCTAATGGGTGAAGTTCTTATCGACGGTGCTTCCCCTCTTTTCTACGAGGGGGGGGGGGGGGGGGGGGGGGGGGGGGGGGGGGGGTGGGGGGGGGGGGGGGGGGGGGGGGGGGGGTTGTGTGGGGTGGGGTCCGGGGTGGGACAACCTTCGCTTGATCGGGACAATTGATGGGAGCCCTTAGTTGCGATCACCTCTCCAGTTATTTTTGGAACTTGGCTGCCTTCATAGACATCTTAAAAAATGGGGATCTTAGGAAGGCGTACGGGGGCAGTATAAAGGAAAGGAGCCTGCTTGCCGCCGCGTCTTCCAATCTAGCTCGTTCAACGAACGGGTGGGGGAGGCCCATCGTGGGGGCGGTGTCTGTCTTTCACACGTAGCCTGAACAAGGAAAAAAATGAGGGAAGCGCGTACTAGACCGTGGATTGCGAAACATGCTCCCTATCGGGGGATTGGCTCCACCTGAACAATCGCTGGGGGGAAGGGCGAGTTGTGCGGTCGCAACCATTGTGAAACGGGGAAATGGAGATCTCCGTCCCGATATCAGAAAAAAAACACTCCAGGAAGGCGCATCTTTCAACAATGGGTTAAAATCACCGCAAATTCACATTTAAGAATGGGATGAGTAGAAAGAGCAAAAGAACGAGAGAAGACCCAAGCGGTCTCGAGGGAAGAATATACGGAAAAGGAAAAACAAAAAAAACTAGGAGGAGGGAAAAGATGAACTTCTAAAGCGGACCGCCGGGATGAGAGTCCTGGAAGGTGCTAACACCACAAGGATTCAGGAAATTGAAGGGGCGTTTATGGGGGGTCACCAAACCCTGTTGAAACAATTGAAAAAGTCAGCGGCAGGGCGGCTTGTTGCTTATATCGGAAAGAAATGCAGTCCATGAACTTTCGGGTTGGTCAAGAAAAAATCGACCAAAGGGAGAGGTAACGGGTGGGCGAACATCCAAGTGGGGGGCCGGCCAATGCCAAATTTGGGACGCAGGTCCTGAACGGTGGGTCGTCGTTCGGTAAAGACATCAAACGAAAAAAGAATACGGGGTCATCCAAAAAAAAGAGGTAGGCCATCGAGGAAAGCCATTGGGAATCTAGTCCGGGAGGAAAGCGAAGGCAAGGCGCAACGTACTGAACACAAAGGACACTGGGGGCAGCCAGTGTCACCTGAATATCTGGCCTAATGGGTGGGGGGGGATGGTGGGGGGGAGAGGATCTCTACAAAAAAGGAAAAAAAGTTATGGCTGAGGTTCACGAAAGAAGAGAAATATCGCATCCATTCGACTAAGCGAAGGGGGAAAAAGTCGTAAAGGGAAAGACGGGTGAAAGCCAAATGAAGGGGAAGGCTGAAAAAGGAGAGTCGAAGGGTGGGTTGGGCTTTTGCGGGCCAAAGGTCGTCGCGGACTCCCTTGCATTTTGATTGGCCCTGTAGAATGAAAAAAGAAAGGTCCCGTCAAGGGGGATTGAGACCTGTTGCTGACAGTCCTTTGAAACAGGAACGAGGTGAGTCATCCCCCGGGCAATATTGGGGACAGGCGCTTGATCGTCCCATGAATGGCGCTGAGTCGATTAAACGTGTGTGCCGGGGGTTCAAAAAGGGGAGCCGGTATTCAAATTTTGGCAGAGAAAGGTCAAAAGAGAAGGGTCCTGTCCGGGGGCGGAAAACATAGTGCTTAAGAAAAAGGCGGGAAGGTGAAAGTAGCTGCTCATTCGCAGACTGAACGGAGAGAGGAATGGCCCAGCGGGCGAAGGAAGTATTCCCAATCCTCGACGGGAGAGGGATCAACGAAAGGTTTCGTGCGGTATGGCTATGCGCAATTAGTGGGTCGCCTATCTAATGAAGCAGGAGGGGACCAGACGGGCGTTCGTATATCATTATTGATCAGGGGGGTTAGGGGTCAACTCCAATATTGAGACTTTTCCTTGTGCAGCGACCCGCAGGTCCTAGAGATGAGTGGAAGGTTTGGAAAGTAAAGGGCCGGTAAACTCCAAGGGCCGCGCCAGACTCCAACACTCTTAATTTTTTAACGCAGGTTTGGAGGAAGATGAGGAGGGAAATAAGATCAAGCTAAACGAAAAAAAACTAAGAAAGCGAACTCTTAAGGGGAGTTAGCCCCCCCAACTTGTTAGGAGAGGGGGCTCCCGCAAGAACAAACTATCAAAAGAAAGGGTACATTATTTATTGTGCGGTCAGGTGGGGGTTTTTTGGGGGGGGGTTTTTTGTTTTTTGGGTTTGTGGGTTTTTTTGATTGTTGTTGGGGGGGAGGAAAGGAAGGGGAAAAAAAGAAAACATAGGGTGCCCGGATCTCTACATCAGCGGGGATGGCGCCGCTGGTAAATGGCCGACTTAGGTCGGAACACCATGCTGTGGGAAGCGCCTTAATTTCTTCCCAGGCGGGGGCGGTTAAAACAGCTGGGGACGAGGACGCCGGAATCTGTCAGATAGGTCAACCCAAAGAAAAAGAAGATCTTCGCGGAAAGCTGCGAAAAGCAGCGATTCTCCGGCCTGGACGGACATGGGAAAGCGATGGCTCCCTGGATGGTGGCCGACCGAAAAGGCCGCGACTGGGCCGGACAATGTAGCCTATGAAAATTCCGAGATCACGAGGAAGCGACGCTCAGTTGAGAGCAAGCCAGGGACACACGGTGATGCCGCGCGAACCCGGTCTGGCTGCAAAAAACCATGACTTGAAGGGTTTTTTCGACCGGACAAAAAAAGGAGGGACGAAAGCATGAAGTACAGCAACATCCAATAAGGGAAGAAGCGGCCACGATTCGCGACCGCCGCGAAAAAAACCACGAAGCCGAATTGAATGAAAACCCAAAAAAAAAAGGCAAGCCCGAAGGCCGGATCAGCGGTATCGTTATCGGGGAGTTTTGAAGAGCGAGATAATGAACTGAGAGGGGGAAAAAAAGGGGCAGGGGAGCAGGACAGGACCAATCTTAGGGTTCAATTTGGAAAGGGAGAGAACCAGGAACTGGCAAGACATCAAGACGCGAGAATAACTGCACATGAAGAAGACCATCTTGTTTCTCATCCCTCCAATTTGGTGGACAGGGGAAAGCGGAGAAACACTTCGGAACAACAAGGTGATCCGAGCACGAGCGCCAGGATGCTCCGACCGACTAATAATGCGGGGGACGATCGCGAGATTCTGCACGGGCTTTGAGTGGACGGGAAGTAGCGAATCCGCGACAGGCCTGAGCGAAAGCCTTCCAATCCTTCTTGGGAAGGGGAAGCCACGAAAGGAAGGGACAGAAATCCAGCGAAAAAGGGAAGAAGTGTGACGGGTCCAATAGATAGGAAACAGAAAAAAAAGTCCCAAAACAGAAGGGAGATAGCGCTGCGGCTCAAGATCTAGTGGTCCAGGGACTTCGTGTGAGCACTGCCCGTGACGGAACGAAGAGGGGAAAATGGGGAAAAGGAAGCAACTAACTGTCACAACCGGTGGCGCCTGAGTAGGGATGTCAAAACGGAGGCCACAGCGACTTGTGCCAAAATCAATAAAAGTAAGAAGAACCGATAATCATGAATAGAAAAGTATATCCCGTAAGGGGAAAGAACATTCGGCGACCGTGAGAGAGGAAATTAAAACTCCGACCCGGTGTCCAGTGAAAAACGCCTTGTTGGAAGGCGTCACGTTGAATTGGGCGCGATCGTCAATTTGAAAAAGGATCACGATGTATGAAGGACGGTGAAGCCATAAGGGGACGTAACAAAATAACTAAAACACCACTCAACACCTTCGAAAAGGACGTTCCAGAACGAAGGAACGCCTCCTCAAATCGAGCAGCAGGAAAAAAAGGATAAAGGGAACTAACCCAGCTAGCGCCTCTGGAGAAAGAGAGGAGATGACAGGGGGGAAACGCTGGGTCCCATAAAAAAACTATTTGCTGCACCATGTCGCAAGGCGGGAATGATGAACTTTCAGAGAAATCACGAAGGAATGAAGGAATACAGGGGGGGAAAGAAGGAAACAGCGGAAAAAACTTCCCCCTAGAATCTGCGTCAGCAGGGGGCAACCAAAAAGAAAAAATACTATCCAAGCACTGGCCACCAATCTTTGCCGAGCTGCGGTTCCAGAATATCATCGTGAAACAGCCCGATTAGGGTAGGCGTAAAGTGCGGCCTTCAACTAACCAAAAAATCCAGAGAAACGTAACATAAAAGCATAGGGGGGGAAAAACAAAAAAACGGGGAAACAAAAACGGCTGAAGCACAAACACGCTCGCATACCGCGTCTCCTCTACCCAACCACGGAGGAATGGAAAAAGGGAAGGAGGGAACGCGGTCGCGCTTTTACTTCCATCCGTTTTGTTGCACCGAAGTGGGGGGGGGGGAAAAGACTTGTGTGAAGGAAGGAGGACGCGTGGAACCGGAGGTTTCGTTTGAAGGAAAATAACTGAACACTCAACACCTCTAAAGGACGGGTGCACGATATTATTACTGGAAAAGCCTCGGGAAGAGGTTTAGCCGGTGTGCAGGGTTGTGGGAGATTATCGGTAAAAGGTTTGAGGGCACTAGCGGGTACAGCATATAGGCCCGAGGGCGAAGTGGTGCCGGTGTTCCGAGTCGGGGGGAAGAGGACCTGATTTCATCCCTTCGCAGAAGTTGGTTGATAGGCAAGTCGGCGCTTTGGCCCGACGGAAATGTTGCAAAATCGCGAGGGCAGACTCCCGCTGTGAGGCGCGTCCACCTGAGAGAGGCCCTTTAGAAAGGCGAGGGGGATGCTGGGGCATTCCCGTGTAGAAGGGATCGCTGCTCGCCGGGCGGGTCTACTATTCCAAACAAGTTAGGTGGAGAAGGAAAATGGGAAGGAGGGAGGGGGGGGAAATAGGTTCTGGCATGTGACGGACCTAAAAAATTCTCCCGGTTACGTCCCTTCCTCAGACAGGAATCATTCAAATTGAAGTCGGACAAATCTTTATCACGTGTTAATAGAAGGACCAACGTCTTTTAAAAAAAATGTCGGTTTCATTAACCGCGGAGAAAGTAGGAGATCTAATGGGAGATACGGCACCGGAAACGCGATGTTCTATCCATATTATCTTCCTTAATCTTTATTATGGAAAGGCCTGGCGCGCAAGAAAGTTGCATAAGCAGAATTCCAAAACTTTTTGTGAAGGGGGAGTTGCTCGGTGAAAATTTCCCACGGGCGGTCCAGTCCGGTTCAAACACGAAGCGGCACGCAGAGAGGAAATGGCACCAGGGGATCTTGAGCGCTCGTGACTAGAGCGCATTGCTGTTTTGGTAGTCTGCCTGTTCCTAAAGTGGACCGCAAAAAACCGAGGCAACAGAGATGGGACAGAAGTCACCTGATGTAGGGGGGGGGGGCGAAGTTCAGCCGAGCGGGCTCACTGCCAAAAATTGGAGCCTGATTCGACTAAAGAAAGAACAAAGAATTCAGGAGCCTATAGGAACAGCAAGGAAGGACGGGCTCGGCTGCAATCCTGTCCTGGCGAGCTTGCTCTTATCACTGAAGGCTTACGCAACCGGCAAATTCATTATGTATAGACGAACGATTCAGGTCGAGACAGGATGTGAATAGTGCCGACGGTCGGGGGGCCTGGCAGAAATGTGGACGCTACAAGGCACTGTTCCACGACGAGATTGGGGGGAGGATCTGCTTTAAGCTCAGAATTGTCATCTGAGATGAGCTAGGAAAAATTCAGAGAGACAGAGTACTAGTGAAGCAACCTTCGGGGATGGCCTTTCGGGTGGGGGGGAGGCATAAGTCATCTGGGGGGGACGGCGCATCGGGCCATTCATATTTTAAAAGAACATCATATTCGCGTGTAGGCTTTAACTAATCCTGAAGAGTTAGAAGAAAAGGAATTCGTCGAAAAAAATGCCAGTCATGGGGAAACCTAAACCTGGGCAGTGCATCGGTGGACATGGGATTGGAGCTATCAACTGCGGACGCAGGGAAAACGAGTGGGAGGAGGAATTTCCTCGAAGGGAGATTGGGTTGGTTTTGACCACATGAGAATGCGTATTTACAAGCAAAGGAGCCCGACTTCAACCTTTCCCGGACACGCTCGAGACCTCGCCTCGTTTGCAAACGCAGAAGGGGGAACGGGTTTCATTGTGAAAGATTAGGCAGATTGAAAGCGAACCCAGCATAACCATCCAACGGGACTACGGCCCAGGGCTTCCTCACCACCGACGCGGGGGGGCCCGGAAGGGAAATCCACTTGAATATCCCCGCAAATCATATCAACCGCTTGGAAGGAAACCCATGCAGAGAAATGGGGGGGGAAAAAGAACCGTGTCCCGTCGTGGATCGCTTGGGCTGCCTGCTGTCTCAAAAGGCCGCGCCACGGGTGGCTGTACGCCTCGAAAGGCGTTGAAAAACGAGGAGCGCTTGGGTAAAAGGGAAAGGAGAAATCAAGCGGCAGCACAGCAGACGATCACTACCCACAAAACTGCGACCAACATCAGGGATCTCCGGGACTTGAACTTTGCAAAAGGGGACCGGCCTGACGGCAAGTTCACATCGACGAAATGGCATTTGCACGTGGGTCGAGACCAACGGAACAGGGGAACTGTTCCATCTTGGGAGGACAAGGAACCAAAGCTGAGCAAGGGGGGGCATTTCGATCACGATGGCCTGGCTTCATCTAGAAAAGAGGCGCCAAAGAAAAATATGGCAACTAAATAGACCATCTGGAAATAGAAGGGGGGGGGGGGTGGTATTTTCCGGCCTTCGCAAACGCTGGGGGACCTGACCTGATCAGTCTTGAAAAGAAAGCAGCTGAAGTCAACGGAATAACTTAAACACTATTGCAGAAACGACCATGACAATCGGTATGTTGACTCCTATTCAATGGCAGACCGAAAAAGTGTGGACTGGGCATAGAAATCAGCGACGATGCCAAGACTTGAAAAAAGCGATGGGGGAGAAGGAAGGCGAAGGAGGCCATCTTCCCGTGTATGTCGACAAAAAGAAAAGGTCCTGGCCGGCACTCCTAAAACAACCAAGGCTTAACTCAAAAAGGTGAAAGAAGCTGGTACAAAAAGAAGTAGTGGCAAAGCTAAAAAGGAATGAAATCCCCGCAGACGAGACCGTGACCGAAAAGAAACCAACCTAACAACTTCGCGCTAATTGGGGTCCAGTTGTCATCGGGGGCTTACGAAACTTGAGGGGGAATCCGAAGGTGGTTACTCAAGGAGCTGGAAGCTGTAGGAAGAAAAAAAAGTGTGGATATTCGCCCTTGGGCGAAAAAAGTTCAACGAAGTCAGGAGTTTGGTGAACGGCTGCATCCTAGAAACCTCGGCACATTGATTTCGGGAACCAGGAAAGACGTTACGTGGGTTGGGGGAGGGATCAAAGGAAGGACTGGGGCTTGCCGGACTCGAGCAACACAGGAACAGCTCATCGGCGACTAGCCGTTGGAGGCCCAAGTCGAGGTCGGAGTCCTTTAAAAGCAAACCGGCCACTGAAACAGAGGAAGGACGACTGGAACGGTCCTACCGTTGGCTGGCGTAAAAAAGAAAACTCCCTATATCATGGTCGCCACGCGCGTCGTGGAAGTCAGAGTTTGTGCGGCACCGAGAAGTTCAAAAAGGTTGGATGGAGGAGGAAACTCCCGAGATAAAGGTCAAACGACGCCAAGGTTATAACGAACGCAGCTCGTTCAACAGGCTTGGAAGGGCCCCGTCCAGGAAAAGCAGGAACTGCTGATGTGAGCAACTCAGAGGAAGAATAACGGCCAGGTCTCGAGGCTCTCTACTCAAATCGGGACAACAACAACTGAAGGAACACTGGAGAATCTCGAAAATCATAGGAGAAAAGGGACGAAGAAGATATCGTGCGCTGCCTCAGCAGTCTTAAAAGTCAGGTTTTCGGTGATTTTAAACAAAAGCCACTTGGGGGGAAAGAGCTGCGCCTTCCCCTGAGTCTGGTTTTTGAAAGGGCGGGGAAATAGAAGAAAATCCTGGGGAACTTTACAATGTGGGACGCCGAGAAAAAAACGCGATTTCACAACGCTCAGGGAGCGGTTGGCGACATCCAGAAGTATTAAAGCAAGGGACCTACTAAGGAAGGGGGTATCGCGAGGTCAGGCAGCGTGACGTGGCAAAGCGTGCGGGTGAAAGCCCCAACGCTCTACGGGGGAAGAAACCCGGATATGTGCGGAGCGGAACATTTGAAGAGCGAGGTCAGCAAGTCCAGGAGAAGTTGGCAAAAGAGAACACCACCTCACTGCCTAAATTGAACCTGATTCCAAAAAGTTGCAGAGGTTTCCTGTCAACATCCACTGAAAAAAAACGGAGAGCTGAAGCGGTTCGCCCTAGGGCATTCTCATCCATTTCGCAAAAGGAGAGGGTTTCACAAAACGTGTAAGACAAGCCGGTGGCCAGGGGGAGATGCCAACTGACGCAATTAGCGTCCGAGGGTGTTTGCAGGGGTCTGCCAATCTCGTCGCGGGAAGACTTGCAGTTATGATGGCCAAGGGGAACCGATTGCAGAAACTATCATTTCCACTCACTTCTGTGAGTCGACGTGGGGACTTGGGGGGGAACAGTCTTAAGTGGCCAGGATATGCGGGGAGGGGAAGAAAAGGCAAGATTGGCCGCCCCGCCTTGAAACTTCCCATCAGATGCGCCTACGGGAAAGAGGCGGAAATTGAGAAGGAAAAAACGGGGAGGGAATGCCAAGACAGGGTTCCTCTTAGAAGGAATAGATTTCCAAACCCGGGGGGGGGGCTGGCCCTAGTTAAATTGTCGATCTTCTGGACCGACTTCACGCTTCTCTTTTGTCGAAAATTCTCAAGGATGTCGCAGCAGGGAAAGGAAAGGAATAAGCAAAAAACCGATAAGTCTCGGAACGATGAGGTGCTTCTGCGGATTTCAGAGAGCAATAGATTGGACTGGCAGGAATGAAGCCATGCGTGCACCATGCGATCGAAAATGCCAGAGGTGGATCAATGGGTATGCCAAGATTGGGGGAATGGGGGAAAACGTTGCCGAGAAAGTAAACCCCGCGTCGAGGAGGAAAAGGGGACCTGAGGGCCGGTAACAGCACGTTCCCGACAGCAATTCCAACCACGCGAGGGGCCGCAGTTGTTTTGTATAAAGGCTTGGCCGGAAGGGGGTAAAAGGCGAATAAAAAACAGAAAGAATACGTTGCAAGAGGCGTTAGCCAAAAAGTTGACTAATTTTTCAAAAAAACGAGGAGACAAAAATCCAGAAGCACAAAATAAATTAAGTGGATGGGCGGTACTGGCCATGTTTCCAATAAGGGGATAGGGCGCCATAGGGGAGGAGTCCGTGCTGATTGCTCCACCACGGCTGTGGGGAGCGACTGGACGTATTCAAATCTAGGAAGGGGGGTAAGGTTTTGGCTGACAGGACGGAAAACTTGGATGGCCTACGGTCACAGACGAAAAGTTCTATCGGCGCGGTCAAGCGGGGGAAGCGCCTCTATCTCAGAATCCGGGGGGACGAAAATGGGGAAACTAGCTCCCAGCTTGTAAGCCCAGACTTTCCCGAGTGGGGCAACCCACTGACAATGTAGCGCCGGGAAATTCCGACTAATCAACGAGCGGAGCGAATCGCCGAGTAGAGGCCGCCAAGGCCACATGGGAGCCCGTCGAACCCGAGGAGGGCCACAAGAAGCCAGGGTTTCGAAATCCTGGTCTAGTCAGTAGTGCCGCTGAGAATGCTTTCCATCACAAGGACAAGGAGAGTCAGAATGCTGAAAAAATTCCGGGAAACCGCCAGGAAAGCAAGGGAAAAACTTGAACCCGAAACCGTCAGGCTAAACACTATCTCTTAAAGGGTTTTCGATTCGGGATTTGGGGAAGGGATCTCTACAGGGAAAAAAGTAGCACCGGACAAGGTGTAAATCAGGAGTAACAGAAGTGACAAGTGTACAGTGCCTTAGAGAACCATAATGTAGGACAAGCAAGACGATCCAGTCGCAGTAATCCTAACATTATTATCGGGTCAGGGGGAAACACCGAACATGGTTAAAGGAGGGCGCCTAACCCGTAGCGAAAGGGGGATGGAATAGCACTGAGCAAACAGGTAGGCGGCCGACCGCCTAATATGAGGTTCTCAAAAAAACACTTCTTGAGTCGGTGCGGGCGGTGGACTCGTCTCGGGTCAAAAGGACAGGGGCCCATGGAAAGAGCACCTGAAGACGCTGAAAAGTAAAAGGAAAGTAGGTGACCTTGCGGCACATCGGGGGAAACGACTTGGAAAGACGTGACTGTCCAAGAGAGGAAAAAGGCCGACAAACGCCCAACACAATGCAATTAGATCAAGCTGCTCAAGAAGATGGCCGGATCTTTAAACGCCTGAGATCAAAAAAATGTTGGGAAAAGAGGGGGAACTCAACAAACAGTTTTCGAAGGGGGACGGTCTGGCCAAAGTCAGTCCTCGACTGTCACTGCAGCAATAACGTCAGGACTAGACAGGACCATCTCGTATGGCGACAAACGACGGAACATTCGTCGGGCGGTAACTCATATGAAAAGCAGACCAATTGGCGGGTCCAAAACGGAAGCATGCCGCACTTGATCACTATTGCGGGAGAAGTCAATTTGAAAAACTTACTTATTACGGGTCAAAAACACCGGATTCGTGAACTTGAAACATTCCAGAACGACTGCCAAAACTACACCGCGACCTTGGCCGGAGCCAGCAACAACGGGCATCCGCTGGCAGCCCGGCGGCAAATCCTGTATAACGTGAATCGAACCAGGAAGCCATAGAAGAGGCTCAAAGGAAGGACAAAAAAAAAAAAAAAAAAACAAACCAAAAAAAAAAAACCGGGGGGGGGGGGGGGGGGGGGGGGGTGGGGGGGAGTAAGTGCAAGGGACTAAGAAAACAGGGGTCGGACAACACCCGAAGTGGCGAACCCCTTTTCAAAACCGGCCAAAAGAGAACTCCATGGCGACTTCCTATCCATCCCACAACACGCTGACGGTTCGAGAAAGCAGGGGCAATCAGGAAAAAACAAAAAAACTTCCTCATCTTATAGACGCGGAAAGAGGGAAGAAACACACGCACCGGGAGAGAGAAAATACGCACACGCGGAAAAAGATCAGGTGGAGAGCTCGTTCAGTAACTAGAGAACAAGTCGGAGGAGGTTGTTGAGGCTTGAAAACTAAAACGAACCTCATGTTCCATAGAAAGAAATGTAAATCCCCCGGAAATCCCCTCACCTCAAGGGGGGGGGGGGGGAAAAGGCGGACAACAAACAAGAAGCAGACGCGTCCGC
>Ga0179591_1312321_pt1 | contig 14065 bp, 15 predicted proteins | sample CZOMad2_1_08_16f_FD_182891 | JGI IMG/M metagenome (GOLD analysis project Ga0179591, IMG submission 182891) | Vadose zone soil fungal communities from Angelo Coast Range Reserve, California, USA - CZOMad2_1_08_16fungal (PacBio error correction) | ecosystem: Environmental > Terrestrial > Soil >...
AGTAACGAATCAGCCGGAAGGGCAGGATAGCGACGTTTATCCCCTGCAAAAATACGGGATCGGAAAGTTTTCTCGCCCACTGTCCCCTGGAAGGGTGAGGTATCGGTCCCTATAGCGAACGAGGGAAGGCCAGTCTGGAATGCCGTGGGGACGTTCTTTTTTCTCGTGGCCAGATCCGGACAGACAAGTGCAAAACGTGCCGGGGGAAAAGAAAAGAAGGGGTCTTGCAATCTGAAACAAGGGCATCAAAAAAGGCAGAGCGCCGAGCACGTCCAGGTCGTCGGAAAAAACAAGCTTAAGGGGCCAAAAAACGTAGCATTAAGGGCTCAGGAAAAGGGTCCAAATCGCGAACTGAGGCCGGGTCGGCATCACCTAAAATAAAGAACTGACAAGAAACTGAAATAAGACCAGGGGGCGATACAATCCGAATCAACAAGGGAAACCTACTACCAAAGCACACCGAGGGGGGAGTCCGGGCAGGGTCAAAGAAAAACGAAAAGAGGTCGTCAGGGGGGGGAAGGGGAGGAAAAGTCGTCGTAAGGTCCAGGACGAAGGCGCTGGGCCAACGAGATGTCGCGGTAGACCCGGGAAGCCGGGGGAAAGAGGAAACCGGGATAAACGGAGGAAAATCAATTCGCCCAAGCACCAGGGGGCAACGTACAGAAACAGGGCGTAAAGGGAAAAACGGGGGCGCAAACCGTGGGGAGACGGAGAGCGGCAACGGGTAAATCGCGAGTAATTAAGAACCGCGCCAAATACTACATCCACAGTTGCTAAAAAAAGAACCTAAGCTCGAGACGCGTTTTCCTCCCCTGGAGGACCAGGGAGGGCCTTTGAAAAACTGTACATGCAAACGAGAGGAGGGGCCTCTCGGGCCAGCGTCCTTAAAATCTCTGCGAAGATGTAAAAAAAACAACCTTCTCCCCGGAGTGCGGGGGGTGACTCTTGTGAGAAAAAACAACCAGAGTGTGCCCCTTCAATGGAATCAAAAAATTTCAAAGGACCACTACACCTAATGGTCCCGGTCCCCGCGGAAGGTTCCCGGCGACACAAAGGCCGCTGTCCCAAAAGAGCGCTGGGGGCCGCGCGGGACATGACATGTTAGACGATGAGGGGGAGCGGCTGTCCGACAGCTGGGAGATGAAAGAGAAAAAAATCGACCGCAAAAAGGGAAGCAAGGCAGCTTTGGAAAAGTACCTCGATCCTGTCCGGGCTAACCCTAACAGTCCGTAAAACTACAAAGGGATAAAGTCAATAAAGGACGAAAACAAAGCAGAAGTGTCCTTACCAAGGGAGAAGTACCTTACCTTAAAGTGAGTGGAACAAACTTCAATGAGTCGAAAAACGATTGAAAAAAGACCAAACGCCCTTGCGCGGAAAGGGGGGGTAAAATTTCACGAACGTCAAAACGAAAAAGAGGGACACTTCCAAGAAAAAAATTTTTTCAACCCCACCCTTTTATTAAAACAGGTGCGTGTCAGAAAGGAAAAAAGTCCCCCCAAAACGAAAAACACCCGGATCAGCTCCGCTGCCATGCCAAAAAAGAAAGGCAGAAGGGAGTGTCTCGATGAAGAAACGGAGTCGAAAGCAAAGCCAGGGCCAGGAAAGGGGGTTTACCATGCTCACGAAAAAAAATAAGTACTGGGGGGGGCTTCTGAACGTGAAAGGGAATCCCGGCTCCACTCGTCCGTGGCCGTGGCATCGCCGAATGACCTATTCGGAAAGGAAGAAGAATAGGAAGCAACAACTAACGAATTAAAGGAAAGGGAGAAGTGCGCGGCCGTCAACGGACACATGGGACGATGCAAAAGGCCTTGGAAAAAAGGGACGTCCCGAATACCGTGACGAAGAAGGAAACCAAAAAAACCGCCCGTCTTAAAAGGAACTCGGCGGGGAGACGGAGGGGGGGTTTTCATACACGGCGCATGCCCGCACGAACGTGCTCCCTAACGAAAAGGGAGAATCGCATTCGGCGGCAGGAGGCAAAAAACGCCTCGGGGGGGGGGGGAGTACCAAAAACACAAAAAATTAAAAAATCAAGAGGGGAAAAAAACAAATTGGGGCCCTGAATAGGAAAAATTGGGGGGGCGCGAGAGGGCAACTGTGAGGGGGAAAAGGCCTCCTTCGCAACCCGAAAAAAAAAGCAAAAGGGGATGCTGTCATTGCAGTTTCCATCGTGGAGAAAAACGAGAGGGGGGTAAAAAAGGGGGGTAAAAACGTATCCCGACGTAAGGAAAGCGATCCTCTTTGTGCAAAAATTGCCGGACGGGGGGGGGTCGAGCGGTAGATCGGGGGAAGGGCCTAGAGGAAGCGGAAAACATAACTGGAAGATCTCTGCTTCATCTGAAGAAGACACAAGCAGTAAAAAAAGACGAGAGCCGAATCAAAAGAGGCACCAGTAAAATCGGAAGCCCCCCCAAAACCCAAAAGGGGGGAACGATAGACGCCTGAACCCGGCCACCCTACTAAAGTAACAGGGTTGACGATTCTGAGGGGGGGGTGTAACACGAGAAAACCGAAAAGGCTCAGCCGTTGACAAGAGCGAGGTTCTAATTACTTCATGGGGGAAGGGAAGCACAGGGTGACGAAGGACAAAGCCGGGCAGGTCAAAGAAAGCACGGGTGGAAGGTGGGGTTGCAACGGCCTAAGAAGTTGCAAGGTGAAACGCGTAATTTAAATGCCAAAAACAAAAAAAAGGAAAGGTTCGTCTTGTCGAGGGTTGAGTGGCGGACAAAGAGAAAAAGCCGTCCGGAACGAGGTAAAAACTGAATAAAGAAAGGGGAAAAAAAGGGGATGTATCTGACCACGGAGGGGTCGAGGGAGAATAGACCACCTTGGGGGAAACGGAGGACAAATTGAAAAACCGAAAATCGCTACGAACGAGCTCGAAACCCGCAAGGAAAAAAAAACGCCGACCGGCACAGGGGAAGGAGGAAAGGAGAGCTGTTCCAATAAAACAGAAAAAAAAAGGCCAAAGAAGAGGGGGTAGGAACCGGAAAACGAGGGTGCCTTCATCTGGGTATGAATGGCCGTGGACCGTTCCAATGTAAGGGCAGGGGAGTTGCCGCCCGCTTCAAAAGAAAAGGGAAGGCAAAGAGTGTAAGATCCTCTCTCATGAGGAAGGAAGGCAAAAAAAACGGGGACTACTGCGCGAGTGCGGAGAAAGAAAAAAGGAGGACCCTAGAACCCAAAAAACGAAAGGAAAGCGAGAAACGGTAAAACGTAACTCCGGAAACACTCGCTTCAGCCAGATCACGAGAAAAAAAAACACCGAACCTTCTGGCACCAGTTGCGGGGAGTGATTACAACCGGAAGATAAAAGGCCCAGGAAAACTCGATCTTGGGGTCAGAACTGCAGTTCGCTAGGATCAAAAATGCTGGGGAGATGAGCGAGAAACGAAAGGGAAAAGAGGGAACTAACAAAAAGATCTGTTAAGGAATAGAAAGGAGAAGTAATAAGGGGGGAAAAAAAAAACCACTCCCTATCACGCCAAAGGGACTGAAGAAAGGGTAAAGGGATTGAGAGCTAAAAAGCCCCAGTTAAAAAACCTCGCGAGAATGCACAATGGAGGGGGGTAAGGGAAGGGCAGGGGAAAAATCAGCCCAGAGTATGAACATTAAAAAGCCCCTTAGGGGGAAAGCGCGACCTTACACAGAGCACAAAAATCGGAGGGGAACAAAAACTTCAATCTCTCAAAGAACCAACAAGACAACACTGAAGGATAAAAAAAGTATGAAGAGACCTAGGGGGGGGAAAAACAAAAAGGGAAGGATAACGGGGGTTTCTCTGGGGGGGGATCGAAGAAAAATACCCGTAAAGAGAGAAACTATCCTTGTCCGGTTGGGGGGAAGGGACAAGGGAAAAAGATCATCATGGTTGGCTGTCAAGCAGAATCAAAATCCACGGCAATTCTTGCAGAGAAGGGGGGGAAACGGGGAAGCTAAACCAACAAGGACAATTGCATACTCGGGGGAAATCTCAGAACTGACGTCTGTGGGAAATAAACGGGTTCCAAAAGAAAAAAAAGAACTAAGAAGAGAAACGGATACACGAGCGTGGCTCACAGTAAGACCCCAGAGGTTAGTTTCTCCTCCTGCCGAAAAAAACAAAAAAATCGCGGGCGGATACCTACACGCATAGGAAGCGAAAGCAGGCCCAATCGGCAAGAAACTGGAAAAGGGACCCGTTATCTAATGTCATTCAGAACGGGCATACACTCTTTTTGATTTAGGGGGACCAGACGATTCGCGTCATCTTGATACAACTGAGAGTTCACGGTGCCCTAGAGGTGGGGGGTTCCTTTCTCTCACAGAGCAGCCAAGAGGCTGAGCTTGCATCAGAAAAAAATAGACGCGCCCGAAAACAGCAGAAGAACCATGGTTTCTTCTCAGAAGGAAAATTCAAGGACAGGCGTTCTGGGGTAAAAGTCAGAAAAAGGGTGTATCCTCGTGGGAAATACCCGGTTGAAAATAGATGGCTTGCTCAGTCAGAGGGTTCAACTAAGAAAAAGAAGGAAGCCCCGGAAAACAAGAACATCAGGGGGGATAACGACTACTACTACCACCAGGGACTACCACCAGGGCCAAGGTAGGGCATGGTGGTTTCATCAGGGGAGGTCGTCGCAATGGGAGAGACCAAGGGAGGGGGAAGCCTGGGCTGCGAGAGGGGCGGAGGGGGGGGGGGTAGCGGGGGACAAGGGTCGCTAACTCACGGGTGGAAAATGCGATGAGGACTTGACCCGCGTAATCAATAAATGGGTGGGAAAAGCGACGAGAAAAACAAAACCCAAAGGGGTGTTCGTAAAAAAAAGACGCGGACGAAAAAAGAGAGAGGATTGGGACACCGGGGGCTTCTGGGGGAAGGGGGGTGGAAACATCGACAGACAACAGAAAAACCGCGAGTGAAGCCTCGTGAAGAAAACAAAGACAAGCTCGGACGGCAAGGGAAAAAAAAGCACAGGTCAAGACAACCCGAGGCGTGGGCAAAGGGCATGGAAAGGGGAGGGAAAAAAAAAACGACCGTTTATTGGAACTCTGAGACAAGAAAGACTGAAGAGGAACATTCGAAAAGTGCAGGCCGAAACAAAGTCGGAAGAGTCGCCTTGAGAAGGACGGGGGACTCTTGGGCCAGGGGGGGAGAACTGGAACTGACGCGCTGAAAAAGAAGAAAAAAAAAAGTTTCTGCGAAACAATGAGGTTTCCCGAAGCTCAGTGAGGGGGAGGAACTCGGAGACTCCGAGTACTGTTCTCGATACTCGATCGAACGCGCGATTAGATAAGAGAGCTCCGTGATCAACTAAAAAGAAAGCGGAGTCTTGGAAAAAGAAAAGATTACCTCTGGGGAGTCACCGATCACACCAGCAGAGAAAAACCAGAAAAAAAAGAAGGGAAGAGATACAACAAAGCTGCGTCCTCACCCAGAAGGACAAAAAGAAAACGTCTTGATGCGAACCGCGCACTCCGAGGGAGGGAACAATGGGAAAAGAAACACAGGTCTTTGAGGCTCTTTGCAAAGGCCCGGCGGAAGAAACCGGCAGTATCGGGTGGAAAGTAGAAAATTCCCCTTTCCCGCCCTTACGGGAGGGAACTTGGCCAAATTGGAAGTCCTGAAGAAAAAACCCCCTATAGCTTGAGAGCCGCACAGGAAAGAAAGTGGACTCTTATGGTGGTGGTTGAGGAGGCGTTCTTTCCTCAGCCTGGCCAAATCGATTAAAACCGGAAAGAGGCAAGAGTTCCACCCATCCTCAAAAACTAGGATAAGGAAGCGTCAGGGAGGGAGGAAAGGGGATCTTCCCTCAAGTTTAAAGGCAAAAGGGGGGAAGGGGGGGAAGGAAGTAGAAGGGACTCTTGGCCTGCTGAAAGGATATAATCAACAACAACTATGGGAGTGTGGGGGGAAGAAAAATAGGAGGGAGTATTGGCCAGGACAAATCACTTCAAGACGAACGCGGTCCCTAGGGGGGAGGAAAAGTCAACTTGGGTCCCCGAGTTGAGAAAAAAAGGACGTGGAAACGCAATTACCAGCCAGCGTCACTGATCTAGAGGCGAGGGTTTTTAAGGGTACCGTGGGACTCAGGGGAAAAGAACCTGGGGAAGAGGAAATAGCGGGATCCATGCAACGTCATGCAGCCATGAATCGCTCCTGGGGTTCGTTAACAAACGGGAAGTAAGGGAAGTAAATAAAGGCCGGAATATGGATTATTTGGGAAGGACCTGAGGAGGGGGAGGATTGGACGCAGCCTCCGACAGCACGCCTCACTAAAAAAAAAAAAGGAAGTGGGGGAATTTCAACATCTTGGTTCCATAAAAGGAAAGGGTGAAAACGGGTTAACGAAATCCGATTGCGCAAATCGGTAGGGAAGGGAGGAATTCCTGGGTATCTGAAAATTACCTGATGGAAGGGGGGACTAGCCGGTTGGAAAATTAGAGTCAGAGTAGGGGAAGGTGGACCACATATGAGATCCGGCTAGAGGAAAGTCGGAGAAAAGGACCAATCGTGATGTAGCGGAAAGGAGAGAAAAGACCCAACGGTATCGCGGCCACCCCCGGACCTGTTACCCTAAAAGAGTTGGAGCTAAAAGGGCTTTAACATACCAAAGAGAAGAACTAAAAGATGAGTGAATTCCCCCTCAGGTCCAAAACAATGAGGCCAAAGGAAACCTGTTCCTTCTGGATCGGGTAAGGGGGGCTCCTTTCGATGTGAGTGACAGGAAGAGGGGATGACCCTAGGACAGACCTTCTGAGCCGGCATGTAAAAGGTGCAAAAGAAGAGAGGTTGAAAAGGGGAAGACAGCGCGTCCGAAGCCCTGTAGGCAGGAGGGATCAACTAGAAGGGACTGCTCTTTTGTTTGGGCACGCGAGAAAAAGGCCTGTAATGAAGAAAAGAAAAGGTCTAAATCAGAGGGGGTAGGGTGGTATTTTACGGAAAAAACATAAGGGAGGGGGGAGGGCTGATGAAGACCAAGAGAGTGATAGGTACCTTCTGGTCATTGTGGAAAAGCAAAAGAGGTAAAGCGGTACGAATCGATCACGAGAGAAATAAAAGCCACCCAGGTGAGACGACGAGAGGAGGGAAGAACAACGGACCCAGAGTAAAGGAGGAAAGGTTAATTAGAGTTTTCCATGCTGAGAGGATCAGGTTATGGGACACGGGAGGTTCTGAGGGGAGAGCATCAGACTTGCAAGGCGGGCTGCAAAAAACCCAGGTAAACCACGAACGGGGAATCAGAAGCTGTGAAGAAATTATATTCGCAGACCGGAAACGACCAGCGGGAGGAGTTAGGGGGAGAGCAAAACATGAAGAACTCATCTCAGGCGCTACAGGTCTCGGAGAAAAGGAACGAAAGAAAGTGAAACGTAAGCGGATCACGAATAAAGATAGAAAAAAAAGAAAAACCAAACACATCGAACCGTAAAAGCTTCCAGAACGTGAAAGAGAGGACTGAGAAAACTGGGTCATTAACACGTAAAATGAAAGAAAAGGAGGTTCAGATACAAGGAGAAAATATCGTTTAGACAGGTGGGGGGAGAGGGGATCAAGAGAAAACTATGAATAATACCGAACCACCTGGAAAAGACGGAATCTGAGGTCAAAGATTAAAAAAAATGAGCAAGACTCCGAGACTGTCGGATGGGAGAAAAAGGGGGGGAGAATAGGAAAAAAATGAGGGGGTAAGTGAAGTCGTCCGTCCCAGGTCCACAACAGACGAGGCATCGGGGGAATAGGAAGCTCAAAGGAGAAAGGATCAAAAAAGAAGGATGAACATTAACGTCCCTCTACAGGGACAACAGAAAGCAGAAAAGGGGAAGTAGCAAAACCACGGAAGGGGGGAGTGATCTTGACATCAGCAGGGAAAAGATAGTCAAAAAAATAGGGAGTCAGTAACATCTAGATAGTGGGAGAAGTCGACGAGGGAAGGGTCAAAGGACTCGATCCAGTGTTGTCGGCCGCTCGCTTGGGGGAGGAGGAAGGGTCAGAAGGGTCCAAATGGGTACAGTCACTCCACGGCTCGATAAAAATGAGGGGTTCCTTAAAAAAACTTACCTATTTTTAAAAAAATTTCACAAGGCTCTCGAAAGGGATGAAGGGCTTGCACTGCTTAGAAAAAAAACTTACAGCAAAGGAGGGTTTGGGGGGAGGCTCTTGAGAGTGGGCTCGCAGGTGTTTCGAGGAGGGGATAACTGAAAAGAGGCTGAAAAAGTTATAGAGTATCCACGACCGGTGGTTCTCCTCAGGGTCATCAGGTCTGCCAGAAAAGCGTCCCGAGGGAAACCGGAAAAGTTAATCTATCCAGGTTGACTTAAATAGGGTAGAAGGAACCGTGAGACTGGCGACTCACGTTTTCCGCCGCGGTAAGAGGACGATTTTACTAGATGGCTGGGCAGTCGAGAGGGGAAGACGTTGGAAAAGAAGTCATGTTTTACGGCGCCTGGGGGGGGAGGGGATTCTTGGTTACCAGAGGTCTACGCTACCCGGCCTGGATGGGGGCGCTGCAGGGAAAGAGAGAAACAATGAACTCCTAGAGCAACGTCACGGGCGGACCAGGACCTTTAACAGGGGGAAAAAAAAAGGGGCACATCTCGGCGGAACGAAGGGGGCTGGAAAACCGTGAAGCCACTTCAAACGGTTCCGTAAAAAGGATGATCCCCCACTAAGAAAACAACACTATTGTCCTAAGACACCAAGTTGCCGAGTGTTTTTAACCGAAAACGCTCGTCGAGAGCCCTGGGTTACGCTGAAGGGGATGAAAAGAAGCGACGGGCCTCTCCATAAAATAAAAGAGGACCCTTTACCCCTTTGAATCAGGGAGGGAAGAGAAAGGTTGGGGGGAGAAAACTTAAAGGAAAAAGCTAACCAGGGTGGGAAAAAACTTTTACAAGCGTCTCCCGAAATGAGAACGGGAACTGCGGACCGAACGTTCAGAGAGTATCTACTGGAAAGAACAGATTTACAGACAAAGAATCTTGACTATAAGCTAAAAGACGTCACGCGAAAGTTGGTGGGGCCTTGGGGGCATGAACCAAACGAAAAAAAAAAGGGACTTGGGAAGCAATGGTGAAATGCAACGGGGAGGACTTTCAGGGTTTAAGCCGGAATTCCAATCAGAAACGAATCAGTCACTGAACCATATACAGAGAAAAATTCCGAGGGAGGTAGTCTTGGGGGGCTTGGGGCGAAGGAAAGTCCTAGGGTTAAGAGGGAAGGAAGAAAAACTCGACGTAAAATCAAGAAGACAGTTCCAGCGGGAAAAGAACTAGGGGGCCTCGCCCAATCGAGGGAATCGAATAGAAGACAGGGAGCAGGATCGGATCGCAACAGAAAGGAATGCGAAAGGACAAAGATTCTGCAAACGAGTTCCCTTCAGGCTTGGGGACCAGGAACGAAAGTCTGAAGACCTTACAGATCAATACTAGTAAGGAACTCCAGGGCATGAACTGAAGAGAACAAAGGAGGGGAATCCCAGGAAAATACTAGGTAAAACAAACTTGTGTATCTGGACCCGAAGAAAAGCTAAGAGGTCTACACTTGGTACGACATGACAACTGCGGGGGCGAGGCAGTGCGGGGGGGAAAAAAAGGCTGGTAGGAAAACAGTACGAAAACAACAGAGGGAATCAATAACCGAACCTATGTTCACAACGTTACCAACCTTCATGGGGGGGGGAAAAAAAAAGGAAAGGGATCCAGAAAATAAAACCCCAGCCAATGAAGAAAGGGGACAAATACGCAAGATGAAAGAGGGGAGGATCGGCCGTCGCACCTTTTGTCAAATCGAGGAAGGGGGATTTAAAAAGAGCGAAGCGGGTCAGAGGAGAAAAAAAGGGTAAAGGAGAAAAAGGCAGGAAAACTTTTATCCTATCCCACGTCGTTGCACGGGCATACGAAGAGAAACGGGTCGTCGACTACGCCCTAAAAAGTGAAGAAGCAAACCACAAAGGATGGATTATTAAAGATATATCTCCGGCTGCAGCGGTCTGTAGGGAAAAGGGAAAAAAGAAAGGATCTTGGACAGACTTCTAATGAAAAGGGCACAACCCAGGGGCCGACTTGTGGAAAAGGAGACCCGCGAAAGACTTGAAAACATAATTCACTAGATTGAAAAAAACAAAAAGAAAAGAAAAAAATGAAACCTTCGCGGGGTCAATTCGACAGGGAGAATGACGTCTCCGTTGGGGAAAAAAACGGACTAGAGAAGGAAAGAGCTGCAATGCATCTTCTGCCGGGTATCACCTTCCTCAGGGGGGGTTCACTTTTAAGGGACGTAACAGAGGACAAATAATCTAAGTTCTTAATAGAGGGTTGAGTGAAAACCCAGAATAAAAACAGAAGGCGAAAAAATTTAGACTGTCTTCCGGAGGTAGAACTCTCCAACTCTTGGAGGTGAGGTGACAAAGTTGCGGAAGAAGTAAGTTTTTTTCACGCCGTTAAACCGACGTTTTTCATGAGTTAAGGGGGAGCGAATAATTCCTAGAGGGAGGTCTTATTTCGGAACAGGTGAGAGAAGGCAACGAGGAAGGCATTGCCAACATCTCTTTTCTAAGGATAAAAAGGGCGTGCTTCGAAGGCCCAATGTCCTCCTAATCGGGGCGAAAGGGGAAAAAACGGAAAAGGGAACCTTAACCTCCGACGAGGAGGTCAAAAGGGAGATGCTGGAAACTATAACTTTCCTTGACGCCCAAGGGGCCCTAGAACTGGGGGAAGACTCGTGACAATTCTAGGGAGGTAAGCGGACCGGGGACGTCTAGCCTTGGAAAGGTAAAAAAGGGGTGCAAGGAAGAGAGGGGGGAAAAAAGCAAAGGGGAAAACTTTCGAATGGGCATGACTATCCAAGTGATAGGTGGCGGGAACAAAGTTAGGTCCCCAGGGGAAAGAGCCCTAGAAGGGGGTTCAAAGAAAGAAACAAAGGAAATCATTTCGAGGTCGGTGGTATAGAAACTGTGGAGGGTTTAGAGGGAAAGATCGACCGGAACAGACGTAGTAAGAGGGGGAAAGTGAACCGTCAAGCCAAAACCATTTAAGGAACAAAAAAAAAAACGCAAAAGGAAGGAAGGGGAAAAGCAGGAACGGGACCAGCCAAGCGAACTGGGGGAAAAAAGGATAAAAAAGAAAACGAAAAACTTCCAGGCCGTGGTTGAGGGGTCTGGTCAGTGGACGAAAGGCGGTTGGCTAGCCACTGATTAACGTTGGAAAACTTGTGGGGGGGGGGGGAACAACATTTTGAGTGAGCCCGTGTCACTCAAAAGAATGGGGACGAAGAAACATCAGGCATTAAGTAAGCTGACCCAAAGCAGAAGAAACTGGAAAGAACATGAAGGCAGGGGAGGAAAGGGATTGCTGGTCTAAGGCCATAAGGAATCGCAGTCGGGATGAGAGGAAAAAAGGAAATGCTCACGGACTGCCATAATTACAATAGAGATGACGAGAAAACTCAGAAAAAAAAACGGCATCCCCCGAATTCTGTCCAACAAGAGCCCTCAGTTAAAAAAAGGAATTTCTGAACTTATTATGCCCTAAAGAAATCACTAACCAGGAGTAATATCTTTGAGAACGGTAGCGTAATGCAACGGTATTTATATGGGAAAAAGAGAAAACTAAGGAGGGAACTACCACGAAGCAGGGTTATCTAGGAAAAAAAAGGAACTTGGAAAGAGGTAGAAGAGCTTTTAAAAAACCTCCAACCGAGAGAAAAGAGACACAAAAATTTAGAACTGAGGGAGGCTAGGACCGGGGGACTAATCTGCTGTATGCATTGCCTTTGTGGGAAAGAAAGGAAAACGTAACAGAACAGGAGGGAAAAAAGAGGGGGGAACAAAAAATGAACTTCTCTTGCTCAACTCGGGAAAACAAACCAGAGAGCGAGTTCAAGGGGACGGGAGCATGAACAAGCTGCCTCTTGTAATGACCAGTAGAAAAAAAAAATAAAAAAAAGAAACGGACGATTAAAAGAAGGAAAGAGGTAAAAAGGGGACGGGGAAGGGGCTCAAAAAAAGACGTACCGAACCTCGTGGTGCTCAATCGAGACGAGGACTCTTGAGAAAAACAAAGGAAAGGGTTAGGCCTAGGGGGCTAGGAAGAAGAAAAGGGGGGGTTTAGGTCCTTAGCGTCATCAAGTTCAGAAAAAAAAGGAAAAAGAGGGGGAACGAACGGGGGAAGGGAACGACTCACAAAGAGGAACTGTGGTAGCGAAACGAGGAGAACCAGGGGGAACAAGGAAAAAAAAACTTGGGCTTGTTTGGCAAGCTAAGGGGCAGCGCGACGAGGACACTATCTTTGCCCCAACGCGAGTATACGTGGTGGTCAGGGGATCATCGACGGGAAAAAAATGGAAGCGCCAAAGCTAGACCGTCCATAAAAAAATCCTACCTTCAATGAAAAAAAAGACAGAAGCCGTTTTAAATGGAAAAGGAAGTGGCCCAAGGTAAAGGCTTATCTCTTTCATCAACTACGGGGAGAAGAGTGGTAACTAGGGGTGGGAGGTTAGGGGCCAGCCAAACGGGATCTTTATCAAGTTGGAACATGACTGGTCCTCGTTTTATAGGGGTTCTCCAAGGTTCCCTCTGAGGAAATCCAGGGGAGGAGGAGGGGAGCGAACACTTGAAGTGTGAAAAAAAACTCAGCTCCCGGGGGAAAAGTGAGGTCACGGGTCAGAAACACCGGCAAAAAAAAGAGAAGAGAGAGCAGGTATCTTCAAGTTCTGGATCGAAGGGGGAAATAAGAAAAAGGGGGGCGGGGCAAGCACCTGTCTGCGCACAACGTCAAAGGGTCCACGTGTACAGCCAGAGATACACTAAGCAAAGTACAAAAAAAAAAGAAGACTACCGAACCGAAGTTGTTCCCTTGGTCAAGCGGACGTTTTCTACCCACGCACGAGTTTCTGCGCAGAGAAGAAAAACGGTCGGTACAGGCAGGGTAGGGGGCCTCGGGGAGACACGCAAGGCCGGTTAAGTCAGGGACGTGGAATATGTTGACCGAGGGCAACTATCCACAGGGGTGGTCTAGAGACTCTGAAAATAACCAACGAGGCAGAAAATTGGTTCACAGGTAAAAGAGAGAGGCCGAAAATCTGGAGGGAAGGCCGGGTGACCGTGCAGACACCTCACTTGAAGCACGAACCGCTCATGGGACATCACTAACAGGGAGAATGAGGAATACATCTCTTAGAGAATTTGACGGTTTACCACCAATTACAGAAGACGAAGGGGGGTTGGGAACAAGGGAAAAGAGAGATCTCAAGCGTGGGCCCATCGTACGAAAAAAGGCGAGAAGTCTTCAACCTATTCCACAGAAAAAGTCGTAGGGGGGAGAAGGAAAATGGGGACCAATCTTTTGACTCCTGCGGAAAGGACAGACTCAAGTTAACTCCCAGAGGTGGGAGTGAACAAGGTTTCCAGGGAGAGGGCATAGCGGTTAATAGAGGTTCCAGCGATCCGTAGTACTGTGCAGAGGGAGACTCGAAAGAAAAGATAAAACAAACGCTGGGGATCGAGCATAAAGGAGCCTAGGAGGCATGACAGGCAAGGGGGGACAGATCGGACCTCCCTGGCCCCCGTTAAACGGGAGAGAAAAGACAGGACCCAATAATTACTTGGAGACAAGATTAGCATCCGAAGTCTAAAAGGGTTCTTTATAGTTACGCTACAATAAAACGGGCGAGAAGAAAGAGGGCAACAACACAATAAGGAAAGGTGAAGGGTTTCACAGAAAGGCGGGCAAGAAAAAAGCAGAGACGGTGGACTCCAAGTAAAAGAAAAAAGGGGGCCAAAGTGGAGGGGTGGTCCCGAAGTACGGTGCACACAGCACTAAACCCGAGGGCGGCCCTCGAGATCGAAGCGAAAGATCGCACTAGTGAAGAGTCTATGTCTTTCTCGAGAACACAATGGAGCCGGCCAATACTACACCGATAATGGGGAAGACAGCAAAGCTTTTCAATGTTGGCCCACTCTGGAAGAAAGAAAGGAAGGGCGTCTGTATATTTCAAGTGGCTTACCCTTGGGGCGTGGAAAAAGGGGGTTAATGCAAATCTCCGGACAGAGGTTCTTCTGCAAGGGGGGGGACAAAGGCCCTA
>Ga0179591_1351201_pt1 | contig 14065 bp, 13 predicted proteins | sample CZOMad2_1_08_16f_FD_182891 | JGI IMG/M metagenome (GOLD analysis project Ga0179591, IMG submission 182891) | Vadose zone soil fungal communities from Angelo Coast Range Reserve, California, USA - CZOMad2_1_08_16fungal (PacBio error correction) | ecosystem: Environmental > Terrestrial > Soil >...
GAGCTGGAAACGGCGGAGCGTCTGACGGCGCGGGAGGTCGTACACCACAAGCCTGAAAAAAACGAAAAAGCCTGTGAAGGTCTCGCCACTGGCACCGGGGGGCGCCGATGGAAATCTGTTTCGCCGAGATTGGAAGGGACATTGTTTGCGCTGGTTGGTCACCTGACAGAACTACAAGGAAATTAAGCGGGAAAAAATTAGTTCTGGATTAAAGAAAAAAAGCTAGACCACAAAACTAGGGGAACTGGGGGATAAGAAGAATACGGTCCATTACTAAGGTGACCGCTAAAGAACGAAACAAAGAGAAGTACAGGATCAGCGGGCGTCCATAAGGGGAATCAGCAGCGGTCGGGAAAAGGCCCAAAGGTCAGATTACACTCAATCGTTGGTGAGAAAGTATCTAGAGGCCCGGTATCATTTACTCCGTCTTGGGCGAGGCAATAATTGTGTAGGAAATAAACGTCTGAGGAGGAAGACTATCGTACCGGATCATTCCATGCAAATACCAAAGGCGGTGTCTGTGTGAGGACTCCTTTATATCGGGGTGAACCAAAAGGGACCTTGGGTAGTGAGTGGGAAAAGAACGTCGCGATAAACTCGCAAAATCCTGGGATTCGGTGACTCACAACTTTAAAGCTCGGGGAAAAGACCCGCCGGGCCCAGCCGAGAAAGGCTGGGCGAAGCCACTGCGGCGATCTAGTAAAAACGTATCAGTGAGTTTCAGGGCAGCGGGATACGAGACTGCGCGAAGAGGAACAAAGAGGGAGAAAGTAATCATCCGGGACGAGAGAGGTTTCAGTAGGATACAACGGGGACATCCGAGCAAAGCAAAAACCGAAGAAACCCACGTCGCTGAGCAACGGAAAAGCTAGGTCGAGCACTCCTTCAGAGCAGCCTCTGCTGGGGTGTTGTGGAATCAAATCCGGCAGAAGAAAAAAAAAATGCCAGAATCGAGGGGGCGAAGAAGCTAGAGGAGGACTCGCCGGCGCAAGTTTTATCGAGGATTCCCGGACTAGGAACGAAAACAAGCCTCGCGCCACTGTCACGCAAACATCTATGGTCTGTAAAGAGCGAAGGGATCTGACCGCCTCGAACGAGGAAAGAAGCGCAATCGGGGTTGAAAAGCCATGCAATCGGTCGTCCGGGAACAGGAAAGGCGGGGAAGGGGAATCTCGGACTGAATGCATCAGGGCAGCTACGTGCATGGGGAGGCCAGGGTCGTAGAAACCAGTGGGACAGTGGCTCCAAAAGCGCATGACGCGCCCAGCAGTCCTCCTTCCTTACTGAACCGGCAAAGAAAAGGTACTTCTAAAAGATAAAGTCGTCATCCGGCCCAAATGGATCAAAAATAAACACACAGAATGGACCAAGAATCTGCGTTCTATGGCTGGAAAATAGCAAAAATTCTGGGGTGTCGGACGGGGCCCACGAAACCTTTTGGGAAGGGGGTAATTGAACCAGCTCAAAGAACCCATATGGCTCCCTCACTGTAGTCTGAAAAGGGAAATAACCGTGCAAGTCAAGACTTTAAGAAAAAGGGCAAACCCTGAAAAATTCTCAAAACCGTTATCGACTTTCGTACAACGCGGTATGAAGCGAAAGAACGGTCCTATTCAACAACGGGGAGGATATATCTTCTACTGTCTAAAAGGGAGGATAGTGACTCTCCGGATCCAGTACTAATCAGGGTGGGGTATTTCAAGGATACTGACAGGGAACGGGTGATGCAGCACCGCAACCCTAAAAAGGGGATCCACCTGCCAGTTCATCGAGGGACAACACTTTAGCGAAAGCGGACCTTTCTGGAAAAAACGAAGTCGGAATACAACAAGACTAGAAAAAAAAGAAGGAGCTTCGGGCCGGAAAGGGGGGAAGGAATGGGTCCTGGAGGCCCAGAAGGGAGAAAATGAAAAAAGCCAGCGGAGGAAGACTCCGCCTCTGACCATTACGTCTCCCGGGAGGCCGGGAAGGCGTAGCTAAAGGGCTCAAAAGTGGGGTAGGGAGACCAGGAGCACAGGTGCAGGTCAGGACCCAGGACTGAAGCAAGGAACCTGACTTAGTTACCCAGGAACCATAACAGAGTAGATGCCGAGACCTGAACTGAGACCGATGGGCACGCGCTTCCTACTGGCGCTGGCGTCGACCCGTAACGAGGGTCGATGGCCCGAACGTGATCTCTTGCAGACTGACTCGATGCAGAGCCGGGAACTCCTGGGAAAAAGCGGGAGCACCGACAGAATCACAGCGCCGCGAGTCAATCAGAAGAAGAAAGTGGAACGCACTAGAGAGGGATGGGGGAGTCTTTAGGAAGACCAGGTTCACGGACCCAAAACTGAGACCTAGGTTTCAGCAGGAATCTCGTGGCACGGAAAAAAGTGGAGAGAGCTGTCAGGGGTTTAAAAGCCTAGGGGCGGCTCGATGCTGAGAGGGCAGTGGAGATGGTCTCGCGGGTGAAAAATCATCCAGGGAATTGCCCCGAGCCCTACTCCGGCGGAACTAGATTTATAGGAAAGGACAAGCTCAGAGTACGCAGAGGAAATCTCACGCCGAGAACGTGTCCCTAAAGAGCCAACGCGAGCCCGAACCGAGGAGAAGGGAGGGGGTTCGGCCGGGGCTCGTCCAAGAAGGTTCTGAAATAAAGACAACTCCAAAATGCAAATAATGACCTCGAAGAAAGAATAGGCACAGCAGACCTCTGAAGGAAAAACGCCAACACTGGAAAATATTCGGACTTAGGGCCTTAAAGTGGGAGAGAGCCGACGCCAACAGTCTGGCGCTGATTATAAAGCGTCGAGAAGGAAGCTCAGAAAGAATACATGAGGGGAAAGGGCAACATGAGATAAAAAACGAAAAAAGGACCTAAAGTACTAGATAGTCCGCCAATTCAGGAACAAAAGGCTGTGTCGTTGAGTACCGGGATCAGATCTTCTTCTCGTGGCGGGGGGACAAACTCGAAGGAACAAAGGGACTGGTATTGAGGAAAGGAGGGTCGACGTCCTGGGACACTAAGAACAGAACTGAAAAGCGGTCAAAACTGAGCAAATAAATGCTGACAAAAAATCCAAACAAGACTAGGCTTCTATATGGAGGGGAAAAAAGTTCCCCTAGCAAAAAATAACAATACAGAGCGAGAAACCAGTCGGTGTCAAGATAACATAATGGTGAGACAAATCTGTTAAAAGTTGGATCAGGACTAAAAAATCCGTAGCAGAGGGGGGGTTGAGAATCTCACAAACCGAGAGGAGACTCAGATATCTGGGAAAAGCGAAGGGAGGGACTTAATGGGATTAACAGCCGCCCAAAGGGGAACCAGGAAAATCAAAAGGAAGGAAAAAACACTTGGGGAAAGCAAGACCAAGAGGCAAGAGCAGCGCACGATACCTTCCATAGTGGGAAGCAGCAACTACTAGACGGAAAATTCTGACTGGCGAGACGCTCTCTAGGGATTTTATAATTTCCGTAGCTTCGGCAGGGTAATAAACGGATCAAGCAGACTCGCAGGAAAAGCTGACCTGAGAGAAAAACTCACGAGAAAAAACGGGGATTGTTCTGTGGAGGGGGGAAATGAAGGAAAGACTGCGAGAGAGCCTCCTTGCAAGACACAGGGGTCACGCGCACGGAGGTATAAAGAGAGTAAAAAATTCTAGGGAAAAAAAAAAAAAAAGCACGGAAGGAACCTCTAGGAATCGTGTTGTTGGTGCAACTGGAGGAACAAGGTGCAACACCCAAAAGAGAAAAATGAAAACGTCTACGAGAGGGCGAAAGGCAGGGTAAACATGAGTTATAGAAAGAAAGCGACTCATAAAAAAGACTTAAAGAAACGCACTCCCAAAAGAGTCCCCTTCGGACTCCTCAACTGAAGGGCCGGACAAAAAAGAGAACGCATTATCAACCGAAAAGAGGCGCGCTTCAGGACCAGCGAGAGGAGGCGGCGATCAGAGCAGAGGGGCCAAAAGAACCTCAGAGTTAGATCAGACTCAGGGAGATGCTTAGACCTGAGCTGACCGCCGAGAAAACCAACCGATGAGAACAGCAGTCGTAGGTCAGGGGGATCAATGTGGGGGGAAGGGTGGTGGGAATGAAATGGGAGTGGTAAAGTGGGGAAAGTGGACATGTCGGGTAGGGGGGTGGTTGTGGTAAGGTCCATGTGGTCCCATTGTCCACTGGCAAATTGGGGTGATTGGTAAAAATCGCCATGACTCAGCCTAGTGGAGTCGGTAAATACTCCCGGCCCTTCGTTCCAGGAGGCGGAGGGGGGGCAACCTCCCCTGTTCATGTTCGAGCAATGAATCTCGGACAGCTCAGGAAATAAGAGCCTCGGCGCAAACAACGAGGGAACTCAAAGCTAGTACCGGTCCCTCCCCGTGAAAGGAAAGGACTAAGGCGTAGATCACGGCGGGAGTTCTCAGCGAGGGGGGGAAGAATGGCCGTGGGGGCACACGAGTTGGGGGAAAAAAAAAAACTTAGAGCGACCAGCCTCCCCATCAAAAGAAAATCGCAGTGTAAAAACAGCCGTGCGACTACTGAAGCACCGGGATGCCGGGTATGGGGGATGCGAAGCCTAAAGGGAAAAGAGCCCCTAGAAACGTGTCAAAGAAAATCAAGAGAGCTTGCTGCCTGAACAAAGACCTCCAGCTAAAGATAAAAATAGGTTCACCGTTCAAATGGAAAGCTGGTTGAAAACGGACCCGCGTGAGAAGAAAGGGGCCGAGAAAGCTATTGGCTTCAGAAGGGGGGTATTTCCTACCGTGACAGCGCAAGAGGAAATGGACGGGGCTAGGTAGGCAGGGTTCCATGCTCGAAATGATGTCGAGCAGGAGGCGAATACTTCCGTCAAAAAAACATAGACCATTCGCCGGCGTCAAACCTGCTCAGAAGAGAAAGGAGCAACCAAACTAAAAGTTCCAGGGAGACCAAAGGAAATTAAGTATCCAGGAAGCAGAAGGTGTCTCTGGAAACGGGAAAGATCAGAATCAAAAGATAACTTCAGAAAAAAAGGAGTTGAAAGAGATGGGAGGTGGTTAATATCCGTAACGGGGCTAAATTCACGGTCCACGACGCATGCGAGCGTGATTCTACTCCAGGAGAAGAAACGGGGACAAGAGTTGGAGAAGGAAGAAAAAAGCTCGAAGAAGAGGCGACCTCAACTCCACCGGGATCTTGTGGAGAGGACGGAAATTACTTGGCGCAAAAGATGCCTGGGTGAGAGAGGGTGGAAAGTCTGGACACCGGGACACATCTCCTCTAGGCCTACAAAAATTAGGCGTACCTGCCAAAACACGGGATAGATCGGATGGGGCTTAAAACAAAAAGATTATAAAGGAACTTTTTAGAAAGGCTCTGAGTTCAATCCGTGTCATTTTGGACTGAGTCAAGGCATCCTGACTTCCGTATGGAGTCGAAGGGCAAGGAGTGGACTGACTCGTCAACAGTTAAGGGGGGAGGAAAGCTACTGCAAAAACAAAAAATGTAAAAAAAACGGCGAACGACCTCTACGAGGCTGTAAATAGCAGGGGGGGAAAAAGATAAATAGTAGGAACACCTGGGCTACGAACACAATAAAAACCAAGAAAGACTGCTGCTCGAAAAGGGAACAGAATTGTTGAGGGGTCACTCCTTCGAACAGGATTCGTGAATACGTGGAGTTAAAGGGCGGAAAGTCGTTCAGCGGCCTTGGGGAGTCTCCTACTCAACCTAGGATGAATCCTTCCTCCAACTCAGACGGATTCAATTGCAGCTTCCGGCAGCGAACGTATGAGACCAAAAAGACAGACAAAAGGGAAAAACCGCAGAACAAAGAAACCTGCTAATCAATTTGAGAGGGGAAATAAACGTAAAAGCTGACGAAGTTGCCGTAGCGTTGCTGAAGCGGTTGCAGTAGGTCGAAAAGAAAAAGTAGGGGAGGAGACCCAATCTCAAGTAAAGGATTCCAGGCAACTCGGCTGGCGTTTGGGGCACAGATCAGGGAAAAAGGGGAGACATCCTAAAAAGGTGATACTATACTAATCAGCCGCTTGTCGGCGGGAGGAATGGCGTCCGATCGTTCGGAATACCGATGGAGGTGGGGAGAGTTGGGGGGAGGGCTCACGGGTATCGATGACGGTCGCGTTTCTTTACGAAAAATTTGGTGTCTGAATAGAGGGAAGAATTAGAACGCCAGCGCGCTCCGCGATCAGGAAGAGACATTCGACGAAAAAAGGTGGAAGCTGTCAAGAGGTAACGGTGGGAATCGTGGACCTCAATGCCCCGCTGCTACGGTCATTAGAGAAGAGCCGCCGTCCTTCTCCGGTCTAACCCAAATCTAAAATGAACGTGGCAAAAAATGGACAAGAGAATCCCAGGATGACGGGAAAAGTCCAAAAGGCCCTAGTCACATAACATCCAAAGTGGGTGTGCGGAGTGCGCGTGGAAACAGGACTGAGTCAGAGGGGGTGAGTGTGTACAGATCATGCAGGGGAGACGTAGTCACGAGGCGCTCTTCCAGAAATATTCTCATACCCCGAAAAGAGCCCTAAATCGCAGCGGAAAGAGAGAGCTGGCGTCGTGTAAACTCAGGCCGTGATCGGGGGTCACATGACTAAAGGAAGAAAAAACGTGCATTGAGGGACTACCCTGGGGCGCTGAGTTCTGGAGGGGGCACGCCCACGTAAATCGGAAGGGGGGCGCTTCCTCAAAAAGAATCATGCTAAGGAGGGGATTAGTCGCCCTAAAATCGATGAAGGATTCACAACAGAAGGCAAATCCAGCTCTCCAGAAGAAAGGGGACAATGGGAGTGGTGAGGCATCAGTGCGGGGGAGGGCTCGGGGGAGCTGGTCACAAGGACAGAAAAGAAAAGAAATTCAACTTCAGGGCCGGCGGGAAGGCGCTGCTCGAGGCAGCTAGACCCCGGGCTGGAGGAAAAGGTAGCTCTATCAGGTCCAGTCCATAATACCGGCATAGCACTCGGGTTCATAAGAGAGGTCCTGGGATGCGCACTCAGGCTGCAGACTTCCGAAAACGCAAAGTTCCGCACTTAAGGTGCCAGGAAACGACTCCCGGTAAAGGAAAGAAAGGAGTCTGGGTCTAGTCGGCACTCCCAAAATGGGGTACGACTGGCAGAAGAAAAAAATCAGAAGGAAGCTCAGACTGGCGGTTTCGTGGTCGCGATAGCTACATTGATTGGAAAAGGCAGGGTGGGGCATGTGGATCCTGTAGACGGACTAAGAAGACGCCATAGACAGCCGTTCACGCGCGGTATAAAACCGGTAAAAAAAGAGAGAACGGTAAAAAAAAGCATTGGCAGCTTAGAGAAGACAGCCGTCTACAAAAAAGAAAACTGTGACTCAAAAGTAGGGGGGTTAAAAAAGAAGTGCACTGGAGTTCGGGGACATCTACTGAAAATCTATGCTCTAACATAAAAGGGAACGCCGGGGGAAGCAAGGAGCTAAGTGAAGCCTACGACGGTCGAGATCGAGAAAAAGACAGGCTCTCCAGATAAAAAAACCAAAGACAGCAGAAGGTCAAAAGCACTAAGAATATTGCAAAACGGATTAACCTGCCAGAGCTCGAGCCAACAGGCACGTTTAAGATTCGGCAAAAATACTGGCGGGGCAGCAAGGGATACAAGAAAGAGGATCACTCTGTACGAGAGTCGAACGAGAGGCTTATCGACGGGCTGGTAGCCCGAGAGGGGGACGAACCCGACGCTCGAATCCAGCGGGAAATATCATACGAGGGATCGATAGGTTCAGCCGGAAAGAGAACAGAGGGGTTCTAAGTAAGAGACAACGTGCGCAAGGGAATAGGAACTATTTAACCTTCAGACTCGTAAGCCTAGGGAATCGGGGAATAAGGCAAAAATAACCATCCGTGAAGAGAAAAGGTCGGTCATTAAACACAAGGAACAAACTCGCCAGGAGAAGACAACTGAAACAGGATTGAAGCCTCCGGGACGCCGCCGAGTAAGGGGGCCTCGAGGGGCGAGCTACTTCACTAGGGGGAAGGAGAACTCCCGGACCCAAAAACCGTACACCGGAAAACAGGGAAAGAATCTGTAGTTGTTCGAGAAAGGACCAAAATTAGTGGGTCCAGTCGATCGAAACGCCAAAGGAGGGCTTAAAGGTTGGTCACGTTTAAGTCACAAGATCATCCAACCAAAAGGCTGAAAAGGCGATGAGAATCCCCCGAAACTAATTATCCGAGAAAACGCCAAATGGGGGGGACACACAAGGAGGGGGCGTCAAGGGAGAATCGACATCCGGCCAAATTATCTCCAACAAAGAAAAATAGGAAAAAAGAGGCTATGCGAGCGAGAGAACGCGGTGCGGATAGACTAGAAGATCGGGGGGGGTGGTACAAGTCATTAAAAGGGCAGATTATGTCACCCAGAAAAACCTAACGGCGGACCAATGTAGGGAGCGTGGAGAAAACAGGGGGCCCAAAGGGAAGCAAAAAGAACTGTTACAAAATGTCGAAAAACGCATAAACTCGAAACAAGGGAGGACCTGCCGGTAACAGGGGGAGGGCCTGGGAAGAAGTAAGGGGGGGATCCGGCGGGTTCTCCCGTCGCGTCCGAAAGGAGCGGCGGGTAAGGAGGAAGAAGGGATAAAGTGTCTATCAAGTCTCGGAGCAAGAAGGTGGCGGGGGCGAATAAAAAACTCCGTCACTCAGAAGTGAAAAAGAGAGGAATCAGAGGAAAACTCTCTACTAGCCTGTAAAAAAAGGGTAGGATAACGGAAAAAGAGAGAACTCCGAGGGACGTAAAACGGACAGCGGCTCTGCTGAGCAAAAAAAGCATCTGCTATGAGGCGAGTTACTTTGCAGAGAGGTAACCTAAGATCAAAGCGCAAAAGCATAAGATTCCGGTACTAAAAAACAAAGGATGGAAGTTGATTGGAGCAAAAAACCCGGAGGGGAAACCGGGAACTGTCAGGGGACTACTCGATCAGGGGCATCTTGTGCATCCTCTTACGGGTGGAAGAGATCGAGGGCTCGCTCTACAAGTTTGCTGGGAAAGGGGGGGGCCTCCGGGGAGAAAGAGAAAGTGTACACCTATACCAAGATAATGGTCAAAGGAGTGGAACTTCTTTTATAAAGAGAAGCCATCGGTCCGGGAACAAAAACACACGCAGGGGCACTGGGAAGCTCGCACAACGCTCATGAGACAAAGAATAGCGTCCTGTGCGGCGGGGTCTTCGGGAGAAAAATATCTTAGTGGAAAAGTGACAGAAGAATCGCCGTTCCAGAAGAAAACTCGCGCGGAACAGGCAAAGCCAGAGGGGGAAAAACGGCCAAGAAGAAAACCCTCAAAAATTCACAGAAAATTGCCGCAACCGATAGCTTCACGCCTTCAATTACGCTCCCGCGAACACTTCTGGAGAAAAAGGAAGCTTAAAGAAGTAATCAATCAAATACGACTGCGTAACACTTTCTTACAGATCGTCCCAAGAAGCCACACTTACGAAAAAAAATAAAAGCCCGTAGCTGAACGACGTTCGAAAACTCAAGGGAGCGGTGGGACGGGTTCACGAAATCTTCAAAATGTCTGAAAGAGGAGGTAGCAAAATTTCTGGACGGAGGAAGAGCAGACGTCTTACTTGCGAAGCGAACATGTCCAGTTGGGACTCGAAAAGAGAAAGTCCTGAAAGCGGCCTGCGAAAATTGGGGGGGAAAAGTGAAAACGATAACCAAGCCGAAAACACGAACCATAGGCAGACAAATGGACACTTTGAGGTGGCGAGAGAAAGAATAAACAGAAAGAATAGAAGGTGGCCTACGAAAAGGGGAAGAGAAGGAGAAACATCCTAGCAAACTGCAGAGCTCTTTGAAGCTCTCTACGCGTGCTTTCAGGGGAGAAAAAACAGTGACCACAAACCTGGGAGAGCCCCTGGGCAACAAATTTAAGTCGCCTAAAACGAGAAAAAAGAACTCAAAAGGAAAAAAAAAAACTTCCATATTATCACGATAACTACTGCAGGTACTCTGCGGGAAGAAAAAGGGTGATTCTCTAAGGGTGAGGATAACCGAAAAAAAACTCTTAACGTAAATCGACCCACTACAGAAGATAACTTACAAAAAGGAAAAAAAAAACCATGAGGGTTACGAGGGTCGAGGTGGAAGCTTGTTGACCGTAACGCAGAGTATCTTCAAGAGGCCTGACCGTGGGCAACTCGAGAAGAGAAAGCTCTTAGTCGAAAACGATCACTATGAAGAGTCAAAGGGGTGTGTTGGTGCGAATGATACGTTCCGAAAGAGAACCCTCGGTGACATAAAATGATAGAGGTTGGGGGTGTGGTGTTGGTCAGATCCTCTTCGGAGAAATGACTCAAGACCAGATGCGGCATGTCTGACCGAAAAAGGGAAAAATGAAAAAATACTCACCGAAAAATCCCCCGTAGGGGGGGAACGCACGAGTCAGAGGAAAAAAAAAAAACAGGCCGAACGCGAGACAGCACAGAGAGATGAGCAAAAAAAAAAAAGCGCAGAACCACAAGGGTCGCGGGAAAGGAGATACATAGAAAGGTCCACAGGGACCTGTATTGTCAGTATCTCCTTAGGAAGCGGGGAAGAAGGGGAACGTGGAAGATCATAACCTTGAAAGAGTGAATCAAGCGCAAGGGGAAATCCCAATTCTGCCGCTTGCGGCATGTTTAGAAAATAAGAGAAAAGATTCAGTCGCGGGGGTCGGAAGTGTACGCCTGGGCAGGTACGTCAAGTTTCTTCATAAAATAATTGCATGGTCCAGCGAGCTTCAGTTAAAAGGGAATCTAAGGAGGAGTCGAAGAGAATAACGGAAATTCAAAAACAACGATAAAGACGGGGATACCTTTCCCAACACCCCAAAAAAAAAGAACACGTTGAAACTGCATCGTAGAAGCGAGGATCAAGAAACAACGTGACTGAGAGGCCCGAAAGCTGATTTGGGGGGACAACGTGGGTAGCTGGAAAAAAATTACTACATGTTAACCTTCTGGGCCCAGAATCGGCCAGGGAAAACCGCAAGAAACGGGTAGCAAAAAAAAAGGAGGGCTTAATAAGGAGTACTGGCAAAGCCCTGCTGTGCAATCAGGCATCAGGGAATCGTGGGAACAAAAAAAAACTAAGCAAAAAAAAAATAAACAGTGAAATCGGCCAAGAGGGGACTACCAACGCCGGTAACCAGAAAAAAGAGTGGGAGGAGACCGGTGCCGGGGGGGGGTAAGCCGTCGTTAACCGAAATAGAAAGTCTCAAGGTGCGACTCAAGACCGTCCCGAGCGGCAAAAAACTTAGCCGGGGAAGGGGTTCCCTCAGCCGGGGTGGTCTGGTAGATCATGCTCGCAAAGCGTGGTGAGAGCGGGAGGCTCAAGCCGACTCTAAAAGAAGGCCCTGTGAAGCGGCAGAAGGCTTCCTGCTCAAAAGAAGGGATACAGTGGCCAAGAGAGGCGGGCACAACGACGGCGACCGGAACCTGAGCGAGCGGTGCAAGGTACGGAAGAAAAACAGAAGATCAATCCGTAGTCTACAAAAACTATTCGACTAAAAAAACAAGGGTATAAAGGCTGACTAAAGGGAAAAAAAACTGCGGGGAGGGACAAATGTGTTAAAAACCAATGCGAGCTGGGTCTACGCGGTACGAAAAAAGACAAAACCGGGGACCGCCTTTCAAGCGAGGGGAGGACACGGCCCTGGCATCGAGCAGGAAGAAATGACCTCAAGCCGGGAAAAATACTGTAAGGAAGGAGATTAATCTATACCCCAAGCAGGGAACTAGTCTCACCTAAAATGACATCGAAAATCGGAGCCGAAAAAAAGTCCAGGGAGGGCGCCCACTGCAAAAGGAAAAAAAAAAAACACAACTCACTCGGAGGCCAGAAAAATGGAGGGGAAGGCAGGGGGAAAAAAATGGCACAAATCGAACGAACCTTGGGGCAGTGAGAAATCGGTGCAAGACGGGGGCCAGCTCGACGGTTTCATGACGGCAGCGGACTTCAGGAAATACGAATGACTAGTGAAGTAGTGGGAGAAGGAAGAGGGTTCACTCCTGGCGCGAACCATAAAGGGTATCCACCGACGCGCACAGAAAAGAAATGGTAAAACCGTCTTCTTTGCGGACGATATGGGGAAGAGCCGCAGGGACAATGGGTCTAAAGAAAAGGAACACCCAGGCCAAAAGATAGAATACCTTCCCTGAACGGGGGAGAGAGAGAGCCTGAAGGTCGGAGGACGGTCACTGGATTGGAGGGATAAGAATGCTCGGAGGGACTTTGCCGATCGCAAAGGGACTCGGGCAATCTCGAGGCAGGTAACTCATCTCAGTACGTCTCGCATAAGAAAAAATTGAATCGAGAGGGAAATCATCTGACTAACAGGAACGAACTGGGAAGCCAGACCTGAGGGAAACATAGGACTTCGATGTCGACCTAATGATAAACCCCTGAGAAAGCTTAAGGTTTCCGCAAAAGCGTGGACTTCAAACGTGTCAGGTGACAAATCTAAGGGATCGTCCTCGTCAAAGAGACTCTCTTCCGTCACAGGGGAAAGAAACAAACTCTGGGGAGGTAGGCGGGGGTAGAATTTATAAAAGAAGGCTAAGAACGGAAGCGAAAAAGGGGGGTGTCAAGAGGGAAGAGTCAGCATGTCAGAAAAAGTTCTGGGCGAAAAGTGTCTGACGACCGATTATAGAGGTCGAAAAAATTTATCAAAAGGGGGCGAGGGTGTACGGAAGGCTCCAGGGTGGTAGGGGAAATCTGATCCTGGCCTCCTAGGAGATACTGAGGAAACCTAACAAATTTGAGTTGGGAAGGACGATGGGCCGGGGGATGTGAGGAAGCTTGTTAGGGAAATCCAGGACCGCAAACACACGATGCGAGCTGGTCTATATCCGAAGAAAAAGGGATCAGTGTACTCTACTCAATCCGTGCTCGGGGGCAACGGAGCAAATTGGTCGAACGCACCAAAGAGGTTCCTGAAACTAACCGGAAGGCCGACTCACAGAAAATCATGGTGCGCTTGGGAAATCAGCAGGGTGAATCTATACTGAGGTTAAGGTGGGGGTCCGCTCGGCTACGAAAAAAAAATCAGGGGCAGAGAGGAAAACTCTAAGCGACTCCATCGCAAAGCGAATAGTCTCAGGGAGGGGGAGTTGATAGCAAGGGGGCTCGGATCATAAATTTAGGGGGAAACTGCACCTAAACGCCTAGAGGGTCGCGGACAAAGTGTGGCTACCCTGGCGACTGGGCAAGGCGGGGAGAAAAAGCCGAAAAGGTCGTCAAAATCGGAGACCCATCATAGGAAGGGAAGTAGTCGGGGGGGAAGCAATCAAAAAAGAGCTCTGGGGGTGCGGGCCCATCGGAACGCACGAAAGAGGTTCTCCAGAACAGAAAAAGGGAAAAAAGTACGAATGGGCGATTGTCACGAGACTGTGGGCGTGGAGATTATCTGGGAAGATGAGGAAGCAACCCCCAAACTCTAAGGGAGACTGTCCGAAGATGAGGCGGTAAAAAGACTACGAAAGAGGAGCTGGGGTTTGACTCGAGAAAAGGGCCAAAGGGAAGGTAAGAAGCCGCGAAATGACGGGCCTCCGCGCGACAGGCACGAAAATAAAGGGCGTAACGGACGGCACCAAAGGTCAGCCGCTGGACACGAGGCGGGTTCCAGATCCTCTATGAAAGTAGATACGGATAGTGGGCTATAGCATAAGGGAATAACAATGGTACGCAGAGGGGATCTAAGGCAAATAATAAAACGCGTCAGACGCGGGGGGAAAAAGTCAAAGGGAGAAAGCGAAAAGTGAAAGCGAATTCCAATTGGGTGAAAAGGTGACGCGGGTGTATAGTCGAAAAGATCACCTTATGCTCCGGAAAAACGAGAGCAAAAAGCCGGATTCAAGGAGCCAGAACTTGGGAGTCTACGGGGGACAGAAGACTCAGGAAAAAGTAGGAAAAGGCTCTCGAGAGGGACGCGTGTTCATGGGAGAGTCCAAACGCACGTTGATGCATCGAGGAGAAGAAATTCGCCCTATACATAGAGAAGAAAAGATTGGAATATCTCTAAAACCAAAGAAGGGGGACAGAAAGGGTCTACTCACGGGCAGTGAAAAGAGTAGG
>Ga0179591_1341907_pt1 | contig 14063 bp, 17 predicted proteins | sample CZOMad2_1_08_16f_FD_182891 | JGI IMG/M metagenome (GOLD analysis project Ga0179591, IMG submission 182891) | Vadose zone soil fungal communities from Angelo Coast Range Reserve, California, USA - CZOMad2_1_08_16fungal (PacBio error correction) | ecosystem: Environmental > Terrestrial > Soil >...
GAACAGACGGATAGGAAGAATAACGATCGGGGAAATTGGGCACCCGAAGAGAACATGGGGTGCCGGATAAGGGAGGGGGTAGCGAAAAGGGTAAACTACCTAACAAGGGAATCGCTTCATTCGCGAGAAAAGGGGGGAAAACGGAAACGATTTGGGAAGGGCAGAAGAGTAAGGAGGCTTCTCTATGACGCCAAAAAACGGGGGACTTGAGAGCCAGTCCGCAACGCCTACAGAAAAGGATTGAGGAGGAGGCGCAAAGGGGGAGGAGGGAAGCTTTGTCTACCGTCCGCGGGAGGGGGCCGGAATTCCTTCTCCTCAGAAAAAAATGGAGGAGGAATGTTTGACACGAACGCTAAAGGAAAAAGAGCATACAAAATCCGGCAAAGGGAAATGATAGGCGACGCTGGGTTCAAAGAAAAGGAAGATCGTCTAGAAGAAGGGGCGCGATCAATTAGGAAAACCAGGCAGCGCAGAAGGAAAGAGGTGGAGGAGGAGGGGGGGCTTCTAAACAGCAGGCGCCAGGACGAATCCCGGGGAAGGTGAGTACACGCGGAAAGGATAAGAGACGGGGTCCGGAACGCAACGACGGGCTAGGAGGTGTACCTGCGGGTGGGGGGGGGTTTGTGGGAAAGGAGGGGAGAAAGTCAGTCCGAAAGTGGAAAGCGGGAAGCCTTCTCATAGAATCGACTATAGCCTTCGAAAAGCCATCGCCGGTTAAGGAGAAGCTCGTAAACCTCTTCGAGAAGGACAGACTACTATGGGGGCGCAGAGAGGCGTCGGAAAACGAGGGACAGACTCGCGCCTTAGCAACCAAAAGAAACACAATGGGCGGAAGCTGCTTGAGGCGAAGGCGGCGGAGCTGAAAGACGGCGCGATGTAAAGCCAGGAAATTTCTTCGGGAGAGAGGGGGTTTATCGAATTAGGGGTCACCGTGCATCAGACGCAAACAGCGGGCAAGAATTTTCGATTCGGGGAGACGGTTCCGAACACTCAGCCATACGCAGGTTAACTTCTGCGAAAGAGATACGAAAAGTCCTCGAAAGGCCTGCGGCGGCAGGAACCACAAAACCGGTCGGTCAGTGAAGACCTCTCAAGAAAGAACGAAAATTGGGGAGAAACAGAGTGAACGTTAAACGCACGGCATGTCCGGAAGAAAAGCTTAAGAATATAGATTATGCTTCTGACCGCGAGGAAAAGGATGCCGCGCCGTCTTGAGGCATCGACCCAGCTCGGTCGGGGCTTGGGGAGGATAGGGGAGATAGGGCTTTCTCAATCCCGGGAGGAAGGTCTTCGTTTCAGCAAGGGGAGAACTTCAACGAGGACCGCCGGAGACACAAGAGAGTCGGCATGGGGGGGGGGGTTGGGGTTCCAACGCGCAATGTGGATGTGGCTCAGAATGGATCAGAGGAAAGAGAAGCAGGTCCGGGCGGGGTGGTAATGCCGTAGCAGTGCCTCCTCAGCGTAATGGGCGGTACCGAGGAGGTTTGGGTGCTTCGAAAAATTCCTCCTAGAAAGATATTTGCTGTCTGGAAAGTCAACGGTGGCTCGAAACTAGGCAGAAAAAGGGCGTGACCTTCCCTAAAGGGAGTGCCTTGTGGTCAGGTGAGCGACATGGAACGGGATTGAAAGAGAGAGTAGATCGGAAGAAGTTTCAAAAAAGAATTTTAGTCAATCGCTGTGGGCCGCATTGCACTCAGGGACGGAGAGTCAAGGAAGTACGCGTCGGAAGAAAGGACCAATGTACAAGCCCAGCAGCACACCCGAACGGGCTAAACTTGAGGTACGCTCGGTTTCAACGCCAGGGAAGGGCGACGCGGCTCTCCAGCACGCAAGGCGACCGGCTTCCCAAAGAAAATCCGGGGCCGCCCTGCAAGATAAGGATGAAGGCAGGTCAAGTTGAAAAAATGTTCCTGCGGGGAGGACAACCGGCAAGTCGCTTTCTCACGCGCAAGGAAAAAGGAAAAGGCGCTGGCCGATTCAACAGGCGGAAAGAAGAGAAGGGGGAATGCTACGGTGTTAAAGAAGGTGCGCAAACAGGCTCTCAGCAAGTCGGGGTCGCGTTTGGGCCGGGATAGGAGGTCAATGGGGACGCTTGCGGGCCCGGGGGCGGGAATCGATTCGCAGAGCATAGGATAGTGTCGTCAATGAGAGACCGGCCTAAACGTCGAAGAAAAAGAAATCGACTCCTGATCTTACAGGGCAGGGAATCCGAGAGACTGAAGCGGATAAGCAAGCGGCCTCAGCAAAGTGGAGGCGCAAGAGTCCTTCCAGATACGCAAAAAAAGGTAAGGACACGCCTTCAAGGCAGGTGGCCAAGAGTCTCAAGGGTCAGCGCTTAAGTAGCAGAAGAAAAGAAAGGGCAGGGCCGTCCAAGAAAGTTGGGGGGAGAGAGCAGGAGGCCCTAAGGAGCCGAATGAGAGGCATCCGGAGCCCGACTCGTGTCCCAAGGTAGTGAGAATCGGTCAAACGGCATCGAAACGCAAAAAAACTTGAATATATAGGGAACGGTTGACGGCAAACCAAATCTTCCTCCAGTACGGAGCTAGAAGCTCTGGTATGCGGGGCCAATTAAAAGACAGGTTCGTCGTAGAAAAAAAAGAAAAGAGCCAATCCCGGATCACGTCATCGATCTAAGAGATTCGGTTCCGTGCTGTTTTCCGCCTGGGGGTAAAAAGGAAGGATTGCGAGATCTAGATGTAACTCGACCTTCCCAACGCCGATCAGCATTAAGTCTACGGGTATTCCTGGATTGGAGAAAACGGCACCAAAAGGAGAGGGATTCGTTGGATGGGAGATGGTAGCCGAAAGGGCGCGCTTTGTTGGGTACAGCGCCGCTTTCGGGGAGGGGAGCGGCACATCAGGTGCTCAGCAAATGCACTGAAGTGGATAGCAAAGCTTTGGGGGGAGGAGATCGAGATTCCTTGGACAGGAAAACATCTCCCTCATTCGAAGAGAGAAAAATGTGCGGCGTCAGGAAGAGTCACGAACAAAATGAACCCACTTCAGGAAGTCAGTGGACAATCCGCCAACGAGGGAAGGGGCAGTGCCGGTGCCACTCCTGAACTGGAAACAAGAGACTGCGGGAGTGGACGGGAACAAGAACCCGCCCATATTTTCGGGAGCGGACCAGAAGACTCTCCTCGGCAACTCAAACCGAAAGAAAAAGGACAGGGCGGTCTTTGACTAACATCCCCAGTCAGGTGGAGGTGGAGGAAAGAAGAATTGGGAAAGACATAAGGCGCATAAATTAAGGACTAGCGATAGGGCGCAAAAAAGGGATTGCGCAAAAGGGTTCGGAAAGGCAGGGCGCTGTTCCGCCAAAAAAAAAAGCCTCTACTTAAGGGGAAAGAAACGGGGCTTCATGGGGAGTAAGAAGAGGACACGACAGCACATCATCTACGATCGAAGAGGCGAGGGGAGCGCCACCTTGTCCTAGAAGTGGCTTTCGTGGCTGTGGAGGGGGGCTTCCGAACGCAGGATTGCCCTGTGGATCTGAGAGGGAGGAAACACCCTGGCGGCAAAAACCCTTGGAAGGGTAAGGTACGCAAGTTCAGGAAATATTAATGGAGGCAAGGGTCCAAAGAATACTACAAGCGATGGGGGACCGTCCTACCTTCAGGAGACCCGGGGACTGTTAGACCCAGGAGGTTGCCACCCGCATAAGTGAAAAAAAGAGTGGACCGGAACTAAGAGCTGGGAAAAGAGGGCAAGATACGCCCTACTCCTCAAGTTCTGGTGCGAGACAAAGGAGGAGGGGAAGAAGCGCTCATACGACTGAGAACAGCTCCACAGAAAGGGATGCTCGGGGGCGCGTTTCTGCTGCAACCCCTGCGCTGCTACATTCAACCTCAACGAATGGATAATGTCGTCATGGGAGATGGGTTGGGGGGAAGCTTTCGGCAGTTCGAGGCAAAGTACGGCGCGGGCTGATGTCAGGAGAGACAAGAGAAAGACTGCCAAAGAGTAAACAAAGTCAGAAGGGGCTGATGCAGTAAAAACCTGGCCGTGTCTCATCTCAGGCTCGCGAGTAGAGCGAAACTGATTGAGAGAGCGACAACCGGCAAGCGCACAACTAGTAGGATAAACGAAGGAGAGGACCATCAGGAACTCACTTAAAAAAGAGAGGCGACGCGTTCTCTCCGTCGGTGACGGAAAGGGAACGCTGGTCAAGTTAAAACACTCGCGGAGAAAGGCTCGCCTGATCGTCGCGGTGTCGGAAAAAAGCTAGACAGTCCCGACAGGTCCTGACGTTACGATAAGGTCTGGGGTAATCTCCATATTACAAATAATGCGGAAACTACGTCAGAGGCAGGAGAATTTTTGTGAAATCTCGTAGGATGCAGAGAGAAGGAGAGGTTGGTCGGAGCGCCGACGAAAGAAGAAGGACCCAAGAATTAAGGCCGCCTCTACGTAATAAGGAGCTACTGTCGAGGGTTATCTGGATAGAGCGGAAATCAAATGCGAGTTGCGCTCGCATCTCACCGCAGAAGCAGGAGGGCGTCTGGCGGTTAAACTGATAAAATAAAATCGAAAGAGTAGATATAAGCCGAGCGAAGACTAAATCAGAAAAAAACAAACTGAGTGTTAAAATATATATCGTGCGGGTCAGGAGGGAGGACGCTCTCTGATCTTGACTCGCGGAGAAGGCGTGAGAGGATTTACCGAGAAGACTCGCACGAGGAAGGGGGAGACTGGCCTCGCCATCAAGAGCCGGAGGGAAAAAAACTGCTCTATCACTAGAGAAAATCGAGAAGGAGACGCCCTTCAAATTGACAGGGGACCTCCTCGGTAAAGGAAGATGCTCGGCGGCATCTACGACACCACTCACGACGGCTGAAAACGCCTTTGGCTGCCCCCTACGAGATTGAAGACCAAGGAAGGGAAAAACGAGGGAAGAAAAAGATGTTTTTGGAAGAAAAAAAGACTGACTTGCAACGTCGCGGAGGGAAGGTTACATCTACTAGAGAGAGAGAAGATACGGGGAGCGAGGAAGAATGCTTATGAGGGGAAGGGCGGCCATGTCTCTTCACCGGGACCTCAAGGGAAGAAGGAGTTACGATTGACCTTCTATGGGGAAGGCTCGTCCGGAGGTGATCACTAACTGCTATTCCGGAGGGGAAGAAGCATCTTACCGCATCGGAAAAGCGATCATTGCGCTCAAAGGGAAGGGGAAGCTTTTTCTCGAAACTGGCCTGAAAGGGATGAAAAGCGCGTTTTTGGCCGTGTGAGGTTTTTCCGAGAATGAAAAAAAAGGGAGAAAGCGAAGTATCCCTATGGGCAAGGAAAAACACACGCTCGACTCTCATACGTGGGTGCGGCGGGGAGGGTTGAGAGGGGAATCGAAGTGGTCGAACTACGAACGCGCGCCCAAGACGCGGCGTTTTCTCCTTACCGCAAGTGCCCTCGTCAGGGGGGGAAGACCTGTTAGCTGAACCAAAGGGGGTAAGCCAAGGGAACGGGACATCAGCGGAGGGCAAGGGTTGGCGAAGAGGAATTCGGGACAGGGCAGAGATCTTTCTCTTCAAATGGGGCAGGGGCCCGACGGCGTCTACTCCAGCGGCGGAGAGGACAGGACGAGGACCCATACTTGTTTATGTCGGAAGAGAAAGATCTGAGCCAAAAAGAGAATCGGTGTAGGGCTTAAGAATAAAAGGGGGGGGGCGCGTTCCAAGGGAACGAATAGAACGGGCAATGACGCTTCCGACGAAACAAGGAAACACCAATGAAGACTGCTCGAGGAAAGTGCGCGAGAGGGCTCCGCTCCTCGACGGAGAGAAAAGGTCTGTTTGCCCTCGTAGCCATGACGCAATGGGGAGCGCGTCTGGTTGCTACCATACGGGCCAGACGCGAGAGAAGGGGGGTCCTTTCCGTGGCGAATCGGTCCCTGACATAACTCTCGGAACTTCGACAGAACGAGGGAGGATCTCGGATGACCAGGCCCTCTGAGCACAATCCACATTCTGTCAATGGGGTCGAAAACGCCCTGGAAAAGATTGAATCTCAGTTGACGAAACAGGGCGAATGGGTCGCGCCAGAGCGGGATCAGCAGCCCGTCACTAAACGCCCACATCGGCATGGTTCCAGATGAAGGGTGGCACAAATGGGTGAGCCGGTTCTATCTGATTGCCAGGCAAATGAAGGCGTGTGGGTTTGTTCTTCAGTGGGGTCTAAGCTTACGGGGGACGAAAAGTGTGGGGCGGTTACAAAAGAAGGTGAGAAAGTTGGGGCGAATCTGGGGGAAAACACTAAAGGCGTTGATGATCGATGAGAACGACTGCAAGAAGGCTTATCGGGAAAAGGAGTGCCAGACCGCAGGAGCCAGTGGGCGGCGAGAGGAGGGACACTGGTCCGACGGGAGGACAACTCAGACGCTCTCCCGCGCGGGGGTTTTCCGTCGGGCAGAGTAACAAAGGTAGATGCCGGTGAGCTTCGGGGTCAAGAATGGACGCGAAGGACTTGAGGGTATTAACCAGGGCGTCACCAGAGGGGCCCCAACAGAATCAGAGGCAAAAAGGAAGGCTTCGCCTTAAAAAAGAAGGTCTTTAGGTTAGCGAGAGAAAATGGGCGTATACCCGGATAGGGACCAGAGAAAGGCCCGGGCGAAAGTGATTGGAGAAGTAGAGATCTTACCTCCACTAAAGGTTGGGGGGAGATCGCACCGAGGATTGTGTCTATGACGTTCGAACAGACGTGGCAACGAACTGGCAACTGCGCGTTGCGCCGTGACGGGTGAAGAGGGAATGTCCGAAACTTGGCCGCAAAAAAGTTTCGGAAACCCTAATCTGGGAGTGGGGGATCGATTCTCGCGGCCCACGCGAATCTGCCTTGACGGAGCCACCGGCGATTGAGGGAAGGGAGACCTCATCCCCTGGTCCATAGGAAAGAAAAAGGAGAGTGTTCTGATTTGCGGAATGCTTTGGGATGCTGTAAACAATACGGTGAGACGTTCGGTTCCGGACAGGGAACTGAAATAATCCGGGGCAGAGCACGATTTGCGTCGAGAAGGCAATCACAGCCTAGCGAGCAGCGAGCGGGCAAACCGCCTTCCTCTACCTTGAGAAGAGGAGAAAAACAGTCCCCCTTATATCGCGGCAACCCTTCACGAGACTGCCGCTGCGCCGGAGCATGCGCCCGCGCAGGCGAAACAAAAGACGTCTTCCTCCCAGGAGGCTATATGCATTGTGTTTTTTCTAACGGCTAGCTCCAGTTGTTCTTATTGAGGGGCAGGGATGGGAGAGGCGACCGAATCAGTGGCCGGGCCACTCCAGGCAAAGAAATTCAAAAAAACATCCCTCTGGGAGACACGGTTACTCGTCCGACCTTATTGAGGCCCCGGGCAAAAGGGCGATAACCCTTCAACTCCAAAGGTATTGCGGGATCATAACGCTACAGGACCGGGAAGCGCGCAACCAAAGGGGACGCGCGCACGGGGTTGGGTGGCAAGGATGGTTCTAGGGAAACATTGGACCCGAGCTCGGCGCGGAAGATGGGGACAGAAAATCATCGTGCATTTGTAGGGGTGGGGGAAACGGGAAAAAGGGAAGGAAAGATTCGTTTACTGCAATTCCTGTACTGAGGCCGCAACAAAAACGAAATGAGGCAACGTTAAACGGGAAAAGGTGTGGGACTCTTTTTGGCTGCGGACAAAGAAGTCCACTGACGCAAAGAAAGACTGATAAGGAAAAGAAAAGAACCAGCAACAAAAGGCTCCCCTTACCTGTCAAATGAAAGGGGAGGCGGATAAGTGATAAAAGGCCAGTCTGCTCAGGGCACAAGAGCTCGTGGAGGTGACTAGACTGCTTTGTCGAAAAAAGCCTAGCTGCAATAACGCGAATACTGGGCGCGACGGTGTGTTGCGGAGGGGCCAAAGTTTATCGCCTGACGAGGGGGAAGGGACACACCCTTGAACCAGCATCTCCTCGACATAAGGAAGGGCGAGTGCTATCACAAGCTAGCCAAAGAAAACAAAAAACCTCTGGGCGGGCCGAAAGGATACCCGAAATCGACGCGCTCAACGGCGTCGTCTCCTCCTCCGGTACAGAATCTGGAACCCGCTACAAATGTGGATAGAGAGAGGCAACTATTCCGGGATTCACGTCCAGCGGATTAAGGAGAAGCAGAGTTGCGGCACTGAGGGCGGAAGAAAGCTTGACGAAAAATTTTTTTCTTCGAAGGGAATCCGACGAAGGAAAGCGAGGCGCGCGCGCAGCGCCAGAGCTCAGAATCAGCATTACAAAAACTCACGTGAAGTGGTCGCCTTTGCCCCCCATCGGGGGGGGAGAGGGTTAGCATTAACGGTCGTCACTGTTCAAAAATGACCAGAGGAGATTGAGTCGAGAAAAGAGGAGAAGGGAGCAATCAAATTCTAGCGGCGACTATCGCGAGCCTGGCACGACATAAGCGTTAGAGAGAGTCGGGGACAGAAAGCCGCGAGAAAGTCGGGTGGTTGTACATTGCGCCGGTGAAGAACGGTCGAGGGTCAATTCGAATCGGGGGCGAAGTGAATTCTCCGAGCGATAGATGAAGGAGGTGAAAGAGGAGTGGCCGGGTGGGACGCCTCAACTGGGAAGAGAGGGACGACTCGGACTATCATAGAGGGGGCGCCTGTCTCTGACTTTAGCTACGAAGTGCCGATGAGCGACGGGGGGAGCAATAGTCCGCCCCAATTGGTTGTCAGGTGTCACAAACGCCCAGATCAGGTCTAGGGGGCCCAAAGACCAAAGTGACCTGGGGCATTTCAAGTGGGATAGCTGGAGGCCTAGGTGGTGCCGCAGCCGAGGCGGGAAAATAAGGCCGGCCTGGCTGGGGCGGAAAGCCCGTGTACGGCGAGATAAGACACGGATCGGACCAACCATTTGGGGTGGTGGAGGTTTGAATCTCGGGAGGAAGCCGCGGCCTGGGTGAGGTCACCAGAATCAATCTATCCCCCTAATCGCGGGGAGGGGGTAGCTAGTCAAAAAAATTCCTAGCGCGGTCCAGGAAAATCCGCGTTAGGAGACATGAATTTGTGCGGACAAGTGCACCGCGCCACATAACACGAGCGTTTCGACCAAGAAAAATAACAAGCCTGGTAGCTTTGGGGAAAGGGGCTCTCGGGCGGGGTGGGAGGAAGACCTCGGGCCGAAGCCAAAAACGTTTACTTGTTGAGAGAAGATCTGGGCGGTAGTGAGAAGCTGGAGGGAGAGAAAAAAGCGGAGTTTCATAGGTCACCTTGAATCTCGCACTGGCTAGAGGGTTTCGGGTGGCGGGTAGGATAGTAGGATTGTGTTTAACGGCTCTTTTGCTCAAAACCTACGGAAGTGTCTTTTTCCGGGGGGAAAAGCGCCTGAGCTCTTGCAACGGGACCCGACTGAGCTTATAAATTATGGAGGCGTCAGGGAGCAGGAACAACAACAACAACGGAGGGAAAAGAGAGATATGATCGAGAGGAATATTACTCTGGGGGAAAAGGGGCAATCGGTGGTCATGTGCGCAGTTAGAAAGCGGAAATAAGATTCGGCGTCAAAGAAGAGAGTTAACCGGTAAAAACCTCGTCAAAAGGGGAAGTTAGACGCACATCTCAAGGAGAAGCCAAGGTGAACATGCCAGCGTTTTGTCGATTGCCGCAGGCTCTACGCGTCGTTAGCGACCTCGAGAAAACGGACAAGTGGGCCGTGGACGATCAGCGTTACGTAAACGAGCTGCCGCCTAAGTTCGTTCTTCAATCTCAACGCGTCAAGTGATTAAAATTTTCTCGAACAACTCTGGATGGGGTCTGAGCAACAGGTCACTAACTGGCGCGACTCTCTGTCCGTCTAATGCTACCGATAATCTCTCGGGACCATCACACAAAAAAGAAGACGAGAGCCCCTCTCCTCTCTCGTTTTAGCTCGCTGGTGCTTTATGGTGAAAAAACCCTAACCGGCGGATTACTGAGTCGAGGCCTGGCACAGGGGGGAGGAAGAAACAGCAACGCAAGTAGGGGGGCGCGCAAACATTCTCCTCGACGACGGGTCGGACTCCCAGCAGAAGCTACAGGTCGGAAGCAACTGGAGTGTTAACCACCCGGGGGCCGGAAAATCCGAATGACGGGAAGGGGAAGAACTACAGGAAGCGCGTAGTGGGACCCCAAGGACCAAGGTTTCAGAAACCGTACCGGTAGGTTCTAGGGGCCGTGAGCTCAAGAGGCCATCGTAAAGCTTGAGGACATGCGAACGAGAGATCATGAGACTCGATGCGGATACGAGATGGCGGGAGATGGCCACAGCCGATACTAAGCGAAGGCTCGTGCGAAAGACGTAGGCCGATGTCAGGGAAGGGAGGGGGTACGAAGACTCTCAAGTAGGCGAACGCGAAATGACCAACAGTTTGCGGGCTGCGCCGCGTAGTCAGGACGACAGCGTCGAACGCCGCAGAATTAAAAGATCATTTGGTGAGAGAGGGGGAGGAATTAGCGGATCCCGTGCAAACCCGGAGACCGCGAAATTAGAGGGAGGGGGCACGTTCGTCAAAAGAAAAGAACCAAGAATCCTCTTGAGCTAGGGAGGGCGCTCGCTCGCCGAGCTTTACGGAGGAGCATTAACCGTCGAAGAAAAAACTGGCGGTCGGAGATCCGGGTGCCGCATCAGACATCGAAACAGGTGGGCCAAAGATCTCAGGTCCAGGAGAAGGCTTTAAGCGGCGAAGAAATCGTGTAGCCGTCTAGAAGAGGAGCGGCCGTAGATCGGGAGAAAACACGACTGCACGTCATGTAAAAAATCCTTCGCCGGAGGATTCACGGGAGTTGGGTCTTAGAGGGACGAGAGTGCGGGTCGCATCCTTAGGGGGAGAGGAAACTTGATTTCCCAGGGTGTCTCCATGCTGAAACTCGGCACGAAAGGGCAATCACCTAGAGCAACCAGGCGCAAACTGTGAGTCAGAGGGGGATTGAAGGGTCGAGTGTACGGAAGGGAAAGGACGATCTATACGCTGGAAAGGGGACACTGCAGGGGGAAACGTTACCCGCAAGGCAGCTTTTGGCGTTGGAGGACTGTGTGGTGACGGGAGCTTTGCAATCTTCCCAAGCTAAGAAAGAGTTTGGCATGGAACTGAAGCCTGGCGCCACGCAGAAGGGTAACACCAGTGGGACCGCGTGGATATGCTTTTGAGGGGGTCAGAGCCAAATTTGAAAGCAAGGAAATCGTTATCACTTTACACCGTTAAGCAGAACAAAAAAGGGCCCGATGCACGCATTACTGGGCGGGGGGAAATCGAAAAAAGAAACCTCCTAGGAGACGGCACAGTCCAGCGAAAGCGCCACCCCGCCCGTGCTGGAACGCCATGGGGGGGAGGGGGGGAGAGCAGCTCCTCATACTGCTCGGAGAGGGGAAACCAAAAACTTTCTCTGGCTACCGGGCAGGGTGAGGAACCAAATGCCGACCCGGCAGCAATATCGCGGGGACAAGTCATGGCTGCAGAGTCGGCACGGCAAGAGATCAGCGAAAGAAAGCGCACTCCGGACGTATATGTTCTCTGGCCGATGAAAAGAAGAAAAAAGGCAGCCAGCATATCTGGTGAGGCGAGAAAAAAAAGGGGGGTTCCGGGGCGCACACGGAAAATGAGGAGGGAGAGACAGGCGCTCGAACAAAAGGGGGTGAAAGAATTTTGGCCGCGGGTCTAGATCACGGTACCAGGCCGGTCTTTCCGAGGGACGCGCAGAGAGTTACCGGGATATCCTTCTCGGAAAAAAACAAGAGACAAAGGGACCCCGACGCAAAGAGTCAGGCTCGAGGAGCTATCTCCGTGACTCCGAAGGAATCCACTTCAACTCCGAGAAAGGGCAACCAGCGCCCAGCAATCATTCTCCACATCATGCCGAAACACTGCACCGTGTCGAAGAGTAGGAAAGGGGGCGGCCGCGGAAAGGGACGTGTCAGATCAACTTTCCAGAGACGACAAGAGCCAGATGCATTACGGGAGACAAGTGCGGCGTAGAAATAAAAATCAGACTTACCATCCCGGACGGAGAGGACCACGAGTGCAGAATAGGTAAAATCAAAGTACAAATAACGGAAACTATAGTCAGTGGCATGGGAACGTGAAGATCTTCATCCTCAGGCGAGAGAAAGCACTGTGATGCGGGCCAATTAACGGGAAGACAAGGGCACGAGCTACGAAAGATATGGGGAAATAGGCGTTCGACAAACGACCGAGCTAGACCTATGATGCTGGCGGCGCCCTGGTAAGACATTAAGGGATCGCTTCGAGGAAAGGTAAGTCATCCAAGAGTGTAACTTCAGGGGACGGGCAGGGGCCGGGCTAATCAGAACGACGGGGGGACAAGACCGAGAGGGCTTGGGTGCGTGGGAGCGGGGCCGACTTACTGCCGTAGAAAACTCCTCCCAAATGGAGTGAGGGGAGTCTAGGGCGAATAGGGGGACTCTATCCATTTAAGGAGTTGATGCTGAGAGGACCACCGCGTTGAGTCGATAAGGGGGGGAACGTCGCCAACAGGGCCCGAATGAAAAAGTCGCGCAAACGGGAGCGGAAGGGAATCCTCAAAAACTCCAAGAGGGCCTTCAGTTACGGCAAAAGACAGCGCGGACAGGGCAGTGAAGCCTGTGCACCCTTTGCCGGGAAGGAGGGCCAGAAAGACTACCCCGGGGGCCCCCCCGATATGACACGGGCATGAAAAAAAAAATGTTGGGTGTCCCCCGCCCATTGGAGAGAGAAGGATCTCGCTCCTCGTGACGCAACCGGGCCTTTCGGTTCTGACCACAAGTCATGTGCGTACATTGGAGAACCAGAGCCGGCAGATCGAGATGAATGTCGCGGAGTAGGCGGGCAGGTAAAAAGAGGGATTCGCACAACGAAGGGAAGGGAGGACTGTGCCGCTTATGGTCAAAGAGAAGGCAACGCAATTACTTTTCCTGCCTCAGGATGAAGCCGGACCTCTCACACATCATCGAACAGGAGCGGCGGAGGAAACGCGTTCCGAAGAGCATGGGGGTCGAAAGGTGCATTGTTCTGGGGGAGACCGGGCCCTTGAATTGCCCGTAAATCTCGGTAATCGAAACGCGCCATTTGATGATCCGTCCACACAGGAATTCGGCGCCTGGGCTCGATGACCGACTATCCAATACTACGGAAAGTCTCCCAGGGCGCAGGCCAGCCGGGGGTTCGGGGGTCTCGCACTGGCTTCAAAAAGCCCGAGAAAAAGCGCTAAGATAACGCGGAGAAAGGACCGAAACCGACTGCTCAGTGTACGTGTGGCGCTTAAACGGCGAGGCGAAGTAGACGGGGCATACTTGGCAGAATGAGCAAAACCACTCTAAGTCGGGGAGAGAGGAATGCGCAACAACGATTTCTCACATAACGCCTGCTAAGAATCGTCGGATTCAGGCGGTTTTGGGACGGAGGGGGCATTCTCGGCTACGGGAGCGTTCGGAATGACGTCCATCGGGCTAGAACATGAAGATCCGGCCAACCACCTCGGTCTGAAGCACTTGGAAGCCGCGGCACAAGCTACCGAAAAGTAAGGATCTATCAGCAAAAAAAGGGGAATCGCGATCAGGGAGAGGGGAGTTCGCTGCCTTCAATCTCTTGATAGAGATATCAACGCCTTCGAGAAGGAAGCCTCAGATTGTCGAACCCCTTCTCCGGCGTGAGAGGACAGCGTCAAGACGAACCATGTCCCTGCAAGTAACACGCATCATCCAGTATTCGCCGATTTCGGTGAGAGGTGGGCGCCGCCGTCTGAGACAACTAGGGTACATGAGGAGCCGTTCCGGGACGGAAGATGACGGGTGAAATCTACCTAGTATACGGGAAGAGACCGCCTGGGGACGCATTGTTTTTCGTAATGCAACGGCGCACGGCTCAAAAGGCTTGCGTGGTGCGGGGAGAGCGCGCGGCATTGCTCAGGAAGGGGAAAAAGATTGCCTCAGGCGGCATGAGGAAAAGGGTCGCAAAGATTGTTATCTAGAGCGAGAGGTGAGAAGAGTCGGGCGTGGCGCGCAAGAAAAGAGACCAAACGGCGCGGGCTCTTCGTCAGCGCGTAATCAAATAACCGGAAAGAAGCGATCAGACTCCTCTCACGCATCACG
>Ga0179591_1280600_pt1 | contig 14061 bp, 10 predicted proteins | sample CZOMad2_1_08_16f_FD_182891 | JGI IMG/M metagenome (GOLD analysis project Ga0179591, IMG submission 182891) | Vadose zone soil fungal communities from Angelo Coast Range Reserve, California, USA - CZOMad2_1_08_16fungal (PacBio error correction) | ecosystem: Environmental > Terrestrial > Soil >...
TCCTTGGGAGGAGTTCTGTGGGCCCAGGGGCCATGGAAGACAGGGACTTCTACCAGCCTAAACGAGCCTTTTTCAAGGATCCCGTTGAAGGGCGAGCGTGAATCGCAATAACATTGGGGAGAAAAAACACACACGAATGTCAGAGTAAATCCGCTGGACTTCATCACGGTCATGGAATAGGCGAACTCGCTGGGAGGAAGCAATAGGGAGAGTGAGCGCGTAGTCAAGGAAAAAAGGATCGAGTCAAAAGATCGGAATCGGAAGGAGATCCATTGGCCCAACACAAAAAAGTTGTAAGTGAGGAGGAAAAAAGATGAGGAAATTGGGGAAACTCGGGACAGGGAAAAGCACAATGACGAAAGGGCCTTCTAAAGGGTCAGACCAAAACTAGATGCCTCCGGGGGGGGGTGAGCCACCAAGTGATTGGGGCACAAGACCGGGTCAAATTTGTAAAAGAAGAAGGGCCAACAGAAAAAAAAAAAAAAAAGCGGAGTGGTGCCGAAAGGTGGGGAAAACGGGATTCCTGCCGGAAGGGCCTCAGTGAAAAAGGACGAGGGGTGCCTACTCCGCGAATGAAATCCTCTCCACAGGGGGTATGGAGAATAGCAAAATTAAGGGAAATCGCTGGAAAGACGTAAAGACACCATATGACGACGGGGAAAGCAGGAATCAACACAACCAAGCAAACGAAGGATAAGCTCCCCAGAGCAAAATTCATCAACAAAAAATAAGCCTAAAAAGTTCAGAATGTGCAAGCGCCAGAAAGGGGGGGGACTAATCGTCTGGTCACTGCTTGAAGTGGGGAAATACCCGATTCGAGGGGCGGCAGTGCCAAGGGGGTGGGAAGCTGGAAACAGACCGAATTCCATGTTTGGAAGAGTAGGGGACCAAGGGGTGAGGGATTAGCCCATCAGACGTGCCGGCAAGATCGGGGGAGAAATCTGCAATATCTAGTAGATCCAATAGGGATAGCTAGTGTATACGGAACTCAGGGAGGGGGGAAAGCCGGAAGTTTGCTGGGAATAATAAAGAATGGCAGAAGCAGACTCAGGAGGGAGGGCGGACAGAAACTGCGTCGGGGCTCCCTGGAAGACAGCACACGATGGAGAGAGAAACGATAACAAAAGATGCCTAAGGGTGGGTTAGCCTCTACAATGGGAAGATTGCATTACAAACAAGAAAATGGAAAGCAAATAAAGACAAGCGCGAGATAAGGGAATAAATAAGCTTCGAATGAATTTGGGAGGAGAAATAGTGGCGCACAGGCAGAGGGGGGAGGAAGGATCTGAATAGATGACGCTGGGTGCGTTCGTCGCTAGATATTTGGGACGAACTAAAGGGGGCGAAACCTAGGGTCACAGAGAAGGACCGGCGATGGCATTTACGCGGGTGCAATCAACATCACTGTCACCAACGGAAGAGCTGGTAAATGCCTTGACTTTAAGAAGGCGCAACTGCGGAAAAATGAAGGAAAAAGAGATGGCACCAGGGGGAAAGCCCGAGCAAGAGGGGGGTCACCTGGTCAAGGGAGTCGCGGAAAATCTGAGGGGGGGGTAAAGGGGCAAAAAAATGTCGAGCAACAGCAAGGACTGAATGCTGCGGGGGCTGAGTCAAGGAGGGAACTAGGGGTCTCAGGGAAAAATACGAGAACCTCCAGATCGCGAATTTGCGGTAATAGATGAACGGGGGCCAGCTTTCGGAAGCGACGTACTGCCAGAAATTAATTCTAAAATTATTGGAAGCGATATGGGGTTCAAGACTAACACACGGTCTCGAGGCAGGAATAGCACAGTGGTAATGGATACAACAGGACAACTTATAAACTGCAAAAGAAATGAAAAGAAGAGTGGGCCAGAGTTCAACTATAAAAAGGAATCCACATACGACACACATGTGAAAACGAAAAAACGGTTTGAAAGAACGGAGTACCATCAAGATAAGGAAGACTGCTCAGGGAGGGAGGGGGGCTGAAAGCCCGAAAAAAACCTCCTTTAACGGATAGGAGGAAGCGTGTGGAATAATCGAAAAAAGAGCAAGGCACCAGAAAAATCACGGGAAAGGGTGAGTCAAAAGGTGAGGGGTCTAGGGATTAGTTGGGGCGCTAGTTAGGATTTCGCCAGGAATCGGGCTCAAAAAGAGCCAGAAGAGACTTACGAAGTCAAAAAACAGAGCATGGGAAAAAAAGAGGAAGCGGCAAGGACTCATCTGGATGGAGGGGGAACCAGGGGGCCAGCAGGGTAGGACTGAGGTGGAAACAAACAGCAAAGGGCCCGATCCAGGGAAGTGGCGGCCGGCAAAATTTCGGGGTCTTAAAAGATAACCAGCAACGACGGGGCAGGAGGGCCACCAGCTATCCAGTCTGCCCCCCCACCAGAATTGTGACAAGGCAATAGCGGATGGGGGGCCAAAAGGGGTTTAAGGAATTCTTGGGGGAAAGAGGGTACAAAAAAACCAAAACAAAGACATCCATTAAGCGATTCAAGAAACAAGGACCGCTAGCGAGAAAGGTGAGGGGTGTCCAAATGAAAAATGTTTGGGTAGCCACTTGCCACGGAGGGGGGTCGTCTCTAAAGTGACGACGGAATAGTAGACATGAAGAAAAGAAGGAGATTTAGAATTGAAACTACCAGGAGGGAGAAGAAAAAGTGGCCAAACACGATCCTTCGGAGAAACCGTAGGTAGCTCAGAAAATATGCACGGGCATGGAGGATGAACTATATAAACAGGATTGTGGGGAAAAAAAGTTGTTGGGGAAAGATGGACCAACCTGGACAGAGGGGGTAACAAAGGGATCATCTGAAACCTCACCCAAGGGGATAGTTTGCAAAAAACAATACACCACAGCGAGTGGCCAGGGAAAGACGAGGATTAAGGGGCTATCTGGGGGCAGGGAATGGCAAGTACCTGGAGTCAAAAGAAGAAATCCAGAGAATTATGGAAAGTGGTGGAAAAGAATTGTGAGGTGTTACATACAAATCTCGGAGTATCAAGGGGTGTGTGTGGAACGAAGGCAACTTCCTCCCTCAAGGGGAAATCGGTTACGATTCATAATTATGAAAGTAGAAAAGATGTTGAGTAGCCGTGGTGGAGTGCCTTGGTCGCAGGTGTTTCTCCAAGAAAAAGCCTTTGGGGGAAAAATTTCCACCGGCCAAGGACTCCGGCAGGAATGCGCAAACCAGTAACCTCTAATCTGTTCAGGGGGAAAGGAAGCAATGAATACAGTGTGGAAACCAGACGTAGGAAAGGGGGTGTATCAGCAGGGCAGACGGGGAGGGCCAAAGCCAAGGAACGAAAAAGAAAAGCAATCACCATCCTAGGCGGGGGCAAATTCCGACTAAAGGAGGGGGGGAATAGTTGGCCTAAAAAACCTTTATAAGGGTTTAAGAGAAAGTGGAAAATGAGGAGACCGGATTAAAGACAAGCTAAGGGGAGTGCTCAGGGAGCGAGGTCTACCCGTCGTGTAACAAGTGGGACGAGAAAATAAAAGATAGAAGGCCTGAGGAAGGGAAACTTGGTGACCACACTGCTTGTGCAATGCAGATCCGTGAAGAAAAACCTCTCGGTGACCAGAACCACCAACTCTTGAATTGGAAAAGAGTCCGGAATGAAACACACCGCAGGGGAATCAAGTGCCGAAAAGGGTAAGAAGGGAAGAGGGGGGTAGTGAAAACCAGGAGGCGGATGTGAAAAGATGGGAATGTCACGGACGCAGAAAAAATCAGAGCTTAACAGGGAAAAACGCTGGGTTGGCACAAGAAAAATTGATGGGGGCAAAAGTATGGCACAGGGGTAAGCGTAAGATCTCAAACAAAACTGGAGGGGAAAAGCGGGAGTCACGAAAATCAATAGGTCCAGAGGACGTGGATTGGCAAACCAACCTTCCGTGGGGTAAGCGAGGTTGCTAAAGGAAGACCGATGGCAATAGCTCGGGGAAATAATTACACGAAAGGAAGGAGTCCTTGTCCATTAAATTCCAGACCCAGAGGAGTGAGGTCGCTGTAGATCAAAAAAAAAGGGGGGGATAGAGGCACAAGTCTCGTTTGAAAGAAGGTCGACCGAGGCCTGCGTACTAAAAAGGGAAGAAAAGGTCCCGTGCAGGGGTGTGGTGTGGATCGGGGGAGGACGAACGACGAACGCATCCGCTTGGGCATCAAAACAGGCCACACCGCAATCAATGATAGACCGCCAGGTCCTCTAAGAAGCGGATAACGTGGGATCAAGTTTGAAATAAAAGCCACGTCAGGACCAGCAGGTGGTCGGGACGTAAACATCGATAGGAAAAGGACGACGCTTTGTAAGTCCTGCAATAAAGGTTGAAACGGGCTAGAGGGGCGAACATAGAGGGAAATTGCGGTGTCAACCCAGGGGGGGATGGTGCGTCGGCTCTCGAGAAGGAGTGCGGGTTGACAAGAAAATCATGAGAAGGGGTCGGACGGTACTAAAAAAAGTCTGGAACGAAACCAGGCGAGGTGCGCACGAAAACAAAAACCTCAGGGGGAGGACGGTGGCGCTAAAAAGGAAAACAAGGAAAAACATGGCACTCAGGGGGAGGAGTTAACAAAAGCAGAAGAAACGTGGTCGGTGGTGCACATAGGAAAAAGGTGATGGGAGACCACCGTTAAGTGTTAAGGTAATGGAAGATACAGAGACTAAAGGGGAAAAAACTGCAAGGGGAAAGGTGACTCGAGACTAGAAAGGAAGAAAATGGATGAGGAAGAGAATCAATAAGAGAGGGGTTGGTCACCGGGGGTGGACAAGGGGGTACCGGACCCATCGTAAAAACAAAAGGCAGGGAGGAAACAATTCCCTTGGGAGAAATGAGAAATGTCGGAAAAGCCTACGGAATTCGGGTGGGGGAATAAGGGACGATAGGGAGGGTCGGGGGAGCACTGGTCGTAAGTCACTCATAAAGATGGATTGGATAAGATGCCGTTATGTAATGTCTACGGATTGGAAATGCAGGGGGTAAAGGGAGAAAGAAATCCGTCCCAATGGAAAAAAAGTGTGGGGGAAAAAACAGGGGAGCAGATCGAGAACAAAGGCGTATGTAAAAGAATCGCTTTCTGAGGGGGGGCCGAACCACCTATCTCACTAGAAAAATTTATTAGTAAAAAGAAAAAAAGGGGACCTGGGTGGCACCCCAAGATTGGAAACCTGGGAGTCTGGGATTAAGAAGAAAGGCCCTGGGATAGGGGGAGCACCAGACCAAAGGGGAACCGCAGAAAAGCAGGAAATTCAGGTTCTTAGAGGGTCCGAAAGCAACATGTAAAAGAGAAACAGGCGGAGAGTGACGGTATGCAGACAGGGGTAAAAACAACACAAAAGGATTTGTAAACCCCGAAAATGATGGAATGCAAGAAGAAGGTATTGGCACTTTCTGCGAAGGGGGTGTCTGGAAGGGTGCTTCGGGGTAGATGCGGGGGGGGAGAAGGCGCACACCAGTCAGCCATGGGCTCAGATTGCTTGAAAAAAAGCCACCGCGGAAAAAATCTCTAAATGTCTCATAGAGCGCCAAAAGGGGAACGAGGCTCGTTAGAAAGACGATGAACGTGCACCCGCCAGACTGGAGGGGGAAAGGTGACCAGGACTAAAAGAAAATTCAGGATTCTTAAAGGGAGTACAGTAAGTGTGAGCCCAAAAAATTGATAGGGAATGTCCCCCGGGGGCTGAAAGGGATTAGTTAGGGGTACCGGCACACATTTGAAAAGGAAAGCTAAGTTCCTAAAGAAAAGGAAATTTGTGGAAAGCGTCTGGATCTGTGCGGAAGCGGAAAAAAAAACAACAATCGGGGGTAAATTCAATCGAAGATAGAAGAAAAAATGGAAAGGAAGAATTAGCTTCTAACTCGGACAAGCCTGGTATCGCCAGAAGATTATCGCCATAATTGGCGGAGCAAGCTAAGCAAAGACAGAACAAACAATTCTAAACGGCAGGGGATTCGAAATGGTTTCTAAAAATCGGAGTACCAGAATACAGGAAAGATCCATGGAAAAAATTAGAACAATAAAGTGAAGATTTAGGAGTCAAACTGTGAAGAAGAATTCACAGACCACTCTCCGGAACGGGAGATGCAAAAAGATTGTTAAACAATAAAAGACTATACGGGGGAGGTAAACGGTGGGTGGGCAAAGTATAAAGGAAGAGGGGGGCAAGTTCTAGAAAGCGTGCGAGACAGTAGCAGAACAAATCGAGGGGGATAGCAAACTAGAGAAAAATAGCAGGAGAGGGAGGAGAAAGGCCGACAGCGTTCGCGGGGAAGATCGCAAGGCTCAAAGAGGTACGAGGGGGGGAAGGGGCGGGTATGAGGAAGATGCCACTTAGAAGAAAGGGGAGCCTACCTAACGTGAAACACAGTTACGCAAAATGGGGTCGCTTTGAGGATACCAATCTCACTTTTAAACGATAAAAAGGAGAAAAAGGAAAAAACACAAAATCTCCAAAAATGGAGGCTGAGCCGACAGGAGACGGGCTACCAATTAAAAAACGAATTGAAAACCGTACGGGGAAGTAAAAGCACGCAAAAAGCGAGTCTTGGGTACGTGAGGAGGTTTCAGGGCCACGCGAAAAACACGGAGGTTAAAAAGGACGATTAAAAAGAGAGATCAAAGGAAGCAGCGTAAAATTGGCACAGTAAAGGGGGGAGTTCACTAACACATTTCAAAAGCAATCAAGGTCAATGATTTTGGCGGTGGACGAAGTTGGAACAAAGGGAAGTCGTTAAGATTAGCGGTCTGCGGGTTGTTGGGAGGGTGGGTGTTCTTAGGCGGGGCGGTGAATGGTGGGGGGGATTTACGCCCTGGCAACGGTCGGTCAGTTGGAGGAATAAGCGGTACTGACATGGGGCTCTTTTACGATGCCCTGATGTTTGGTTATGGGCGGTCGGTGAGAGAGGGACTTAGGGGGAAAGGGCCAAGAAAGAGAAATCGGAAAACCTAGACAAAAATAGCGGTACTTGCTGAGGACGGGGAAAAGGGTACAGGTGAGAACATGAAGGCAACATGAAACGGAAGCCACATGGCTTCATAAGCTATATTCGAATTAAAGGATTGTTAGCGGTCGTACGAAATGTACTGGAATTTAGAATCGACCTCGGAGCCAAAAAAAGCTTGAAAAATGGGCGGTTCAAAAAAATCCAAGGGGAAACAACTTCTCACAGACGCACATTACCCGGTAAGGAAGGGAAGAAGGTCCCAATGGAGTAAGGCCGGGGACCAAAATGCTGGCAGTCAAAGTGCGTCCATAAGCGGGGAAAAAGGGGGGGGCATCCATCTGGTCGATGGGTAAGTTCGGAGAGAGCGGCCCAACCGGGAAAGCACAAAGAAGTACAAAACAACAAAAAAAAGCTCCATTCAAACAAAAAAATCACTAAGAAAAGGGGTACATGCACTCCAGAGGGGAGGGGAATAGAGCGGCCGTGAGAAAACAAAGGAAAGGCGGGGTAAATAGACTCCTAAAACCATACCCAGAAACAGAACAACAGTTATCCAAAAATAAGTACCTCATAGTAGAAACTCCGGGAAATGGGGACAAGGGCGGTAAAGGCTTTCCCAAGCAAAAGAAGGCTAAAAAAGCGACTTTAAAAAAAAAAGCAGGAAATTGGGGACGGCCAAGGCGTGCGGAAGGGTGTGAAGCGCTTCTAACAGGGAGAGCTAGGGAAGAGTCTAGGGGCCTGTCTGAAAGCGAGATCAAAGGAAAGGGACGATAGGAAAAGAGATCCAACGAAGGAGGAAAGGGGCACTTGTGTTAGGGAAAAGCGGCATGATTGAAAAGGGGGGTCTAAAAAAATCGACTCAATCAGTGCAGACATGAGGGGCGCGGTAGAAAAAGCGAGTTTTGGGTTGAATTCCGCAGGTAAGAAACACCAAGAGCAAGGGGGGGGGGGGGGGGGGCCTACACTTGACGTAATCGACAGGAAAAAAGTGGTAAGCCCTGTATGAAACGAGGAGTGAGAAGTGCATAAGTAATACCAGGAACTCTCTTAATAGCGGATGAACGTATGGGAACTGCAAGACTAGGGAGCAAGGGGTTGAGGAAAAGGGAACGAGCAAGGAGATAGCTAGATATATGTAGTCCGACGGGGGAAGGATAAGGGAGGGGGGGACGACTCGAAGGGGAAGGGTAGACAAAAGGTGAATGTCCGGCCACAACCTTGAGGGGGAGACTTAGCACAATAATTTCGGATAGAGGATACGAGGCCAGAGGAATAGGAAAAGGGCCTGCGTCTGCGACAAAGGACGACATCCGGGGGAAGCTCAACCTTGGCCTTCGGAAGTGGAGGTCTACTGGTCAGAGGGGGACCATTCGGAAAAAAGAGGGGAAAAGGCGGGCTACACGCCTTAGAAAAGGCGCCAATAAGCCGAGCCAGCAAAGAGTCCTAAGGTGATACAGTTAGTGGGTGGGGAGACGACACATGGACCAACGGATGGAAGCAGTAGAAAAGTATTGAGAGCAAACTTGAATTAGGTAATAAAAGAGGAGGGGCACGTAGGGCTTGGGAACAGTTGCAGGTGGGGGGAAAACAGAAGAGAGGAGGTCAAAGGCTGATCGTTACGTGTTCGAACACACCATGGTGGAAAAAGAGGAAATGAACTGGAAGTTGAAAGGAAAAGTCACAGAAAGATATCCTGCATGTTGTAAACCTGGGATGACCATGTTACATATAAGGAGGGCTAAGGGGGGCTGGAACTTTGCTTAACGTTCCACGGTCCTATCCATAATATATGCGTACCGGGGGAACCCCAACCCCCAAAGGTTCGTCCAAAAAACAGTTGGTCCCGAAAGTATCCGTACTCGCCCATCGAAGGTCCGGGTGGCGAACAGAGGTGTAGGGAGGGGGGCAGGACAGAACTGGCAACTATAAAGGGGATGGATTTACGGTGGGATGCGCAATCCGAAAACACGAAAAGAGAGGCATAGGTCAACGGAACGGCATCAGGAATGGGATTCACCAAAGTGCATAATCGCTAGGGGCTGGGTTAAAGGGGGCAACGAAAGAGTTGGGACCAGTCAAATCATTGGGGGTTTGAATTTCACCCGGAGTTTGTAAATTCAAATCAAAGACTTAAAGATCCATTAACCTGGCACGCGGAAACAATTTCCAGCTGAAATCTAATGCAAGAATTTGGCTGTCAAAGCCACTAGAACAAGAGGGGACACACGGGCATCTTTAGTGTGGTCAAAATCACCTGGAAACAAACCTAAGTATTTTCCGCTAAAAGGAAAAAAAGAGAGAGAGAAGGGGGGGGGGGAGGTGGACCTACTTGCCCGTACCTAGCTGACCGACTTATTGTTTGGCACTCTCGGAGGAACTATCTTGTTTCCATGCGTTGTGGCCAACCCCTTTCCAGAATAGGGAAATACTACTCCAGAAAGGACTGAGTCCAACCTCTCGTTTGGGGAAAATAAGACCGTGGGGCGGACACGCCTCCTTAAATGAGAGTTCGTCATCGCCGTTAGAGTACACACAGGAAAAAACCAAATCGACCCAAAATAAAATCTTGGAAGTAACGCTTTGCGGTTGGTGTTCACACAGATTTAGCAGTCCCCCAGAACTGTCCTTTGGGGGGAACGAGACGTAGGGTACTCATGTACTTCGCTTATAGAATGGCTCGGCCTCTTTCCACAGGTCAAGCTAGGGACTGAGTACATCTAGATGGGTTACATCCAAAAGAAGGGGGGATTTGAATTGATGTTGCTGCTCGGGGGGGAAGCTGGTATCTTTTTGCTAGCAGTGCTTCGGCGGCACTTCGGAACTCTCCCCGAGATATGTGGAGGGTCGGAAGTGGGTGCGCTTCCGGGCGGCAACACAACATTTTGGCTGTTGGACACATACAGGAAAGGCGATACGAGTAGTACCAAACGGGTCCTTGTCCGTATCTACCGGGACAAAACAGTTCGGGGGTTGCCAGGTAAAAAAGGGGGGGGAAAACAAACTGGGAATTGGTGAGGAACATTCATCCCGGACGAATAAGAAGGGGGGGTTAAACACCAAAAATTGGTTTAGGGACCGGGGGCAAAAAGGAGGCAGCGGGGAAGGGCCTCAAAAAGGGGGGTGGGGACCAAGGAAAACGAACTGTGGGCGAAACTAAAGGTGAATGGCGGTGGGGCAAAGCCTGGAAAAGGACCAGAAGGAAATGGTGGGTCAGCGAAACAAAAGGGCTTTTGGTACCCCAGTGTGGCAAAAAAAAACCAAGACAAAAACAGTGGAAAAGGAACTGTGAAAAAAAACGCCTGCAATGGTAATGGCAGTCACCGCCCAGGTGTGAGAAAGAACTAAATAGGGTCAAGGGGTAGGTGGGGACACTCCAAGATGGGGGCCCCACCAGGACATGCTGATCAATTCTAGGCAGCCCCCCCAAGTCTAAGTCGCAGGGCCTACCTCAATCTATTGGGGGCCCTGGTAAACTCTATCACAGTCTTATTTTTCTTTCACAAGCCTCGAGGCCTTTAAGTGGGGAGAAGTGCTCTTTCCTCACCATCGAGAAATCCACCGGTAAATAATCAAGTTGACTTGGGGGATCAGACACTGAAAAGGGGTCACATCTTTTCTCCGTTTTTTTGCGGGGGTCTTTAACTTGTTTCAGGGCGCGGTTTACACGCTGGAATTTCCCAGGTAGAGCGGGGGAGCCCATTGGTAGGTCAACACCATTTGCGGGTCTGCAGATCCATGTGAGGGAAAAGTGACCACGTGTGGAAAGGAAACAATTTGGAAAGGTAATATAAAGGAGCACGCTCAAATTCCTCAGAACGACTAGGAAGACGAGTTCAAATAAATTAAAATGGGGAGCACCGAAAACTCAAAGGAAATCTACCTTTGGGGAAAGGGCCATGAAGGGGTTTGATCGTAGGGTTTGAGTGTTCATTAATTGAGTCGCGCAGAGGGAAAGCTCACAGATGAATGTCACCATGAGGGCCCAGAAGCCCCGTGAATGCCCGGACACACCCAAAACAAGGTGTGTTTGGGGGGGGCCACTGCACCCGACGGTGGAGACAGGTTCTGAAAGCTGTGTTTGGAAAGAAGCGCAAAAAACAACCCCGAGGGAGGGAGGTGAAAATCCCCGAAGGGGACAAGCACGAACAAAAGAAACAACGGAAAATTGAAAACCTTCACGGGGGGGGTCGGTAAGCAGTACTGGGGGATGAGAAAGCGGAAATTACTTAACACAGTAGATATAGTACTACCCAGCCAGGGATTCCGTCCAAAGGTCCAGGAAAATGTCGTGTAAACGGTTGCTCGGGGAAACGGTGAGGACGATGGAAGAGTGGTACGGGGAATAGCAAATGAAAAAAAAAGAAGTCATTCCTTTCGAGGATGCCTAGGAACAAGGTACTGTTAAAAAAAAATTCCAAGAAAAGGGGACCCGGAACTGGGGGTGTCTAAAAACTGGCGAGACAGTGAGTGGGCAAAAATGAGGGAAAAAACATAAAGGAACGTTTTACAAAATTCCCCCCTGGGAAAAGGACATACAGGGGACTGAACTGAACGGGTAAGCTAAAAATCTGGGGGTCAGGCGGAACAAACAGTAACTGAACCAAGCGGACCTCATTAAACAAAGAGATCGGTCGAATTAAGAGGCACTAGGCAAAGGGGGGGGTGAAGTACCGTCCCTAAGGGGCAGTGGGGGGTGGCGGTTAGGAAGGGCACCAAGAACAAACGGTTCAAGTTTGGAAGAGGGGCGAACAGAAAATATGGAGAGTCTCGTGCCGACAAGAGCGGAAGGGCACCCAGAAAGGGGGGTGCAGAATTAGAATTAGGGTCAAAAGGACCATGGTTTCGACCCTTATATAGGCAAATACAACAATAGGTAGGAAAGTCGGCTACGCATACACAAGGACACAGTTAAACGGGCACGAAACGAAAAAAACATCGCTAGGAACCGAAAGGAGGAGGGGTAAAAACCAACGGGGAAAGAGTCCTGAAAGAAGGGAGTCCGAAGGAAAAAAAACTCAATGGTCACCTGGGGGGGATCTATCAGGAAAGTGAATTAAGGAAGTAATTGTTCCCCAAGTTATTAATCCAACAAGGGTACGACAAGGGTCCCTCGGGATAAACAGTCCCGAACGAGAAAAGCTGGAGCCTGAACGGAGTGGCCACTTGAAAGGCCTGAATCAGGAGGACACGTAAGGTGGGGGGTCTATTGCGGTGCCCAAAAAGCCGCCAAGCCGGCCACCAAAACATGGATGGTGGCTTCAAAATAAATTGGAGAGGGAGCGGAACTCAGAGACGCAAAGCAGTAATCAGGGACGGAGCAAGGGGAAGTGTGTTACCGTTTTGGAGCCCGGCGGAGGTTCTCCGCAAATTTTGTAAAGGGGGGGAAAACAGGATGAATGCCTTTTCGATTGGATCCCAGGGCAGGTGGTGTGGCGTGTAAAACAGAACAAATAGTGGGACAACAGTGAAAACGGTGGGAATTTGAAACACGTACGAGATGGAGGCAGGGAACGTACTTGGGGGGTAACGAAAAGAGAAGGTGTATTTTAGTAGTTAACAAATCCATATCTCAAGAACCCCTGTGGGTGCCTATCCGGAAGTTCGTGTCGCGATGGAATTGTGTATAATCGGCGCAAGAGGGACGGGATGACAAATCGTCCGGTTCCCTTAGAGTAAGTCGCGAAGGAGGGGTGAAAGAGCAGGGAGGGGTAGGGGGGAATCGCTTAAGGTTAAGGAAAACAAAGAATTTACAAGAAAGAGCTTAGAACCACAAAATCCAGGACGGTCACTGTGGGGGGCACAAGGTGGGTCCGGATGGTCTCAATTTCCTAGAGGGGGTCAAGCCTGTAAGATAATTAAGAGATGGATTGTTGGAGACACTTGACCAATAAGGGGAGTTTGGAAAGGAGGTGTTTGGGGGAAACACGTTAGAGATGGTGGAGTCTCGTCGAAGGAGGGACGGGCTTTAAAGAAAAAAGTTGCCAGAGGTGCTGTTCTTTAACGACACGCAGGGTACTCTCTGAGATTAGACCATTTTGCGAGGGATGGCAACAGAAACTACACATCGCAAGCTATCAGTCTTTGTTTCCCACTCATCGCTACGCCAGAGCGAATTCGGGAGACCATTTTTCTTGCCGTAGCAGGTCGTTCTGTGCAAGAACCGAACCCTTTCAGAAGAAGGAAGACTTAAGAGTCTTGAATGATTGGAAAGAATAACTAAAGGTTTTCAAGGAAATATGGGTCCCAAGGAGAACCAGATCAGAGGGCATTAAAAGGTTGGGACTTAAATAACAAAAGTCTTCGACGGAGTAAAAAGTTTTTCCACGGCAAAGAAATGGGTATAGACTCAGAGGTAATCAAAGTGACTGCTAGGAAACTGGCTCAAGAAAACTATGTTCGCCCTCCGGGAGCGGACGTCCAAAATGGTGAGGAAATTTCCTTAGTACTGCAGAGGTACAGGGGACCTAGAGGAAAAAAAATGAACGTATAAAAGGCTCAATGATGGTTAATATTGAGGAGAAGGAAATGGGTTAAAACTAAGGAGCCAACTACATGTTCAGGTGCTGAGGAAGTTACAAAGACCAAGAAGGGGGGAAATATGAAGAAAAAAGGAGAGTATTGAAAAATAAAAAATGAACCGGTCTGAAAAAAAGTGATGGGGAAAAAGCACCGGGAGACGTAGTAGGCAAAAAAAACTGGGGAAGGGGGGGCAGCTAACATCTTCAGGGGAATTAAACTGTGGGTGAAGGGGAATATAAGAAAAAATTGGAAGGGTTTTTAGGTAAACAAAATAGACAACAATCTGAATACGGGTGCTAAAATTATGCCACAGCTGAAGGATATAGGTAACTGCTCTCCCTGCTCATATAACGCATGGAGCTCGTAAATTTTAAGTACGGGGCGCCGCGGGGACATCATGGGGATAGGAGATTTTTGGGAGAGTTTTTTCTATACAGGAAAGGCCTAGGTATTAGCCCGACACCTATGAAAAGGCAAAAGGGCCTTGGACAGGACAAGAATAAAATTCGTTGACCAGTCTGGCGGAAAGGGTCCCAACAGTAATGCGAACCGACAGAGGACGGCGGAAGACAAGGGAGGATCTTAACAGGAAAAAGGGAGCTAACCAGGGG
>Ga0179591_1354335_pt1 | contig 14061 bp, 55 predicted proteins | sample CZOMad2_1_08_16f_FD_182891 | JGI IMG/M metagenome (GOLD analysis project Ga0179591, IMG submission 182891) | Vadose zone soil fungal communities from Angelo Coast Range Reserve, California, USA - CZOMad2_1_08_16fungal (PacBio error correction) | ecosystem: Environmental > Terrestrial > Soil >...
GTGGCTATTCTTATTTGTGGTTGGGGGTGTGGCTATGTTGTGATGGATGGATGGCGGATGTGTGATCTATGGATCTATGGATTTCAATGGTATGGTGCTGGCTGGGGGGCTGATGGGGGGTCTTGTGGTGGCTATGTCGGGTTGCCTTTTCCTGGGTCTTTCTTTGCGGGGCTGTGGTCATGGTGATGGATGATGGGGGGGGGGGGGTTGGGGATTGCTATGGGATGCTGGTACTGTGGGCTGCTCTGGTATTGGGGGAATGGGGCTTAGGGGCTATGGTCTATTTGGGATGGCTCTGCTGCGTGATGAGGCTATGGATCTATGGGGGATGATGCCTTATAAAATCTATGATCTATGGGATTGGATGTCTAGGGAATGTGGAATGGAATGGTGGTGCTATTATGCTAACTATGGCGGGGGGGGGGGATGGCTATGATCTAATGGGGTTTCTTCTGGGGGGGGGTTGGCTGATGGTCTGGAGGGGCTCTTGTGCTGTGGGTGCTGGGTCTCTGCTGATTGGGGTGGGTTCTGGCTGTCTCTGGCGGGGGGGAATGGTGGGGTGTGGTCTATGAATGGATGGTCTAGTGGGATGGAATTCTATGGGATTGGGGGTGAATGCTCTGGGTGGGGGGTGGGGGGGGTATTGGTGGATGATTATTATGGGGGGTGGCTAATGGGGGCGCTATGGGGCCTATGTCTATGGTATGATCTATGGAATTGCATGATGCTATGGGATCTATGGGATGGGGATTCTTATCTGTGGGGCTAATGCGATTCAAACTATGCTATGATCTATGGCAGGGAATGGGTCTTCATAATGGATGGGGTCTAATTGGGGCTATGGATGATCTAATGGGATGCTGGCTGATGCTATGATGGGGATCTTATTGATTCTATGATGGGATGGGCTATGGGGGATGGGGACAATGGGGATGGATGATGGGGGGGAATGATGCTTACTTGGTGGGGGGGGGGGATTGGGTTATGGGGATGATGGGTCTATGATGATGCTTGATGGATCCTTAATGGCTATGGGAGGATGGGATGATGGGGGCTGGTGTATGGAGAATGAGAGGGGGGGATGATTGGTAGATCCTATTTTGGATGGATCTAATGGGATCTATAAAAAAAATTGTTTTGGTGTGGAGATGGTCTATTGCTTATGGATGGGGGGGAGGATGGGGGGGGTGCCTATGGATAGGATGGGATGTGGTTGGAGGGTTGGGGACTATGGGATCTAGGGGCGGGGGATGGATGGGTTGGGGGGGGTCAATTGTGCTCTGGGTTCTATGGGGGTTTCTATGTGGGTGTGGCTGTTGGCTCCTTGTACTCTTATGGGCTGGGATGGACCTGGGCCTTTTACTTCTTGTGGGCGTGGATTGTGGCTCTGACTGATTATGGATCTGGGGTTGGGGGGCGGGGCATGTTTGGGTGGCTCTGGTGGGGGAATGGATATATGGATGCTTATTGATGGATTGCTATTATTATGCTCTGTATCTATGCTGGATTGATGGCTGAACTTCTGGGTGGGGCTGAATCTATGAATGGAGGGGATTGGGGTGTATTGGGGCTATGACTGAAATGCTCAAATGCTATCTCATGATGATGGGATGGTGGGGGGGGTGGGATCTCATGGGGATTGAATTGGGGTGCTTTCTGTTTTTGTTTCTGCTGTGGTGGGTGGGCTTCTCTCCTTTTGTGCTGTTGGCGCTCATTGTGCTGACGGATGTGGGGGGGCAGGACTGGATTATTGGTGGGGGGGGCTATTGATGGTGTTCATGGGGGGACATGGGAGCTGGGGGGTGGCGCTTGGTGGGGCTGGGGTGGGTGGTGTGGGTGGGGGGGGTGCCTGTGCTGGGGGTGGGGCTGGGGCTTGGGTGGGTGTGGGCTGGGGGTATCTTTCTCTGGCTGCTCTGGCCTGGAATGTGATCTATGATGATTATGGCTGGATGGGGGGGGGTGGCGGGCTGCTCTGGGGGTGTTCTAGGTGATGATGGATGGGGGGGTGCATGCTATGCTAGGGGGGTGGGGGGGGTTGGGGGGGGATGGGGGGGGTGGTGGTGGGCATGATCTATGGTGTGGGGGCTATGTGATGTGAATGGAATGGGCTGTTCTCTCTGACATCAATGTGGGAGATGCCTAGATCTCTGGGGGGCTCGAATGGTCTGGATGGGGATGGCTGGGGGATGGGGGATTGATTCCTATTGATTCTATGGGGGTATGGAATGATCTATGATGGCTAATGCTATTGATCTATGATGGCTATGATGGGATCTATGTTTGCTTATTATGGAAGGGCCTATCTATGATGGATGCTAATGGATATGGGGGATAAATGATGATTGGGGTCATGGGCTATGAATGATGCTGATGGGCTATGAGGCTATGGGGCTATGGGTGAATGGTGGGACTAATGGAGTTGATCTAATTGGGGTGGGGGGGATGTGCTATTATGGGAATGATCTATGAAATGGGGCATTAGGTGGGATCTATGGGATGGATGGGGTGGGGATGGGGGGTATTGTGCTATGTCTATGACCTGAGTCACTGTATGGGGTGCTTCATGGGGGCATGGGAGATGATCCTATTGTGGGGCTATGGATGGGGGGATCTAATGGGGTGGGCTATCTATGGGGGGGTCTCCATCTATTAATGAGGGGGGAGGAGATCTATGGCAGATGGGATGGGGGGGGGGTGGGATGGATGGGGGGGCTATTGGGGAATGGCCTAATTGATGATGGGATGATCTATGGATGATGGTTTAATGGATGGATGATTGTGGGGGGATGGGAATGTATCTATGGCTACTATGGCTCTTAATGATCTATGGGTTGGGGGCTATGCGGCTATGATGGCTGATTTATGGGGGGGGGATTCATTGTACTATGGTGGCATAGGATGGATTAGGGGTTTTCTATCTCTGCTGTTGGGGTGGTCTCTTAATGGAATGAACTATGGAAGATGCTAATGATGGCTATGATCTAATTATCTATGGGGGTATGATGGGAATGGATGATGATTCTATGGGATGATATGAATGGGGGGTCTATGCCTATGGATTTGAATGATGGATGATGGGGTGAATGGAGGGGATGATGATAAATGGTCTATGCTATGGTCTATGTCTATGGATGATCTTATGGGGATGAATGGCTCTGTGATGATGATTATGATGGGGGCTATGATGATGGCTCTATGATCTATGGGGTATGGGGCATGGATGTTGATGGGGGGGGGGGGGGGGGGGGGTATTTGATCTAATGCTTCATGATGATTATGGGTATGGGCTATGGGGCTATGATTGGAAATGGGGGGGGGTTCTATGATGATGGGGATGGATGATGATGATCTACTGGTCTAATGGGATGATGTTGAGGGGTGGGGGGTCTTCTGCTTGCCTGGGGATATGTTGTCTTTCCTCCTGGGCTCTGTGCTTGCTTTCTGTTGTGGTTGGGTTTCATGTCTCTTGGGGATGGGCTATCTAATGGGGGGGATGGGGGGGTCTGGCGTGGTAGGAATGGTTCCTATGGGGAGGGCTGGTGGTGTTGTGCTGCTGTTGGGGGCTCTGCCTATGATGGGGGGGCTGGAGGGGGGCTCTGGCTGTGTCTGCTATGGGGATGCCTCTATTGATGGGGGCTATGTGGATGGGGGATGGTCTATGGGATTGATCTATGGATCTAATGGGGATGTATGAAATGGGGCCCTGATGATGGGGGCTGGGTCTGGGTGGGATGGTAAGTGGGGGCGGTCTATATGTGGGTGGATGGTGGGGGTGCCGATGTATGGCTGTGTGTTTTTTTCTCATGATGGGAGAGGAGTGGCCTATGGGGGGGGGGGGGGGTCCATGGGGGGTTCTCTGGTGGTGGATGGGGCTAAATGATATGGTCTATGGGGGGGGGGAAGGAATCTTGGGGATTGTGGGCTTGCTGATGGGAACTGGGGGATGGGGGGGAATGGCTGCTAATGGGGAGAAATGGATTGCTGGGTCATGATTCTATGGGGGTGGAGGCCCCCCCCCTATGTTGATTGGGGTGTTCTCATGGGGATGATGGGCTGGGATGGGAGGATGGGCTGGGGGGGGGGTTAGGGTGCTGGGGTGGGGGGTCTCTGGGTGCTGGCATGCTTGCCTCTGTCTCTGATATGGGGGGACTAGTATTGATCTAATGGGGATGGATGGTCTATTATATCTATGATGGAAATTGGATTGTGGGGGGATGTATGATGGCTATGATGTATGATGGGGAGTGGTCTATGCCTAATGATGGGTGTGATGAATGGGACATCTATGGGGATGCTAATGATCTATGATGTGGGGATGTTCTATTGTTCTTAAAACTGGGATGTGGAGGGGCTGGTATGATGATCTAATGGATGAATGGGGAATGGGGCCTATGTTTATGGTGGATTCCTATGGGTAAATCTAATGTGATTGATGGATGAAAATGCTATGGGGGATGAGTGGCATGGATGATCTATGATGGCTAATGGGCTTGATGCTATCTATGATGGGCTATGATGCTTATGGGATGCATGAATGCTAATGGGATGATCTAGGATGCTAGGAAAGCTATGGATCTATTGGGATATGTCTATGCCTATGATGATGAATGATGGGGGGTGATGTGAACATTTGCTATTGGGATGGAGGGGGGATGGAATACACAATGACCGTCACCTACAACTGATGATGTTCGATGATCTTATGTGGCTTAATGATGATCTATGATCTAATGAATGGGGGATGCCTATGCTATGGGATGGGAGGGATGGAAAATGGATTGGTCTGTGCTATGAGGTGATCTATGATGAATGGGTTGGGGGGGTCTATGATGAATGATGATGGATGCTAATGATTGATCCTTATCTAATGATCTACTGATGAGATGGGCTATGATGCTATGGGGCTATGGGGATATGAATGATATCTATGGGATCTATGGATGGGTCTATGGGATGATGGATGTTGGGTTCATGACTGATGGGGATTGGGACTATGTTGGACTGGACTATGGGTCTAGGGTGATGATGGATGGCTATTGAATCTCTTATGATGGCTATGATGTGGATGTTCTATTGGAGGAATGGGAATCTAAATGAATGTATGGATGATTGGTGATCTATGGGGGATTGGATGGATGTATATGTCTATGTCTATGATGGATCTAATGATGCCTATGGGCTGAAATGATGGAATGGTCTGATTGGAATGATGACACTTGATGCTGATGGGGCTCTGGATGGGGGGCTATGCTATATCTCTATGAATGATGGGCTCTGGGGGGGGCTCCGATGTGGTGGCTATGATGGGAAATGTCTATGCTATCTATGGGGGTTGTAATGAAATGGGTTGATCTAGATGATCTATGATGTCTATGCTTCTGATTTATGGCTAATGTATCTAATGATGAGGATGGTGGGGGGGGGGATGATGGTCTCTTGGGGGCGATTATGTGTGGGTAATTTATGATGTTCTAATTTGTGTTGTGACTTTCTGTGTTCTGCTTTTTCTCTTCTATGCGGCTAATGCTAAGTGACCTAATGGGGCTATGGGCATGATGTGCTATGACCTGGTCTGGGATGTGATGCGATGATGCCTATGCTGATTCTATGAATGGATGATGTATGGCTATGGTCTTATGTGGTTGGTGGATTGATGGATGGGGGGGTCATTGGGAATAGCATGGGGGTGACTGCATGCTCTGATGGGGGTATATCCTATGGGAATGGCTCTGGATGAAAATGCATATGTATCTATGGCTATGGATGGCCTAAATGTCTATTATGGGATGGGGGGGTGGGTGATGTGGGGGGGGTGGGGTCTATGGTCTTCGGTGGGGAATGGCCTCCTGGTGATAGGGGGGTATGGCTCTGTGATGATGGTATGGGGGGAATGGGGGGGGGGGATGGGTATGGGGGGGGGGTGATGTGCCGCTTATCTCTGGGGGTGGGGTGGTTGGGGGCATATGTGATTCTAATCTACTATGGGGATTCTGGAATGGTGGTGTTAGTTGCCTATGATGGGTGGTATCTAATGAATTAATGATGGGGGCCTTAGCTATGGGGGTGTCTCATGTGTCTTGATTATGGGGGGAGGGGGGTGGTCTTGGTTGTTTTCTGTTTTTTCTTGCTGTCTACTGGGCTCCTGGGTGGGTGGTGCCTCCTCTGTGAACTGTATCTATGGCATAGGCGGGGTGGGGGGGGTATTCCTATTGTCTATGAGATGGGGATGGGGATGAGGGGTGGGGGGGGGGGTCTTATGTCCTATGGGCTTGGTGGGGTCTAATGGATGGGGGGATCCTATGGGGGATCTATGGGGGGGGTTTTCTATGATGGGATAGGGGATCCTCCTGGGGGTGGATGGGAATGTGATGGGGGGTCTTATGGGGGCTAGGTGGAATATGGGGGGGGGGATGTGGTGGGGATGGTCTCTGGGTATGGTGTCTATGGGCTCTAATGGGGGGTGTGGATGGGGAATTTATCTATGTGGTAAATGGAAATTGATGTGTGGGATGGGGTCTACATTGTCTATGATGGGGGGGGGGGGGTGGATCTAATGCTATGGATCTATGCCTAATGGGTATTATGTGGCTAATGCTATGGAGGTTTGTCTGGTTTTTGCTCTTGTTCTTCTGTCTGTTTTCTTTTTCTCTCTTTTTGTTTATGGGGTGGGTAATGGGGGATGCTCTCTGATCTATGGGGATGCTATGGTGCTGGGGCATGGGCTAGTGGGGGATGGGGGCTCATTCTATGTCTATCTCTGCTACTTATGATGCTATTCTATGGCTGGGGTGATGTCTATTGCTGATCTATGATGTGGGGGATGTGGGGGATGGATGTCTATGGGGGCGGGGGGGGATGGATTGGGTGGCTCTGTCATGTCTGGGGGTGGGGGATGGGGGGGGCTTTCTTGTCGTGTGCTGTGTTGTGTTGCGTTGTGGTTTGGCTTCTGATCTACCCCATGGGGATGTCTACACTGGATGCTACTGGCATGCTGACTATGGGGGATGGATGCATGCTATTGGGATGGAGGAATGTTATGTGGCTGGGCTTATGGAATCTATGGGGGAATGCTATGGTTATGTGATCTATGGGGGATGTAATATGGATGTATCTATGATGGGAATGAAATGATGGCTATGGATCTATGACCTGGATGGATGTGGGGTGGCTCTTGTGCTCTTTATTGATGGGATGGGCTCTGATGTGTATCTATGCTAATGGGTTCCTATGGGGATGGGGTTGGGGATGGGATGGGGATCCTCTGGGTGGCGCTATGATGATTGGGAAATGAAACTGGGCTGTGTGATGGTTGGATTTCTAGTGGTCTCTATGGAAATGGGGATGATGGGATCTATGGGGGGATTGGTTGTGTTAGGGGGGAGGGCTGGATTCTGGGGGGGGATGTATGCTATGCTATGCTGGGGGAGATGGGATTATGATATGGGATGGATATGATGATTCCGTATGGATGGATGATCTAATGGATGGATGTGATCTATGATGGGGGCTATGGTCTATGCTGGTCTATGCTAACACGGGGGATGGGCTCTGGTGGATGAGGAATGGGGAATGAGGCGTGGTGAAGAATGATGGATGCATCTATGGGGGGGATGAATTGACCACCCTCTATTGCTTTCCTATCTTGCTGAATTCTATGATGTAATGGGGATGGGCTATGATGTCTACTGAATGGGCATATGGGTATGGGATGCTTATGGGGTATGGGATCTTATGATCGATGGCATCTATGGTCTAATGGCTATGATGGTATGCTAATGCTATGTAATGGTCGATATGGGAATGATGGGGGCTTATGTTCTATGCGCTTGGGTATGATGGGAGATGGGGATGGGTGGGCTGTGGGGGTTGATTGGGGGGAGGGGGGCTGATTGGGGGGATCTCATGCTCTGGGGTGGGTGTTGGCCTTATGATGATGGATGATGGGTCTATGTCGGTGGGGCGATGAGGGGGGCTTCTGGGGGGGTGGCTCGTGGGTGGATGGGGGGTGGGGGTATCTATGGAATGTGGATCTATTGAATGGGGATCTATGGAACTATGATCTTTATCTATGGGGGATGGGGGGTGGATGTGGGTTCTATGGCTATGGGACTGGGGCCCTGTGGAGTTATCCTATGGGACTGGTCTTCCTATGGGCGTGGGCATCTAATGTGAATCTAATGGGCTGGGGCTATGGAATTATGATGGTATGCTATGAATGGAGGCTGGGGGAATGATGGTGGATGTATGATGACTATGTGGATGGGGGCTTATGGGATGGGATCTTTGGGGCTATGGGGTGGATGGGGCTCTGTTGCTGGCCTGGTCTTTTCTGTTTTCATGCTTCCTTGTGGGGCTCTTCTTTTTGGGGATGATGGAATGCTAGCTAATGATGTCAATCTACTATGGGATCTATGGTGTGGGATGGATAATGATGGATTGGCTATGGACGGATGATGGGATCTAATGGGATCCTTATGGAATGATCTATTGGGAAATGGTCATAAATCCTAATTATGCTAGATGGATGCTATTGGGAAATGGATGGCGGATTTTGGGGGATGGCATTTTTGTATGGATGATGAGGGGCTATGGTGATGGGCTATGGTGCTATCTTAAATGATCTATGTTTCTAATGCTATGATGCCTATGGCTATGAATGTGCTATGATGCTATGCTATGTATCCTATGCTTGGGGATGGCTATGGGTCCTATGCTATGATGATTGATGAGATCTATAATGGGTGTGAGTCTATTGGTGGCTATATTGGGGGGGGGATGATGGTGGATGATGAGTGGAATTGGGGGGATGGGGGTGGTTGGAATCTAAATGTGCCTATTCCGTAGTGGGAGTGATGCTGGTGATCCTTTATGTGGTGGGAATCTTATGTCTCTGCTATGCTATGGGGATGGGGGCTGGGATGGGATGATTTTTTTTTTAATGAATCTATGCTATGGGGGTGTACTGGGGGACTGGGGGGGATGTGTGTCTATGAATGATTGGGGATGGGCTGGGGCCTATGATATGGGGGGGCCTATCCTATGCTAATGATGGGATGAATGCCTGAGCTGGCATGATGGGGATCTGGGTCTCTGATGCTGGAATGCTAGGTATCTATGTGCGGCTGCGATCTATGTCTATGGGCTGGGGTGATATGGGGGTGTGTGGACTGATGGGGGGGCTGGATATGGTGGCTATGGATGATCTATGACTCCTCATGGGGGGGGGTGGGGCTCATGGCTTGATGTGAGGGGGGGAATGGGTTCTATGGCTGGGACTGATTGATTCTCAGGGTGGGTGCTGGTGCTATTGGGGCAATCTATGCTATGGGATGGGGGGGGGCTGGGGGATTCTAATGGGGATGATGTGGCTATGGGATGGGCTTATGGACAAGGGTGATGATGTGGGGGATGTGTGCCTATGGGGAATCTTGATGGGGGGTCTGATGGATGGGTGGGGCGATGGGGGTGTGCGAATCTATGATGTCTATGGGATGAGGGTCTATGTATGGGTCTATGATGGGGGGGCAGCTGATCTATGATGGGGGAGGGATGGGGCTATGTAATGGATGGGATCTATTGATCTATGGCTATGGTGTGGCTTAATGGGGCCTCTGCCTAATGCTATGGATGATAGGGGGATGGGGCGGTTGATGGGATGCTGGGGGCTCTGAATGGGGAGCTATGGGGTGGGGATGGTCTATGGATGAGGGGGGATGGGGCCTAATGATGTGTGGGTCTCATGGGCTATGGATCTATGGTTGTGGGGGGGTATTGGGGTGATGGCTTGCTGCTATGGGCTGCTGGTTACTGAGCCTCTTCTCACTGCTTTGCCTCTAGGAACTGACATGGATGCATCTCATGCTATGGATGGCTAAGCCTATGATTGGGATGGGGAATTATGGCTGGTGGGGGGTGGATGATGATGGGCTGTATGCTATGATGGAATGGAAATGCTATAATTCTCTGCCTATGGGGATCTAAATGTGATCTATGGGCTATGTGTACTCTGCTGTGTGCTGCTGTGGCTGGTGCTGCTGGGCTATTGACATGCTGCTATGCTTTATGATGCTGAAATGGTGACTGCTGTGCTGACCCCCCCCCCCCCCCCCCCCCCCCCCCCACTATGAGGATGGGCTATGATGCTATTATGGGATGGGGGGGGGGGGGGGATGTCCTATGGGGGGGGCTATGGGGGGATGAATGGGGTGGTGGGCCCCCCCTTGTGCTATGATGCTATGGAATTCTAATGGGGGGGGATGGGGGGGGGGGGGATGTGCTGAGGGGTGGGACTATGGGGGGGGGGGGTCTTCTATGGGATTCTTATGTTATGGATCTATTGCTACTGGGGGATGTCTAATGGGGGGAGGAAATGGGCTATGGGATAGCTATGATCTAATGGATGATGGGGTGGACTCTATGTGATGCTATGGGGGGATTTGTATGGGGGATGGGATTGGGGATGATGGGATGGTATGGTGGGTACTGTATGAAGTGGGATCTTTATGATGTTATGGGGGGATGATGGGTCCTATGGGAAACTGGACTGGGGGGTGGGGATGGCATGGGGTGATGGGGGCACTGGGTTGGGTGGTGATGGGTGGGGTCTCATTGGGATTGTGTCTTCTGGGTTTTTATTTGGTATTTGTTTTATTGTTTCTGCTGGTTTTTGTTTTTTCCTCTCTTTTTGGTCTCTTTTATTCTCTCTTCTTTTTCTGTTTGGTGGGGGGAAATGGTGTCTATGATCTTATGGAGGGATTGGCTATGATGATTCTCTGGGGGGATGGATGGGGGTGGGATCTATGGGATGCGGGCCTATCTATGGGGGGGGTGGGGTTCTATGATGGGGGCTGGGATCTATTGAATGTTATTGGGGGAATTGATGGGCTATGGATATCTATGTCTATGATGGTCTATGGGCTAATTGGCTATGGATTCTTTAACGGGGATGGGGGGGGGGGTGATGTTGGATTCTATGGCATGTATGGGTTATGGGCTGTTTGTGGGGTCTGGGGGTTGCTGCCTTTTCTGTGGTGGCTCTGGATTATGCTGAGTTCTATGCTGTGACTCTATGGGGGCTCTGGGGATCTATGATGTGGGGGAGTGGATGGAATGGGGGATTCATGGGTATCTATGGGGGGTCTATGATGGGGAGGTGGCTCTTGACATGATGATTATTGCTGGGTTATTGGGGGAGGCTAGGGGGGGGAATTCTCTGTCGGATGCGGGGTGTGGGGGATGGGCGTCTATGGCTACTGGGGATGGGGGGGGGATGGGGATCTAGTGGGAGGGGGGGGTGGGGGGGTCTATGGTGCCTTGGCTCTGGGGCTCTGGGGTGGGATCTATGATGGGATTGGTGGATGCTATGGGGGGGGGGGGGGATGGATGGGGCTATGGTGAATGGGCTATGGCTATGGGGATGGAATGGGGATGCTGTGGATGGGGATGATCCTATGGGCTAATGCTTATGGGGGGAATTGGATGATGATGGGGGGGGGGGGGGATGGCTATGGGGATGGGATGGGGGTGTATGTGGCTATCATGGCTACTATCTCTATGCTATGGATGCATCTATGGATTGTGTGGGGCTGGGTGGGGGGTGTGGGGGGGGGGGCTGGGGGACATGACTACTTTGGCGTGCTCTGTCTTTTCTGAGTGCTTGCTGCTGGATCTATGGCTGATGTTCGTCTGATCTATGGATCTATGGCTGGTGGCTGGGATCTATGGACTATGGGGTGGGGGCTGGGATTGGTTCTATGATGGGGGGGATGTCTATGCTTATTGGGGGGGGGATGTGGGTCTATGGGGGATTGGGATCTATGGATTGGTGGGTGGGTTATGATGCTATGTAGTGGTCTATGTATGGAGGCTCTGGTATTGGGGCTTCCTTTTGCTTCCTGGGGGGGGGATGCACTTTGGGCTCTGGGGGGCGCTTTTGGGCTGTGTTGGGGGATGCTTTCCTGGGTCCTGGGGTTGGCCTTCTGCTCTCTGTGCTGGCTCTCTGCTGGCTTTTGTGGGGGGTGTCCATGTGGGGGGGCCCTATGGGCTATATGGTGGGATGGGGGAATGGGGTCTACTAAGGTATGCGAGGGTGGTGGGGCTATGGTTGGGGTGGGTGGTGCCTCTGGTGGGGGATCTTAGGCCTATGGGGGGGGATTCTATGGCTATGATCTATGTGCTATCGTATGGGGATGGTATGGGCCTATGGGATGATGGTCTATGATGGGGGGGGGGGGATGCTAAATATGATGGTCTTATGTGATGGTGATCTTATGGGGGATGTCTATGGGGGGATCTCTATATGGATGAATGATGGATGGGATTGGATCTAATGGGGCTATGGATGGGCTTTGGGATTCTATTGATCTATGGGGGGGGATGCTATGTTGGGGGATGGTGGCTAATGGGGGGTTTCTTGGGCGTGGGGTGTGTGGGGGGTATTGGTAAGGGGGCTCTCTGCTCCCTTTGGGGGATGGGGGGCTAGGAGGATGCTATTCATGGGTCTATGGATGCTATTTATGCTAATGCTATGGGAGGGTGAATGGGGATGCGGGATTGGGTGATGGGGATGCTATGGGGGGGATGGGTGCTATGTCTATGTGACTGGTGACACTGGATGGGGGATGCGTGCTGGGTATGTGGCCTATATGAGGCCTAATGATTATGGAATGGGATGGAGATGATCTATTTGAGGGGTTGGGAGGGGGGTGGGGATGGGCTAATGCATTTTGGGGGGGGGGAATTGATCTACTGATGGGGGTGGTCTATTGGATTATGGCTATGGAGTGATGGGGATGGGGATGGGCTATGGGATGATGGGGTAATTGGATGGGGCCTATGGATGTTGGGGATGGGGGGCTATTGGGGGGATGGGGGGTCTATGGGTGAATATGGATGTGGATGGGTGGGGCTTATGCGGGTGTCTATGGGTTCTATGTCTATGTTTGATGGGCTCTATGCTATATTTCTATGGTCTATGGGTGGTGGGGGGCTTGGGGGTGGGTGTGGGGGATGGCTCATGATCTAATGAAATGGGGCATGTGCTATGATGGGATTGGATGGGTGCTATGGGATTGGGCGGGGGGGGGGGCTCTGGATACATTGGGGATGATTATGATGTTGTGGGGGGGAATCTATGTGGCCTAGGGCTTCTCTGTGGCATGGGGGGGGGTTCTCTGATGGGGGCTCTCATTGCTATGGATGCTATGGTGATGGATGTCTAAATGGGATGGGTGGATGGGGGGGGGATGGGTCTATGGTTGCTTATTGATGAATGGCTATGTGTGGTTGTGGTGGTCTTATGGGCTATGGGAATGTCTATTGATGTTATGAATGGGGGGGGATGGGTGGGGATTCTATGGGGGGATATCTATTGCTATGCTTCTATGGCTAATGATGGGGCTATGATCTATGGTTGGGGGGCTATTGGATGGCTATGGGGGATCTATGATCTATGGGGGCTAAACTTCTCTGGGTGCTGGTTGAGATCTATGTGGTGGGGGTTATGGATTCCCTATGATGATGGTGGATGGAATGGGGGTGGGGATGTCTATGCTATGATGATGCATGAGGGGGGGGATTCTTTAATGCTATGTCCTGATGGCATGGGGGGGTATGGGGGGATCTATGGCTGGCTTATGCTATATGGGTATGGCTATGGTGGGGGATTGGCCTATGGATGGATGCTATGGAATGATGGTGGGTGATGGGCTAATCTATGTTTGGCTATGGTGGGGGTTATCTATGACTGCTATGGATGATGGCGATCATTGGATGAATGGGTGATGCTATGGGTGGGGATATGGCATGGGATGATGGCTTGAATGGGATTGGTCTATGGCTAGCTATGCTATGGGAATGGGGGGGGGAGGGGGGGGGGATGGATGCTTATGGGGGGGCTAATGGGGATGGTGGATGGGATGCGGGGGGTATGGGGGATGTGATTGGGGTCTGCTAGGGGGGGGTGGGGATCTCTCTGATCTCTGGCTGGATATGTGGATGCTATTGGCCTGCATGGGACTGATCTAATGGGTATTCTATGAATTGATGGGTGTGCCTATGATG
>Ga0179591_1279235_pt1 | contig 14058 bp, 16 predicted proteins | sample CZOMad2_1_08_16f_FD_182891 | JGI IMG/M metagenome (GOLD analysis project Ga0179591, IMG submission 182891) | Vadose zone soil fungal communities from Angelo Coast Range Reserve, California, USA - CZOMad2_1_08_16fungal (PacBio error correction) | ecosystem: Environmental > Terrestrial > Soil >...
CGAAAAAAAAAAGTCGAAGCCGATCAAGAAAAATCCAACAAACGGGCGGGTCAGCGTGGGTGGGTGAGTATTGTATTAAGAGGGGGGGTGGACAGGGTTAACGGGGGCGGTGGGGCCAGTTCGCCCTCTGTCAGAATCTTAAGAAAAAACACCAGTCGGACTCGCTCTACAGAAAAAGGTCTAACTTTCTAAGCTAAGGGGGGGCACTAGCACAAGAAAAATGAAAAGGAGGTGAAGAGCAGGTTACGGTCGGAAGAAAAAAAAAGGGATGGGAAATTGAAGGACTCAATAAAAGGCCCTGACTAAAAGCGAAAGGTTTCATGGGGGGCAAAAGGCTCGAAGAGGGAAGCTAAATCCAAGGCAGGCAAGAGGGTTCGTCTAACACCTCCCTAGCCTGGGATGAACCTGCGAAAGGGCAGGAGGATCGAGAAGAAAGGTAGGGGTGAAAAAATCAAAGAGCAGTCTTCAACAGGAAACATGACTCAGCAGTGAACAGTTGATCGCGACCGATATTTCCATGGGAAAACAGGGTAAAAGAAAAGGGGGACCCAGGGTGAAGAGTAAATCCAAAAGGGGAACGACACTTCTAGGGAAAGCGAGGAGATAAGTCAAGGTCAGACTTACTTAAAGGAAAAAGGCCGTTTGATGGGGGGATACATGGCTAAGGAAAACGCACAAAAAAATACCCGGCCAGATGGGGGGGGCCAATAAACGGGGCAATTTTTTGAAAGTTAAAGGAAGAAAAGTTGCTCTTTCGGAGGTTTGGGATCTGACTGAAGTAAAAGGCCGAAGAAAAAAAAAGTTAAAGCCTCACCGGTTCCAGGTCACGTCGTCCTGCACTAGGGGGAGGACGGTCACAAGTCACATGACTAGGAAAAGGCCACGGGGTGTTTGACGTCCCACCAAAAAAAAAGGGAAAGACCGACTCAGAAATTGGAGGCAAACTTGCAAACCTGGCGAAGGATAAATTTCTAATCAAAGAAGGAGACACCGTCTTTGGTGGGTCAAGGGAAAAAAAGGGGAACCCCGCGAAAAAAAAAAAAAAGACAAAAAACTGCGAACAGACAGAGTTTAGCCACCAGAACCTTTTACGAAGGCACGGCCTTCGAACGCCCCGGGCTGGGAAAAAAGAGAAGGGGAACAGAGAGGTCGTCCCATCCCCAAAAGCAAAACAAAAAAAAAAAAAAAAAAGCGGAACGGGGACCAAACTGGGGAGTGGAGGGGGTGTCCGCTCCCTGCTTTCAAGAAAAGGGGGAGGGTTGTCCACCTTGAAAAGACGGGAATCACCCGTGCAAAAAGGGGGGGGCAAAAAATCCTGCCACACGAGTGTTCGCACGGGGGAAACGCCGGGCCAAGGGAGGAAAACAGACCCTGATGCCTACGGGAGAAACCCTCTTCCGCACAAAAACAAGCACTACTCGCCGTGGAAGGAAGGAAAGTCACGAATTCTTCAGAATCAAAGAAAAAAAAACTCAAGACACCGGCCTTGGATAAAGGAAGAAAGGACCGGCTCGCGGATGAACGTGGTGGCTAAAAGGAGGGGTCTTAGAAGGATCGGTCATTTTGCCATCAAAAAGAGAGGGAAAGGGTGGAGTGACGCATCACGGGGCTGCGTTGGGGAAAAGGGAAAACACGGGGGGGCTGTTCTTGGCGCCAAAATGTCTAGAAAAAGCGTATACCATAAAAAACAGTGAGGGGGGGGGAAAAAAGGAAAAGGTCGAGCGGTTGCAGTGTAACTTGGGGAAGCCAATGGCGCGCGACCAATAGGGGGGGGGAAAAGTGAAAACAGGGTTTCTTCAAGCAACACACTCTTGGCCGAAAGCGGGAAATGAGCGTGGGGGGGAGGGAGGGGGGGGTTCAACCGGAAACCAAACTCAAAAAAAAATAAGAGCCCGCCTGGCATGAAAAGGCGGGGGGTGGTCCGACTCCCCATCAGGTCAGGGGGGAAAGCACGGGGGGACCTCCACGCTGTTTCGTTGGGAAAGAAAAAAAGTCATTTGCCCACCAGGGAAAGGGGGGAGATGGGAAAGACACACAACAACGGATTAGAGGGAGAGGGTGAGGCAATGGCTGGCCGTGGAATGGCAAGAAAAAAGGACTTGGCGGCGACGAAAAGAAGCTCCAAAAAAAGCGGGGTGCCTTAAAGGGATTAAAAACAACGCAGCGATATTTCAGGGAAAAGGCGGAAAGACGCATACGCAAGGGGGGAGACGTTGTTGCGGTGAGACTGTCCGATCATCAATCTAAAAGTCGGCCCATATGGAAAAGACAGGGGGGACAGTTAAAAAAGATGTCGCGCAGAACCCAATGGCGGCCAAAAGGAGAAAACAAAAAACGCTCGAACCAGGGGGAAAAGTTGGGGGAAAAACAAATGAAAAAAAGAACAGAAAAAGGTTTTAAGGGATTTTATGTTAAACGGAACCGTCCTGCCGCAAAACGAGGAGCCCAGAAACCAGACCATAAGAGTGGGGGGAAGGTAGGTCGCCGAAACCAGGCACCAAGACCGGGGAGCAAATCCATCGACTGAGGAAACGGCAACTCGAAAAAGTCCAATAAAAGAAAGAGGAGTACCCTGCCGCTTCGCCCGAGTGGAAAAAAAAAAGCGCCCCAGCCAGGCGAAAATAATCAGAGGCTCTAATATGGACTCCCAAAAAAAAAAAAAAAAAAAAAAGAAAAGAAAGGGGAGAGGCTAAGTGAGAGGCGGGTCCGCGGGATGAGGGGCAAGCAGGTCCCCTTGGTGGGGAAAATGGGGAGGTCAGAATTTTCCGCCTGGAGGGGTGGGAGGACCGGCGGTTTTCCAAGGGTCCTCCAGAAAACTCTTTTTGAGAGCGAGCCAAAAAAAAAACTCCGCACGGGTGATCTAAAGGAAAAAGCCCGGGGAAGGAAGGGGACACGAAAAAACTTACCATACTACCGAACGGAGGTTTTCGCAAAGTCAAAAATTAAAAAGAACGCTTCGCTGGTGTTGGGGGGACGTAACCTCCAGAAGGGGATCTGGGGACACCAGCCGGACTTCTAAGGCCTTTCCCCCAATTGAGGAAACAAAAGCTCTTTGAAGGAAGGATGGTCGCAAGGCTCGAGAGGTCCAGCAGCGCCCACAAAAAACGGGGGTTGGGTATAATCGGACTCCTCCTATCCCGGGGTAACGAGGCGGATTGGGGTGTCATGAAGGAAAAGGAAGTTAGGGGGGGGGGTCGGTGCGCGCGAGACAAAAAAGGGGGATCTTCTCATGCGGGTAAGAGGAAAGCGTTCAGAAGCCACATCCAAGGGGGAAAACTGGAAAAAGGGGGGGAGTCAAAAGCTCCAACTATGCTTCAAAGGGGGGAGAGAGGATAACACAATCTAACAGACGGGGAAGGCAACAGAACCAAAAAAAGTCCCGACTGGGGGCCAGATTGGCCGGGAGGGATGGCGCGCCCAAGGACAAAATTTTCCCCCTCCCCTTTTTGGACCAAAGGAAAAAGAAATAAAAAGAACCTGGGGGGGGACGGTCGTCCAAGACGAGGGGGGCGTCTGGGTTGGAGTTTACTATTGACCAGAAATCAAGGTGGAAGAACATGTGCCTGAAAAATCAGAGATGAGAACTGGAATAAGTGTCGCGATGGGGGCCGAGCGAAGGGGGGAAGGTCCCCCAGGTCTCTCGATCAAAAAGAAGGGCGGTCTCTTCCGAGGGGAAGAAACACGCCCCAGCAAAATGAGTTTGGAAGGGAGACCGCCTCGAAAAAAGGTTGGTATCATGTGAGTCAAACTTGGGAACATGAATCATTGGAAACTAAAAGCAAATCGGCTGGGGTATTTGACGCTCCAGATAAATCAGGGAATCAATCCAAAAATCCTACAGAAAAAAGTGGTGAAAGGGGAGAAAGCCTGGGGGGGCATGGTGGCGCAGGTGCCATCAGGTGGGGGAAAAAGCAAAAAACTTACGAGCGAGTACCCGGGGGTTTGGCAACGGGTCAAAAGACCTGAAAGGGAAGGACGAAATCACCCGGAGGTTTCGTTACATTTAACGTTCTCTCTACAAACAAGACAAAGGTCAAACGAGGCCGAGAGTGGGCCTCCTCGGCGGGAACATTCAAAACAGTTGCGCAGTATCAACCGACCAAGGAGATCCTCGAAAAAAGGGACCCGACGGGGGGGACCTTGTGAAAAAAGTAGGAGAGGCTCGGAAGAGCGCGATTTCCAGTTGAGCCGAAGAACGTTTCTTAAAAAAGAGAAGCGCCCGGGCCAGAAAAACGAAAAGGTCTCTGTCGGGGTCGCGGGGTTTGCAAAAAAGAAATCCTGGGAAGGTGACGTTGGCGTAAACGAGGGAGCAAGTGCAGTTTCGTGCCGGGGGCCGTCCCGACAACGGGAACCGGATCACAATTTTTGAAAAAATGTGAAGCTGCAGAAGGCCAGGGACAGCAATTTCAACGTGGGGCAAAAAATTTCCTGTACAGGGAAAAAACGGTGAGGGGGGGGCTCTTAACCCTGGTGGGGGAACACCATCCAAGTTACGGGCCTGCGCGGAAAGAGATTTTTTGGTTTTGGTGGGAGGACTCAGGAACAGGGGGGCAAAAAGAAAAGTAGGTGAACTGGTCAAGGGGGAATCATGGAAAAAGGAAACCAATCTCACAAAGGGGAGAAAGACGGCGAGTGCGCAAATTACAGCCCCCGACCAAAAAACACGTGCAGAAAGGAAGAAAAAGGAGTGAATTTAAATTGGGGGGAATGGGGGGTTAAAAATGCGGGTCTCACCAAGCCAAAAAAAATTGGTTCACAATAAATTTTTCAACATTTACAGGTGGTAATTTCCAAAAATCCGGGGAAGGCCCCAAGAAAACGAGCCGGTAAAAATGGACTATCAAAGAACAGACAACGCCACAGGGGGCAAATCAAAAAATACCCGCAAAAATATCATCCACACCCATATTCCAGCCGGACTCTGGTGGGGAACCAGGAAAAATCAGAAAATCCACGCAGGGCGTTCCGGAGCAGACCATGCCAAGCCGGAGGCAAGAACGAAAATGTCAAAAAAACTCAAGCTCAACCTCAACGATAAAAACGACAACAGGGAAAAGCACACGGCACGGGGGGACCGAGATCTGATTCAAAACCGGGGAGGGGGATTAATTACAATAGAAGATGAGAGGAAGACGCCTGCGGCAGGGATCGGAAAGAAAATGGGATTAGCAAAAAAAAGGCCGAAGGCGGAGCCTAAACGACCGCAGGTTTCCGAAGGGCAAGTTTCAAAACGCCGGGGGGGGGACGCGTGATGCCACGGACGAAGGGGGAATTGCGCAAGGGAACCAATGGGTGGGGGTGGGGGGGGGAAAAAAGGGCGGGGTGCGGCGAGTGTATTTGACATAAGCGGCGATGAGACGTTACGGAGGCTAACATCGGGGGTCCAAAAGCACGATCAGGGCATGAAAGGGGAAAAAAAAAATTTAAAAGAAATGGAGAGGGGGGTTTGTGTTGCGGACGCCCGAGGAGGGTTAATCACCATTTTTTGGGGGTACCATTTTAAAAGGGTTTCAACAAGGGAAACTGAGAAAAGGGAGTAGGAGAGACAGGGACAACCGCTCTGGCGAAAAGGGGGTGAGGTGGTGTGAGCAAAACTACGTTCCCCCGGTACAGGTGGGACGTGCACCTAAAAAAAAAAGAAACCTTTTCCCGAAACGCCCCTATGGAGCCTGGAAAAAAAGAGGTAGAAAGCCGTCCCGTGGCGATGGATCGAGGGGGGACCAAAGTGAGCACGAATCCACTACCAAGTCCAATCGACGTTCCGTAGGGACATGGTGCAAAGTGGGGGAGTCTTCGGCGGGTCCCCTTTCAATTTTAAGAGAAAAAAAAAGGGTCGTCACCGTATCGGTTTGAGGAGTTGGGGGGGGTGTCGCACTGGGGGGACTTTAATTTGAGGGTGGGCTCCACACGAGTGCAGCAGTATCGGAGGGAAAATTGAGGCCATCACAGGGTCCCAAGTCAGGCACTCCCCGCGTATGGTGTTCTCGGATAAAACATCGGCCCGAGGGAGACGCGGGAAAATTCAGACTCAAATGGGCAAGGGGTTAGCATTCAAAACCAAAGGGAAAGTGCGCAGCTCAAAGACGGACGGTGACGGAGAAAATTCCCGTGAAGGGACGACGAGGAATAAACGATTTGAAAGAGGAGTTTCGGGGTCTAGGAGCGAAAAAAAAGGTCGAAAGGAACCTCACATGCCGGGGCGACGTGGGTAAAAATAGCGGCGTGGGGAATCCACACTCTTCCCAAAAAAAAAAAAAAAGACTCGGGTCCACTGACACAACCACAACGAGGAAGCACTCGACCCACCCCAGTGGCTTCCGTAGGACGGGCCTGCACACAAGGGTTGACACTTCACTGGCTTGGGGGGGAAAAGGAGGGCAGTCGGGGATAGGTGGGAACCTGGTCGGTCGCAAACTACCAGCAAGGGAAAAAAAAAAACACGGTCCGGGCAGGGGTCTCAAAGGCCGAAAACGAAAAATCAAAAGGCACCGGGGGCTTTCCAGCCCCCTCAGAGTCAAATAGGCAGGGGCAACGAAGGGCGACAAGCGAAATCGGAGAAGGAAAAAAGTTTACCTGAAAAAAAGCGCATTGGTCCCAGCCATCTAAAAGCAGAAGAGGAAAATCGGAACTACTAAGAAAGGTAAAAAGGTTCAAAGGAAAAAAAGGCAAGGGGCATGGTTCAGACGTGTCAGACCTTCAACAAATCGGGAGAATAAAAAACGTGCGCGGGAAAAAAGGAGGGGACATCTTAACTTGGGCGAAAAAAGGAGGGCTCCCTTCGTGGGAAAACGAACCAATCAATACCCGGACAAGGGGGGGGTTCCCACAGGAGGACTTTTGGTCGTAGGGAACCTAAACCTCTCGACGGTTGTTTAGAGACGAAAAATCCCCGACCTAGTGCAAAAAGAAAAAAGGGGCATCCAGTTTACTGGACTTGGTATCCTGCGAGGGGGGGGCCGCGTAAACAAGTAAGAGCGCCTCCCATTTGTGCAAAGCCGCCCCCCGAAACCAACTCAAAGGGAAGGAACGGCAAAACTCCGAGACTCAGGATAGCCAAAGGGGAGTACACCACAAATTGGAGGGCAGCAAAAAAACGGGCCTCCGCGGGACACCAGAACCTCTCCGACCAGATAACCCGGTGGTGAAAAAAAAGGGGAAAAAAAAAAGAGACTACCGCGGGAAACCATCAGAACTAAGGGGGATGATCGTCAAAAAACGTCAAAACAACCCATAGGCAGCTGGGGGAAAAAATTGCGTGAAAAGACTATTTGCTCACAAAAAAGGGGGGAGAGGGTACAAACCTTCAGGCGTTGGAAGAGACCGGGAGGGGGTTTGGCTCGAACAACACGGGGGAACGGAGGGGAAACACAAACCCGGGGCCTGCGGAACTACTAACAAAAGTTGAGACTGCGCCTCCATCCGAGAAAAAAGCGCTATTTCGCGCGGGACGTCGGGACTTCTTTACCCAAAAAAGGAGGTGAGAAGCCTTGGGGACCAGTGGGGAATCAGAAAGCCGGGTCAACAGTCGTGTGGTAGGGGTCCTTTAAACTTCGAGAGGGGGGAAAACATGCTCCTAAGGTTGGACCAGGAGGCTGGTTGGTCGGCAGACGAACGAAAAAGGGAATAGGGAGGGAGGGGTGGGAGGGGAAAGACGAGGCGGGAACGAGAAAAAAGATACAAGTGTGCGGTTGAGGTAAACGGAAAAAAGCGGCTTTGACGGTTTAAGTACGAGGGAGACGCCCATCGTGTGTTAATTAAAAAGAAGGTCAAAGAAGCTTCAACCGAAGAAGGGGAAAAAAGTAAGGTTGGGGGGGGGAGGCTCTCTGGGGTCAAAACCCCTCTCCAAAGGGGAAATGTGCTCAGGGGGCGGCTGGGGTGAGAAATCATGCTTGAAGACCCCACGTTCACGGAGGTCAATGGAAACAAATGTCCTCCGGGTGGGAGGGGGGGGTGGTTGGAACACAAGAATTCCTGGAAAGAAAAAAAAAGAAAAAAAAATGTGCCCAAAAACAGCATGGCAAGAATAATCAAAAACTGATAGGAGAAAAAATTATTCAGAATTCCTGGGCAAGGAAAAAGGAAGTGGTCGGCAATAAAAAAACAGAAAAAAACAAAAACGCGTGTTTGCCTGGGGGGACATTGAAACCCTGACAGCGAGCAAGGAACTAATTCTCAAAAAATGTAAAACGAGCAGTAAAAAACATTGTATAAGGGGGAGGGGAACAACGTCAAACCCGTCATCACTACTGACTGGAAAAAGAAGTAAATTGGGAAGAAGGGGGACAGAAAACAAAAGATTGCGACGGACGCCCATTTCCCAAAAAAACGAGACGCAAAACGCTCTCGACAACAAAAGGGGGGGGGTGAAAAAAAAAAAAACGAAAAACAGCACAATGGGTGGGAAAAAGAGGGGGAAATAAAAACGTCTCCAAGCCTCCAAGACCACTGTACCCGTGAGTCGGAAAAAAAAACCGCACCCGTTGAAGGGGGGGGGGGGCAGGGGGAGGAGAGGGAAAAATGAGGAAAACAGACTAAAATAAGGAAAAAAAAAAACCGTGAGAACACAAATCTAAAGCTCACAGAAAATGTATTTCCAAGGTTCAACAAAGGGGGAGAGAAACGTGCCAGATAAGGGGGAAGGCCAAAAAAAAAGGAAGAATAGGAACTTGCTTTCGGGGATAAATTGGGAGGGCACATTCTGAGGAAGAAAAGGGGGAGATTGAGACATTTAGGCGACCCCTGGTCTAGCAAAAACCCAGAAAAGACAGTTTTGCAGACCGGAGGAAAAAAAAAGAAGTAACGGTGACGCCATAACCTCAAGGTAACCTTGGGGGACAAGATTATCAAACAAAGAAGAAAAAACATGGGTCGGTGTTCCTCCAGGAGGGCAGACGCTCTGTGATGCGTCTTGGAAGGGGTGGGGGCAACTACTGGTTTACGGTAACCGACAAGGGGGCATCCGGGGGGGGGGTTTCCGCCGTTAGAACCAGAGAAAAAGACGCTGCTTCAAAAAAACAAACAAAACACCAGGATAGGAATGCCATGGAAAGGGTCTGACGGGGGTGGTGTCTTAGGAACGCTAGCCCCAAACTTTTTTATATGCGGGCAAAAATGACAACCTAGCCTTATGATCGTGGTTAGCCTCCATTGAAAAAAGGGGGGGAGGGGGGGGGGGAGCAAAAGCACGACTCCAACAGTGAGCGGCAGCTCATTGAACTGGGGGTAGGGACTAAAAATGCTACTCGCAGAACAGGAATTCTTAAACGGAAAAAGAGCCAGGAAGAATCAGGGGGATCCCAACGGAACTAAGGTTATAACAAACGATAACGGTGTCTGGGGGACAGCCTGACCCGACTATTGGGGCCCAACACTTGGGACGTTTTAGGGGAGGCTAAAACTTAAGAGGACACAGGCGCCACCTGGTCAAACGCGCCTGTTTGAGTCACGTCCGTGGAATGTTCTGCGTAGGGGAGGAGGAAGGCTCGAAAGCGGTTGGGTGGGGGGGGACCAACGATCCCCAATTTTGAGACCACTGGGTGGGGCATATCGTCTCGAATGTAAAGAAAAGAGGGCGCGGGGGGTCCATTAATGAAGGAGCCGGTGGGGACCAAGTTTTCCGGTTCCGAAGCGAACCCGATGATGAACCCGTTCAAAAACGAAAGGAGAGCGGGGGGTTGTTGCTGTCAGCGAAGCCCGGTTGGGTTCTATGAATGAGGAAGCCTTGGGGGGACCAGTGGGTCTATCATCGTGGTATTTTCGATGGGGTAAAAGAAGAAAAGAGAGCAGGGTCGCAGGAAAGCTGTGACAGCCGACTTGAATTTTGGGCGAAGAAAAAAAGAAAAAAAGAAGCATAGGTTGGAAAAAAAGGAGGGCCGGGAGAGCGAAGTAGAAGTTTTTGGGGGCGATTGCAAAACTACACGAAAGGGCCCTAGGACGACGGGTCCAGAAGCTTTAGGCAACAGACACAAGGTCGAGATTGCCAGGAGCACAAAAAGACCTTCAGGGACAAAATCGTGCCCGCAGCAGTCGACGAAGGGACCTGGTAAACCGAAAAGGTGGAAATCCCAAAGATGCGTCGCCATGTGTTCAAGGGAGCGGACCGCAAGTCCAATTTAAAGGGGATGCTGCTCAGAAGACACAGGGAAAGAAAAAGTCTCCGGCCTGAAGATTATAAAAAGGGGAATCGGAGCCTACGTGAGAGGTGTCCGGAAGTTCAAACTATATCTGGTCCAAGGGGGTCGTCGAGCGCAATTACATCTTCAAGGGGAGGGGTCCCTGATCCAGGCTGGGAATCGGAGAACTAAGACTGGCGTATCAACAGGATTCAGGGAACATAAGACAAATAGAATTCCCAAAGGGGGGGAAAAACATTCCGGCCCTGGCGGAAAACCGAGAGGGGACTAAAGTGTGAAAGATTCTCGTTAAAAATTGTTGGGAAAGATCACAATCAAAAAAAAGCAGCCGGCGGCGAACGCCTTGGGGGTGAAGGGAGAAGGAAAGACGGGAGGAGAGGGGGGGGTTATTGGGCGCAAAGAAAAATTACGGGGGGGGAGCGGGAAGCCAAGGCCTCTGGGCAAAGTTTACAGGAGAATGAGGGAAGGTGGGGGCGTAGTCACCACCTTCAGATCAAACAAGGGGGGAAAAGGTAAGTCCCAATTGGATTGAAAATTGGAAGGAAAGGAAAAAGCAGTCGCCGCAAAACGCCAAAAACCAATTGCCAATTCATCAGTACATTTTCCACAAGGTTTGGTTGGTTCCCAAACCAAACCGGCATAATCAGGGAGGCAAAAAGGGAAAAAATCACATTAAAAAAAAAAACGAACGCCCCGAATGAAAATGCAAACTCGCAAAGGAAAAAAAAACCGAACCAATCCAAAAAAAAGGGAGGGAATTTCGGGGGAAAGCCTTCTAACTCTGTTCCGCCATGCAAGACGGAAAGCGCCAGAATGAAAAGCGGACCCGCTGAGAGCAGCGGAAATCAAAACTCAGGGCAACGTCCGAAAACAGCGCCGAAGAAAAAACAAGCCGTGACGACTATTAAAGAGGAAAGACAAACAAAACGGAAAGGAAAAAAGATGATCGTCACGCCGCCCAGACGTGGCAGCGCAAAAGTGTCGTTGAGGATGAAAAAAAAACGAAAAAAGCGGGCTTTCGAAGGGATCAAAAGGGGGCAGGGGGTGGCGGACGAAGACGGGGCAACCGGAGAACTAAAGGGGGAGGGGGCGAAAAAAAATTCCGATGGGTGGGGGGGGGGTTCGGGCGGTAGGGGAACGAAGGGGATGGAAAGGGAGGGGGCCGTTTCTGGGGGGGGGGGGGGGTTGAGGGGTGGGGGGTGTGGGGTGGGGGGGGGGGGGTGGGGGGGGGGGGGATGGGGGTTGGGGGGGGGGGGGGAGGGGGGGGGGGGTGAGGCTGATCTTTAAGGAGGGGGACCGCCTCCGGTCAGGCCGTCAAGGAGGGAAAATGGAAAGGGAATGGAAAGAGATTGGGGTGGGAGAGGGGTTTGGGGGAAAAAGAAAAAGGTCTCATTTTCAATCTGAATGGGAAAGGGGAAATTGAAAGCCTGAAGACACTGGGAAGTTAAGTAGTACCCCCCGAAAAACGAGGGTAGAGAGAAGCAAAAATCTCAAAGGTTTTTACAGAAACGGAAAACCTAGGACGACCGAAAAGGCCACGGGGACCTCCGCTAAAGCCACTCAAGAACCCAAAGCAAGGACGCCGGCAAAAGGCCGTGAGGTTGGATCTCGGCAACCATGGGGAAAGCAAAAAAAGAAAGACGGTCAAGATCAAAAAGGGAACGGGTAGGGGGACAAAAGGGGGGCGGGGAACGGAAGTTCTGTAACTCTAAGGGGGGGTATGGGAAATGGGAAAACGAACTCGAGCCGCTAAGGAGGGAACGGAAAACAGGAAGGGCCGGAAGGTCTCGATCAAAAACAACTGTACCACGTGGAGGCCAAATCTGTTACATTGTGCCAAGGTCAACCGGAGAAGGGGGTAGATCTAGGCAAGCTTGGTTTTCTTAAGAGGAAAAAGGGGGGACTGGGAACCTAACTGAAAAAAACTCGCGTTCTTCATCCTCAAAGACACTGGGTGGGGAAAAAAGGCGCCGAAGACCAGGGCTTGCGGGACTCATCGAGAAACTTCAGGGACAAATGTCACATACCAGCAGCGTGGGAAACTAGATCCGGCACGTCCGGCGTGGGAGGGATGAAAAAAAGGCACACGCATAACCGGCAGAAGGGGCAACGAAAAAAAGAAGGGAAGGAACTAAAGCAAAACCTACTCGCTCACAAGACACAGAAAGGGGGAGAAAAGAGGGCCCGGACACCTGACAGACCGGCTTAAAAAAAAGCGAGGCGAAGAGCCACTGCAAAGACAATCTCACCATCAGCTGCGCCAATCTTGGCTGGGAAAGGGGGCAGCTCAAAGCAAAAACTAAAACGAACATAAGCGGGAGTGATCACCTCAAAAAAAGGGGGGGTCACTTGGAAAAATCGACTCGGTGTAGACTATAAATACAGGTCAACAGAGACGGAAAGGACCAAAGCGCAAGGTGGGAACAAAAAGGGGGAATCGGCAAAAGAGGGGTACAACGGTGTCTTTAAGGAGTAAAAGGGTGCACTCCAAACCAACAAACACCAAGAAATCTAGATAGGAGGAAAGAAGAAAGTTCATGGTACTGATCGAAAAACCGGTGGACCGGGAGAGGCGCGCGCCTCGACCAAAAGCTGGAAAAACAACGGGGGGGGGGGGATGGTTGGGCGGCTTGACAAACCCATTTCGAGGGTCAAAGGGGGGTATAGGGAGCGGCCCGCACCTTACATGGGGGGACTGATGTTGAAAAAGATCAGTGGGGGCACTTGAGAAAAAAAGTTCCGCCAGCTTTTGTCCTCACAAAAGGGGGAAAGGGGCCGGAATACACGGTTTTGGGCGGAAGTCGCAACGAAAAGAAAAAAGGTGGGTCTTATCAACCAACGTATCGCAAAATGATGGGAGAGCCGGGGGACTCAAAACTCTGGGGGGGGAAGCGGCCCTCCGCGCCCCAGACCATCAAAGAGCACCATTGCAGCAATGCAAGAGGCGAAAACAATCGTCCTTAAAATCGGAACCGTGCTTTAAACAAGAGAGGGCCGGAGTAGGAGCGAAAAAAACTTAGAAGACGCAAAACCGCGAACTGACGTTTTCACCAGGTGAGGTTCCGAACACGGTCGCGGCGGCGCTCTTCGGAGTTAAACACCTTAAAGACTGATCACCCGTGCCAGGGGGTGGGTTGAGAGGGATTCAAGAACGCGTGGGCCGCGGGGAAAGGGCCCGGCCCACCAGAAAAAAGGGGGGGACAAGGAACTTAATAAAAAAAAAAACCCTCAGGACTGGTCAATAAAACCCACTCTAATAACACGAAGACTAGTTGAGCCAGATGGAAAGGGGTCGCGCCTTAATGCCATTAAAGAGGGGTCCTAAAAAAAGTCTAAGCTCGGCTTGGGCTCAGGTGGTGAGAAGTGAGGAGCGCCGGAAGGCTAGTGACGTTTGTTCGAAGGGAGTGGAAAAAGGTCGGTAGTGCCGAAATAGGTTAAAGTGAGTTAGTGGGGAAATGGAAGCGAGGGGGGAGAGAGGATAAGGTGGAGGGAGGGAGGGAATTTGGGGGGCTGCTTTTGTCGAAAGACTAGGAAAGGGAAGAGGTTCGCCATCGCGGCGGGAGGGGGATCGAACCATAAATCAAAGGAAGCAAGGGGGGGGGGAAAAACGGACGGTATAAGTGCAGACCTAACGGGGGGCGCCAAAAAAAGGGACGCCAATTTTGGTTCAAAAATTTGAAACAGGGATCATCATCTTCACCAAAACGGCCGAAGCGATTGAGAGCTGTTGTAGCGGAAAGAAAAAAAAGCAAAAAAAACGGGCCGAGGAAAAGAGGGGCCGGTCCGGCATTTAGAGGATCATTCAGGGAAGAAGCAGGTCCATGAAGCAAAAGGGCAACACTCTTTGTGGAGGTTTATCACAGGGTCGTAAAGGAAAGGCTTCAAGTGTTATGGGAAAAAAAAAACAAGGACGAGCATTGGCAAG
>Ga0179591_1402026_pt1 | contig 14058 bp, 10 predicted proteins | sample CZOMad2_1_08_16f_FD_182891 | JGI IMG/M metagenome (GOLD analysis project Ga0179591, IMG submission 182891) | Vadose zone soil fungal communities from Angelo Coast Range Reserve, California, USA - CZOMad2_1_08_16fungal (PacBio error correction) | ecosystem: Environmental > Terrestrial > Soil >...
GGGCCTCGGCCGGAAGGAGACGATTGTCCCGGGAAGAGAGACGCGGCGGAAGGTTACCAAGTCCAGGGAGAAAACGCCTGAAAAAAGTGTGGAGAAAGGCGTTCCCATGTCCGGGGAGAGTGAAGCGGTTCTTTATCTATTGGGAGAGGAGGAATCTGAAGCCCCCGTGCGAAAAAGGACAGAAGAGTGGAAAAAGAAAGCCATGCGAGGGGGGGGAATTCTCTTCGTGTGGGCTGGGGATCAGTGGAAGAGGGGTTTAAAGGACACCCCTAAGGGGTTTCCTTATAAAAGGGGGGAGGCGGCGGTGGCGATTTAATCAGACGGGAGGGACGGGGAGAGGCCCCTAGAAACGTTTTCCATGATAGAATCCAAAACAACGTACACAGATTAGGGAAAGGGAAGGGGAGCAGAAACTCTCACGAACGGAGGGAAAGGGATTTGATCTCCTTTGAAAAAAGGCATTTTATGGAAGAGAGGGGGGGGCCAGGCCCACGTCGGCGACCGGGGAGTTGTCTCTCAGGAACACGAAAAAGGGGAGCTCATCGTTCCTGGAACCTTTAATTATCTCTAAAGAAAACCGGAGTATTATTGGATATTCTTGAGAAGGGTCTAGCACTCCGAGGGGGGGGAGTTGAGTTCCCAGGTCAGAAGGAAGAAAGGCTTCCCCAATCTTCCATCAAGGAAAGGCAGGAATCCTAACGTAGTAGGAAAAGGTTCCAGCAGAGGGAACGACCTCAGAGGGTGAAGAACTCTTTTTCTTTCGGATGTTCAAAAGACCGATAACCCCTCGATTTCACCAAGGCCTCACGGGGGACTTCAGGTTTGGAGAAATCCTAATTCCAAATAAGGGGTAGAGGAACCCACGAGTTTTGGTGACATAACCGGACAACGATGTCTGCGTCCTCGAAAACGCGAGGATCACGGTAGGATATAAAACATCTAGGATCCGCACCAGAAAAGCTGCCTTATTTCTTGCGAAGAGCTCAAAAAACGCGCGAGAGGAAAAGGGACCGCTGAAGAGAAGGAAAGAGTCTAGAAGGCCTCCGCCTTAGAGGAAGAAATGAGTCCGCCTGCATTCCTATTCTAAGAAGCCAGACGCTGAGCCACTAAAGAAAGGAACTCCCAAGTTGAAAGGATAAGAAGACTGGAGGAATTGAAAAAGGAAGGCAGGGAAAGGAGTCCTGGGATCCTGAAGAAGATTTACGGGGGTCGCGTTCATCTCAAGGGGGCAGGAAGAGCTGGAAATTCGGGAAAATGCGAACGAGCATCGCGCAGAAGGGGAGGACTCAAAGCTTTCCAAGAGAGGTGGCAAAAATAGAACCGCACAGTCAAATTCGTCGAAAAAAATTAGGTTTCGGTTGCGAAAAAAATTACTCCTATTCGCTGGGAAAGGAAAGTATCTGGCCTCTTATTGAGCAAAAACGGAGCGGTCTGAAAGCGTCGAGGAAGGAAGCAGGGGGGTTGGCGAAAGGGAGCGGGGGAACAGGGAAAAAGCGTCTACGAGATCTCTGAGATAGAGAAGGGGAGACCACCGGCTCCTTCCCCTTCTATCATTCCGAAAACAAAGCACGCGGAGGGATCTCCTCAATCAGGTCTGTCAGTAGAAGGGAAAAAATCGATGCGTAAGGACCAATAGCCCTGGAGATAGTCTAAACAAGAAGCCTCTGTACTATCGTCCAATAACAGACGCCCTAGAAATTTCTTTCAGCACTGTCAGGAAAACACCGAAGGAGGGAGACGTCATCCGTTTGATGTAGAGGGGGGAAGGGGCAGCGCTCGTCTTTCAACTGATGATGCTGGTATGGGGGGTGTATAGAAGTAAGCACTGAGTGAAAAAAGAAAGACCAATTCTAAGGAAAAAACATTCCTGGATCGATACGACAACCTGATCTAAAAAGGACTCGGTCAGGGGGGGAAGCCGTTTCTGTAAGGACCCCGGGACTAAAGTCGACGGAGTTGAATAAGGGGAAGGAAAAACTCAAGAAACCAATCGCCTAGAATCGGCTTTTACTATGAATGAAGGATGAGGAATATTGCAACCAAGATGGCCACCCGGTTATAGCGAGAGGAAGGGGGGGGAAAGGGGGGAGGATATCTTCTGGGGGAAAGAGCGCATGACGTTCATTTAGAGAAAGATGGTAAGAGTCAACCGGAAGGGACACTCTGGAAAGGGGAAGGAGTAATTATCGAAGCCGCAATCTTTAGGAAGACGATGGACCCTTTTCGAGAAAGAAGACGCCATCAGTGCATCGTTCGGGGTGGTCTCTGGGTGGATCGGCGCCTTGGAAAGAAAGGGGTGTCGCACGTGGGTGGGGGGGGGAGGATTTTGGAAAAGGAAAGGAAGATGGGTACGTGGATAACGTGTCCTTTTTGAAGGAAAAGAAGCGAGGCGGATCCTTGCTGAAAGGAGGAGCGGAGGGGTTCCAGGGGGGCTCGCTAAGAGTAGAAGATAGATTTAACCTTCCCCTTTCTAAAGAAGAAGAAGTCGGGAGGACGACGTACATGGGAAAGAGAGGGAGGTGGGAATCAAGAGGAAGAGGAATACATTTCTGAAGAAAACGCTCCTTAACTCCGGGCTTTCTTCCTGTTTGAAGGGGAAAGGAAGGCGCAAGAGAGGTTGGCAGAGCGGAAGGAAGCTGAAACGTCTGCCGAAAGATTGGAATAGAAGAGGGACTTCGGTGAGATCTCTTTCAATCTCTGACCTAGAAGGAGTCCAGAAAGGAGAATTGGCCTGAACCCGAAAGGAAGGGGGAAAGGGAAACTTAGGATTGAAAAAGCCAAAAAGAGATCCATCAGGGGAAAAAAAGAAACTTTCGAATTCGCTCGAGGGGTCGGGTCGTCTGGTCCTTACTGGTCAGGGGGGGCAAAGGAAAGGAGAAAAGTTCCTTTGGAAAACCTCCGTATGCTCGAGGGAAAGAGGAAAATCACAGATCAAAAAGGGAAAGCAGGCGGAAAGAAGGGACAACCACAGGGACCAAAAAAAGGTGGAGACCTTTTCTTAGACGGGAGAGAAAACGACCCCTTGCGGGCTTGGGCAGATTCAAGAGAAGGGACAGCGACTCGAAAAAGAAGAGAGATAGGAAAGTGGAGGGAATCTGACGCTGAAACACGCAAGGGGGGGCAAAAAAGAAGACTAAAAGGGAGAGGAAAAAAATCTTCCTTGATCTCTCGGTAAGGGGTGACCCGTTCTTCACATTCGAAGGAAGAAAATGCTCTGGGTCGATCGTGATGTCAAGGAAAAGAAGAGATAATCCCACGGTCGAAAAAGAGGAAGTTATCTAAAGGGGGAAGAAGAAGATACCCTCAAATCCTGAGAGAATTCTCCAACTTGGCGCCTTTCATTTCCCCGATGAAGAAGAAGCTGGGGAAGAAAAAGACAACCATAAATGCCAAAGGAGGATGGGTTCGACAGAAGAAGGGGCAGAAAGGGGGGGGGGAAGAGCCGAGTCGAGCGGCGATTCCACTTCTTTCCTTAGGGAGGAAAAAGGGGAAGGGATCTTGAGAACGCCGCCAAAATCGAAGCCTCCGGCAAAGACAAAAGGAGAAAGAGAGCGTCTGGGGGAAAATAATGACGCTTTTCCCTGGGGTGTTCCACAGATTTCCACCGGGGGAGGAAAAAAAAAAAAGGCGTTGAGGAGGTCGGAAGGAAACCCAGCTAAAGGGGATAAGAGGGACTTACCGAAAAAAACTCTCCCATGCCGAACAAGATTGCGTGAACAGTCGGAAAAGAAAGTAAAGATCACGGAAAAAGTATAGGGCCGCAGCTCCCACTCCACCACCGACGGTCAAGATTGTAAACTTATTCCGACCGATAAGAAAAGGATCCTCAGGAGGAGATGCACTGAAATTTCAGTAGATAGGATGTCCTAAGGGTCCATCAGGGGCTGAAAGAAGCATTGCTACCAGGGCGGAAAAGGGAAGCCTTACAAGAAAGACCGGATATTGGGAACGGGTCGAGGGAATTTATCAAGAGGGTTGCAATTAAACGCTCATGAGATGGCGGTCCCTAAGAGGAGGAAGGAAGTCAAGACTCATAGACCCGGGGGGACAAATCGAAGTGGCGGGGGGGAAGGGGTTAAAAGGGGTTTCACTGTACAATCCTATTGCAGTCAGAGGGGAAGGGAAAGAGAAGGGGCGTGGAGTTCAACTGGTAAAAAGGGAAATTCGTCGAGAAGTTGGGGGAAAAGGAAAGCCACGTTCCATAAACACCTACCGTAGCCGTTTAAAGAAGGATTGTTCGATAGAGAAGGGAGGAGAAGGTCCGAGGATTGTCCGATCATCGTTGGCGAGGGAAAAGAACTTGAATAAAATCATCCATACCACAAAACGTCAGATGACATTTCCTATCTCAAGGAAAAAGACTCCTCAGGAAAACAAAGATCGGTCAGGTGATGGGACGCTTCTTCGGAAGGGCGCAAGGAAAAGACTACTAACCAAAATTGAATTCTCAAAAAAAGATGTACCTTAGAAAAGGGGGAGGAGGGGGGGTCTTCACACGTTGTGGGAGAGGCTTGGGAGAGATCTGAGGGAGGCCAAAGGATTGTTTTATCAGCTTTCGGGGGAAGGGGGATCGGGACCAAAAAGAAGAGACTCAGCTTAACCCCTTCGGCAGAGAAAGCTTTCTTTGCCGCGAAAAGGCCTTCTCCGGGACGGCGCAGTGGGTGGGGCTCCGTCTAGATATTCCTCTTCCGAAGGGATTCCAGATTTTTAACGCCACGAGAGCCTCGGAGCCATCGTCTTTCTCCACCAGAGGGGACCATCTCCGGGGGGAGAGACGGAGGTGGCCAAGCTCCAGGGTCCTCTCAAGCTTCCAGCTAGAAAGAGGGGGGGAAAAGCGAGAGGGGGTGATCTCGTCGAGGGTACCATTAGGCAAATCGGGGGAGCTTCATCTTTTCGCTTCGAAGGACTGTCGGGAGAGAAGATGGCAACATAGAGTTGGCAGCTTTGCAGAAAGTTCTGGAGAGAGATCGCGTTTCTCAAACGGCGCCTCTAACGGGAGGATGGTCTGATATCTTGGAACACACCGGAGAGCACAGGGTCATCTTCTAAGAGGAGTCCTTCCGTGACACCGTCTTTGAAAAGGAAGGGGGATTGACAAAGAGCCTGCATGAAGCGGAAAGGACAGCAAGCCGGTCGGGGACTGGAACTTGGGGAGAAGCTCGTGAACGATCTCTTCTCTCTTCTTCATGCAAGGCGACGGGATATCCTGAGGAAAAGGAGGGACACCGATTCGCGGTCCTGGTTGTTCGGGACCTCGGGACGAGTCTAGGAGAAAGGGGCGATTTGTATCTCTGAGCTTGAATTCACTAAATAATAGGAGGGGAGGGTGTTCAGGACGCTAGGGGGGGGGGGGGCCTTATAAAGAGAAAAGGGGATTCCTAGGTTCTAGGACAACCGGAGGGCGTTTCAAATGGAGGATTGGAGGTTATGTCACCCCTTCGTGGGTTGAAAATTTGCATATCGTGGCGGTTAAGGATCAATTTTAAAACCCAATGAAAAAGAGCGGAATGACTAAGTTTTATCCTCAGTGTAAAATAATCCGCCAAAAAGGATCTATCAGAAAAAAAAAAGGAACTTCCTGATGCAAAGGATCGACTTTCTGATTAGAGGTGAGGGCAGCTGAGGGGAGCGTGAAAGAACTGGGAAAGGGGATATTTACCAATCAACTCGCGAAGAAACCGTCGTCTCTCAAGAGAAAGGGAAGTGAAGGCAATGGAAGGATCACGACCAAAGAAACACGTAGGGATCACAGAAAGCGTCCCAGTCCCGTATTAGGAAAGGAAGGTGGTATTAGCGGGAGACACAAAAGGAAGGCAACATGTCGCCGCCGTTTCCTTTCGGCAAAACAGGCAGCCGAACCTTATATCAAATAACGGTCAGGAAGGTCCGCATGGGGGGAGAAGCTCATCATCGAATGTTAACGTTTTGGCGCAGGAGGAGAGAAAAAGGGTAACACAGGGGGAGAATATCCCAATTTCCAGTTCATTGGTGAAAAACAGAATTGAGTCCCAAAACAGCGACGGTGTTTAAGAAATGCGGTCTGGGGGGTTAGAACCAAAAACTAATTGGCTGACCGTGAAGCCCGAAAAGGGGGACACTCAGGACGCCAAAAGAAAAAAGCGTTTCTCCGCCCCAGAGGCAAGGATCCGCAAGAACTGAATTATTTCAGAGGAAGAAGAGCTCAATGCTAGAACCGCTAACTTCCGCGACCTGGCACTCTGGAGGAAAAGTCCCTCTACTCTTCTAGAGGGGGAAAATAATGCCTTCCGAGGGAATCGGCGAAAAAGAATATCGTCGACGGTTACACTAGGAGAAGGAAGATCTAGGAAACATGGACTGGGCGAGACAACGAGTCCTTCATTATCTGTGTGGGAAGGAATGGGTAAGCCGGTAAGAATAAGCCCGCCTGAAGAATTAAGCAGGGGTTCTCGGGAGATGCACGGAGCAAGAGCGCTACATAAGCCTTTTTCTGAGGGGGAGAAGGAGACGCGATCTAAAAAAAGAAAGCTTTAACAAAAACCTCGAGGTTGCCAGCAAATCACCGGAGCTAGCCAGCATTCAACATCATGAAATCGATGAAGGCCTTCGACCAAGAAAGGGGCTTCAGAATTACCCGACTCATATAAAAGGGGACGAGTCTTTTAAAACGGAGGCTCTCCGGGAGAAGGGAATGCGAGAAGGGACGGACTCTCTTCCTAAGAAAGTCTTCCTATGGAAAAAAAGATATGACTTTAGAGTCCTTCGTGCGTGACGCTGAATCCTGAGCCTATTAAATCCGGAGCCAAAGACTTCTCCTTCCCCGAAGAAAGCTTCCCAAAAAAGAAAAAGGAAAGACGGCTGGAAAACCCCGCGAAGGGGGGATAAGAAGAATTCGGGGGCGTAGAAAACAGCAGTCATCAGTCCGCAGAATCTATAACAGATGCGATCAAAGGGAGAAGACACACACGCCTCTACTAGGGAAAAAGTTTGACAACATCCGGCCCTCGAACATCAGTATCAGAGGGAGGGTTGCTCTTATAGGTCAGTGTGTTCGTGAATGCGAGGCTCCACGAAAGACAAGTAAGAAGCTCATCACCTAAGACGGAAAATACAGGGAAGGAGCGCTTGGGCGAGATCTGAATACTGGGGGGGTGCTTGTACTTTGTCTTAACAAGAGGGGTCGCGGGAAGAGCGACCTAACCGCTGATCATCAATGAGGAACCTTGGATCGTAGACGAAAGACTGCCTGCCAGCTCAAAAAGGGGAAGGTGTTCCGGATTACTTTAATAGGAAAGGAGCATCACGAAGGAAGCGACCGGGAGATAGTAATCAATTCAACAGGGAGGAGACCTCATTCTTCCTGGATCTGCTGATCGCCCGAGGAGAGTGCCTTCAGTGAAGGAAGCTTGCCAAAAAAGCGCCACGCAAAGGGGGCCCCCACGGTGAGAAGGGGTTGACCGGGAGGATATCCTCTCAAAAGGCCATCTTCAAAAGGATGAGGAAAGGGATCCATCGGGAACCGTAGAACAAACACTCTTTAAGGGCTTGAGGGTGAGCTTAATCGGGAAAGAGGACCAGGGCTTTCTACCTTACGGAAGTATTAAAGGTTTAGAAAGCGGCATCAGACGCGGCCATCAGAAGGGGGTCTGTCGCTGGGTCTGGTAGGAGGTTCTGACTACGGGAGGGGCTCACTTGTTGGCTGTGATACGAAAGGGGGGGAAATGATTGTTGGAAGAAGGAGAGACTTTAGAGAAGGGTTAACTTACGCAAGCAGCGGTACAGAGGTTCTCGAAAGGGTGGGTCTTTTGGGGGGTGGGGGGGAAGTTGTGAAGTTCCGAGAAACTTATCCATTAGCTCTTCCCTTTAACCATACCACCTTAGACGCCTGTGGAAACGCGCAACCGCAAAAGGAGTTCTTGGGAAGAGAAGAGGTTGCCATCTGGGGAACACTAGAAAGGGAAAGTCATGTCGGAAAAAAAAAAAAGCTCCTGCATATCTTTCTTTCGTTCGGCAACGACGGGAAGGCACTGGAAGATCGAAAGCGAAACTGACTTCTGAAAAAAAAATAATCAAAAAACATTAAATACGTTATGGAGAGGAACAAATCTCTAAAGGAGGCTTCGGTCTTCTGAAAAAGGACTGAGCATATGTCCTAAAGAAGCTCTAAAGACTTAACCCGAAGAAGGGAGGCACTAGAAAAAAGCACCCTGGGGGGCCCGATATCGGCAAAGAAAGAAATCTTGAATGACATGTTAGAGCTCATGATTGAGAATACACTTTTCTTCTGGCCGCACATGGTCCGTTTGAAAAAATCGCCAAGGGGAGGGACGGTCTTCCCCTCCGGATGCCTCTTTCAGTCTACATCAAAACCTAATAGCAGGGAAACGTGCCATGATTCTCGCTTGAATACGGTAAAAAAAGAACATAAGCAGGGGGAGAAAAGTTTGAGACCTTTTCTGTGGTACCGACGCACTACAGAAAAAGAAACCCTTGAGGATTTTCTAGCTTACGCTGCGAAGGGAGAAAAGGGTGAATATCTCTCAAAAAAGTAGGAGGGGGAAAAGTCACTTTGGAGAGCGGAAAGAAAAGCCCGAAGGATTTCTTGAAAAAAGTATAATAAAAGGTCTCCAAAGGAGAGGACTGGAGCTCTCGGGTAACGGGGAAAAATCGGAAACTCATTAGGGCGTCTCGTCGGCACCTTCAGACTGTGAAGGAAAAAAGAACGAGTTTAAGCCGGAAAGGAAAGGCCGCTTCCGTTTAATAAAATCCGGCCATACTACAAGGCTCCCGGTAAAACTTAAAAGACCCGATGGCGATTTACCTAGGAGGGAAAAGTTGAGGATTTCCCTAAAAAAGAGGATTTCATCCCATAGGAGGGGACGAGAAGGAGAAAGGGGTCATGATCGAAGAGATTGAAATCGAAGAATCCCAATAGGGGCGCAGGGTCTTTTACAAAGGAATGGGCTAGTAAGTATTTTCATTTCGCGGTCGGGCTAGAACGAACACCATCGAGCGCCGCGGGACGAAACCGGACTGAGCGCCGGGGGTTGTTCTCGCCGGGAATAAGGACTCCTTTTCAAGGAAAAAAGATGGCAACCGCTTAAGTACCAGACGTCAGTGCGCGGGAAAAAGGAGGAAGGCCACCCAGAGGGAAGGGGAAGTTAAATGGGGAGGAAGTAAGAAGGAACCCGAAACAGCTATCAATTCCAAGGATCAGGGGGGGGACCAATGAGGGGGAAAGACGTCCACCTTACGAAGTCCCCATAGAATGAAAAAAACAATACGGAACCCGCGATCAAAACCACAGAGTATTCCGATAAAGGGGAAAAGAATCCTCCCAGAATACAGACCGATGCAACTGGCCGTAGTGGAGAAAAAAAAAAAGAAAGGGGGACTGGAAAAAAGAAAGGGCGTTCCTAAAAGAAAATGCAAAAATGGGAACAGGGAGGGGCCTGATCAGCCCTTCCGAAGATGGAAATTTCCGCGATTCCAAAGTGGAGAGGGGAGAAGGGGGAAATGACGCTCAAAGAGGGAAAGATATCTATATCCTCCAGGAAGGGCGCAAAGAAGGAAAAACTGGGGGGTTTGCGCTGGTTTGAAATGTTCAAGCTGAAGGCATATATCAATCCGGGTCAGCTGCTGCAGAAGGGGGAGGGTAGTGAAAGAAAAGTTGAAGGGGGACCCGTTCGCGCTCGCATGAACGTGGGGGGGAAAAAGGCCGGACATGGGAACACCGGAGGGAAAAGGGGGCCTTCAGGAAGTTTAAATCCAAGGAAAGGGGGAACTCCAGGGGGATCCTGAAGGTTCCGAGGAAAGGGAGGTCTCTCCTGGTGCTACTCCAAACGCTGAAACAGAACATAAACTGAGCGTTACAAGCCGGAAGACTCCCTTTGAAAAAATGGGTCCGTTTGGATTTCGCTTAGAGGGGGTCGATTGAGAGCCAAGGGGTCACCCTCCTAAAAGAAATGGATTCTAAAAAACCAGAGGAAGAAGAAGGATGTTCTAGGGACGGGGGGGGGAACACCAGGAAAAAGTCGAGTCGTTTTTTGTAGGGGGATGAGACGGCCTCTTTTTTGGAGGCCTTCGTCTAGGGCTGAGGGGGGGTCTACTGGTCTATCCAAATCCTAAGGGTCTCTTGAGGCGCTTTCCCGGCGTTTCTTGGAGGAAAAGAAACCCCCCTGTTCGAGATTTAGGCGCCGGGGGAGTCTCTGATCTCCGAATCTTCCTCGGGCTTCATCCGGAAATCTGACCGGGGAACAATCATCTCGGCTCCAAACAAGGGAACATCTCTTCTGGTGTGGGTCCCCCAGCGGGAAAGCTCCTTCTCTATTCGAAAAGCACTTCCGCTTAAAAAAAAGAAAAGCCCTTAGAAGAGGATTTTTGATAGAGCAGATCAAGTTCTTAATGCGACATGAAATTCTCTTCAGATTAAAAGGGGGAGGAACTTCTTCTTTTAGGGAAAGGGCGCGCTTTGGAAGAGGGAGGTGCGAAAAAAAGCCTGCTAGAGAGCAGTGATCACGAACAGGCAGCTTGTCGCGGTAAAGCGATTCACCAGAGTCGCCAGAGACACGCGCAACTCGTCTTTAAATAGTCTTCATGCGGGGGATTTGCAGCCTTGAAAGAACCAGCAAAAGAAAGGAAAACCTGGTCGATCTTCTGAGGTTAAGGGAACTCCTTCTAAAGAGAATACGATCGCTGCCTCGAAGGAAGCTTACGATGTCGCCCAGGAAGGGAGGACTGCTTCTTAAAAAGGGACGCCGAGTCGCGGGCCCGGTCAGGTCCTCCAGAAGAAAAAAACTCTGAAAAGAGGGTTCTTGAGCGATTGGGAAGAGTATCATTCTTTCCGGAGAAAGCGGGGCGGCGCCGACGCGAGGAGACACGTATGGCCATGCCTGGGATTAAGCGGGCTAGGACAGTGGAAAAATTGCTTAAATTTCCAGAAGTCAGTTTGTGCGAAAGGAGTCACCGCTCACTCGGTGTTTATGTTATCCGCCCATTAATTTGGGATTAATGGGGGGTTTTCTGTCCTCAATGCCAACAAGGAAACGGAAAAAAAAGGGAGCGGAATGACTTGGGAGAGAAGAGCTGCGGTTTAGAAAAAAGGGCCATTCTATAGAGGCACGCCCGCCACGTAAAATAAGAGTGGAGGATCGTATCGCAAATCCGCTGCTGAAAGGAGGATTCCCAGTTGGCTCTCCTGGAGAAGAAGGGTTCATGGGGGGGGGGGACCCTCTTTGGAAACGTAGGGGGGTCGCTCTGGACCGGAAGAAAGAGAGCACTACCCCCCTGGGAGATCACTACGACGGGGGGAAGGCCCTGGAAGGATCTCAAACAACAACAAAAAAATAGAGGCCTTCCAGGGCGACTTCCAGGACCGGGAGAGAGCTACGCAGGGGAAAAAGGGGATTTTAGGAAGAATTTCCGCAGGTCTATCAAGGTTGAACTGTGCTTAAAAAAAGTCCTTCTAAGAAAGACAAAGACTTTCATCTGAAGGGAAAGGATTTTTCTAGGACAGAGGAAAAGAAAACTTTGGGAGGGGGAGTTCGTATATAATTCACACTGAATAACACAAATCCCCAGTAATGAACGCTTCATTTGTGGGGAAAGGGGGGGGAAATGAATTGCCAAAGGGAATCAAATCATGGGTATACACTGGCCCTTCCCGGCAAAGGCTGGAAACTGGGAAGAACCTTTGGGAAACGGCGCATGGAGAGAGGGGTGGGTCTCAGAAGCGGCGGACAGGCCTCCCCATGCTCTGCAGGAAGAGAAGGATCTTAGAGTACAAATCGCTCAGAGCCCGAAGAGCCTCGAAGCTGGAGAAAAAAAAAACCATCGAGAATCTGCGAAGGGCAAAGAGAAGAAAAGGACTCTGATTCCAAAGAAGAGGGGGTCCTCCTTCAGACGAATACCTAGGAGCTTTCTCACTGACTAGGGGGATTAGAATACCTTCTCAGGTCCAGAATAAGAGAAGGAGGTGTTGGGGGGTTCCGACTTTCCCCAGTCCCTGTCAAGGAAGGGGGGGTTGCACGAGCCATGCAACTCCTGAATAATAAGGAAAGGGAGGCGTGCAGCGCAAGGTCTGGCGCACGATCAGGGGCCACCTGGATCTCGAAAGAGGGGAGAGGTCTAAGGAAAAGGAACTCTCCTCTCCATCCATGGGGGAAACAAGAAGAAAAGAACGGGGGAAGCTCTCAATGGCGCTCTGAAAGAAATGCTATCTGAGGGGGAGGGAGGAAGACATTTCTTCAGTTGCATGAAGAAAGAGACGAGATCACAATGACAATTCGCTGGTAACGAAGCGCCACGAATGTAAGAGCCTCGCGAAAAAGGATCTTCTTTCGAGGGGGGAAAATAATGAGGAGGGAATAAAGAATGGCGCTGAAGGAGAGCAGTGACGTGGGCTACATGCACTCGGGGAAGAGACTCTTATATCTATCGGGGGTCCCAGAAACGGAAGGAAGGAAAGAAGGAAAAACACGCCCCCCGCAAATAGCCCCTGGGGCGATCTCAAGGGAAGAGACGAAGAAATAAAGAGGGATTGTCTTATACAGGAAAGAATTAAGAGTAAGAGGAGCGATCTATAACAGTAGCGAAGAGATCAAGGAAACTACTCTTCTAAAAGCAACAATCTAGTGAAAAAGTCCCCCCTTGGGGAGAACCGACAGCTCAGTATCGCTTCCTCCATATCTTCTGATCTTTCCTAATTTGGTGGGGGGGGGGAAGGGGCGACGCTTTGCGCACCGACTCGACACAAAAAGAATCACAAAAAAAATCCGGGGGTAGCTAGTCGGGGGTCATGGCAACTCGGAATGAACTGCTTGTATTGCAAAAAAGGGAAAGGAAGTTATCGACCTAACCGCTGATGGAAGCATCAGGAATACGTTTACAAGTTGATCGATATCGAAAGGAAAGAAAGCGAAAACGTCTCAGGGAAAAGGAAGGATGGTAAAAGGGAGACCGGGTCGTCAGACACAAGAATCGCGAACGGGGTGAGATCGGGGCAACAAGGAGACCGACACCAGGCGTTCGCAACGCCCGACAGGGGGAAGGAGGAATTGCAAAATTAATGGCCTGAGAAAGCAATCCCTCGGGAAAGAAAAAATAAAGGTTGACCTTGGGAGAAGATACGATTGAATCGGAGCAGGAGACCACTGCGGGAGGGAAAAGGAAAGGAGGGGGGAATCGCGCCGGGAGGGGGGGGACTGGGATCTGAATCTAATCTAGTTCGCCCAGGGCGTTCCCGGAAAGTAGAAAGAAGCATTTTCGCTGGCAATCCTATCGCGGCACAGGGGGGAGGAGTCGGGGTTCCTCGACGGGAAAAATTGTCGGGGAGCTGGCTCAGTGGTGGCTGGGAACACCTGGAAGGAGTGGGAGCTGTGTAATGAGAGAAAAGGGACTTCCGTCAAGCAGAAGGGCCTTCCGACAAGGGCGGCATTGGGAGACGGGGGGAGGCCGTTTCAGCGACGCGAAAACTTAGCATAGAGTTACCTTCCCCTGGAGAAAAGTTCCCTCGCAACCGAAAAAAAAAAATGGTTTAAAAACTCGAAAAAGGGAATCTTGAAAAAAGAATGAAAAAGGGGAAAAAAGCAAAATAAAGGGAAAAAACGACGGCATATCGTCCTGCGGGGTCTGCAACGAAAAGTGGATGAGGAGGAAGGAAAAAGGAAATTAAACTCCTTCTTAGAAAATACGGGAGCGCACTAGGTTCAGGCTTAAAGAGTTCATCTGAGCAGATTTAGCCCGAGGCGCTCTCTCTTGCCTGCAAAAAAAGTGAGGGTTCACTAGGGGAAAGAAAAATTCGGCGGCAAAGAGCCTCGGGGAAATTAAGGTGGAAAAAAACGGGAGAATGCGAAGGAAAGCCTGACGGGTCTGTCCGTTGATCCAACACCAAATCCTTTTTCGAAGAGGAGTAAGACCGTATTCTCGGCTTGCAAAGAAGGAGAGAAAGGCAGAGCGGCAAAAGACGAGGAGAACGGGTAAACAAATACATAATCTCAAAGCCTTCGCCAAGGGGGGGCAGACATCAGCGAAACAAGGGAACTAATTCAAGCGGCAATTTCTACAAAGTGGAGAAGATAG
>Ga0179591_1175814_pt1 | contig 14055 bp, 20 predicted proteins | sample CZOMad2_1_08_16f_FD_182891 | JGI IMG/M metagenome (GOLD analysis project Ga0179591, IMG submission 182891) | Vadose zone soil fungal communities from Angelo Coast Range Reserve, California, USA - CZOMad2_1_08_16fungal (PacBio error correction) | ecosystem: Environmental > Terrestrial > Soil >...
CCACACTACCCTGAGATAAATTACGATTCCAACTGAATGGAAAAAAAAAGCCACCATGGGGTTTGGTTCCACCCTTTCGTAAACAACACCAGTGGGACAACATCAGGAAGTCAAAAAAAAAAACACGAGAAGACCAAACACAGTCCAACCCGTAAACCAGGGCGGCTCAAAACAAAAAACAGGTTGCCTCCACCAGCCGGCGGGACATGTACGAAAGGCCTCGGATGTGTCAGGGTGACCCCCATGCCAGGCCCATGGAAAAAGGGTGTACGGAGGGAGGGGGGGGTTGGAGGGGACGCAGAAAGAAGAATAGGGGAGCGTGGCATAACGGGACACTAAAAATTAGAAAGAATTCAGTCACCCACAAGCAGAAAGGAAAGACAAAAGCGTTTAAGACAAAAAAACCTGGGCGTGCGGTGAAAGATGGACTAGGCACTGAAAGTACGAGGGTTGAAGGGGATGGAAAGAAAAGCACCGGGAAAGAAGCAGACACAACACCTCCCAGAAAAGAACGTCCCTTACCGAAAAATGGGAAGGACGTTTAAAGACTTTCCTTGTGGACGGGTCCTTTCCAAAAAAAGCGCGTTCGCATGACAAGAAAAAGAAAGTTCCTTATTACGGGGATCCCTCCTGTTGAAAACTACTTGTTCGGTGAAAGAAGTGAGCAAAAGGTCTGCCCGGGCGCGAACGCACTTCGCGTCAGACGGGGGGCCCATGTGAGCAATGAAGACCGAGGAGGCCCCACCTGAACTTGGGCATTTGAACGGGCCAAAGCAGGGTTGGAGAGGACGGTGAGAGTCGAAAACAGAATGGGAACTCGTCTAACCAATCAAGAAAGAGAAGTCCGTAAAAGGAAAAAGACTCCAACCAAAGAGAAAAAGATTCCATGCTCCCTTCAAAAAGGGGTTTGAAAACCTCAACTTGTGGTTTCTCAAAAAAAGAACCGGGAATCAGTCAAGAAAAATTTGTCCCTTGAAGGGTCTATTAGAGTTGACGGTCATACGGGCAACGGAGACGCATGAAGGTATGGATAAGGAAAAACTGAGCCACTTTGTGTGGAAGGGTACCAGGCAGAGTATCCGGCTCAGACCTAGAAGTAAAAAAAAAAAAACCGTAATACAGGGAAAAAGGCCATCAAGCACTGTGGCCCTGAATGAAAAGGGACAGAGAAAGAAGCATGACAAAAATTTGGCCAGTGGGGTCGGACCGCCGACCTTTCATGAGAAATCACCAACCTTCATTGGGTGGCACGAAAAGAAAGACTGGGGGGAAAACCAAGAGAACTTTTTTCGAACAAGTGGTGGGAGAAACTCGAGACTTGAGACACATCGAGGTCACTACGGCCCTGGGGAGGGGAGAGTGGAAGGATCGATCCACCAATCAAGCCCAACCGGCCTGGAGAAGTCCAGAGATACCCCCGTTTAGTAGAAAAAACAGAAAAAAAGAGGGGATGGTCGGCCGCGATGGACGGGGGACACAACATCGAGGGAAAAAAAAGAAGGAATTAGCAAGGGATGTCAAGGAGTGCACTTTGAGGTGGGGGAAGAGGTGGTTGCTGAAAGAGAGCAATCAAAGGAGGGGAAAAGGGCTCACCTTTGACACAAGGATAACGGTAGGAGATAACAAAGCGGCACTGCAGACAAAACAAAGCCTGCATCAATGGTCGCACAAAGGGAGAGGGGCCCGAGAAAACGAAAGGACCACCCTCGGAGGTCCTCCCACGAGCCGTTAGGGGGGGTTAAAACCTCGAAGAAAAAAGAGTTAGTCAACCACGTAGAAGTCCCCAGGAGATCCGGAAGCCACAGCTTTCGCACCCTATGGGAAAAAGGTCTCATTGAAAAGTATGCAGTAGTCCTCGCCCTACCAACCTCTTGGACGAAGAAGTGTGCAGGTTTCGGCCTTGGTGGAGGAAGAATTTGAGGGACGGGGTGGAGGGTGTAAACGGGGGTCCTAAAACTAATTGTGACTCTGTTGAGGGAAGTCGACAAGGCTGGTTGACTATAGCTAACCATGAAAAAAACGCAGGGGCCAACGGAGTGCTTCGATCAAGAAAAGGGTTCCGCAAAAAAGTACACGGGAGAGTTCTTGAAAAAAAGTCCCAGCAGTTTTCCCAGAAAAAATCGAGCAAGTGAGGTTTCGTGGGAAGAAAACTCAGAAGATTCACAGATCGGAAAAAAAAGGGGCCTCAATGTGATGGGGTCCACACTTCGGTCATCAAGAGCACGAGAAAACGTAAAGTCCTTTTGGGTACTGGAGGGAGCGACCAAAAAAAGGGGGAACGGGGACGGAAAAAGCCGCAGGGGTGAGGGGGGGGGTTTTTTCTAAATCTCCGAAAAACAAAACGAGAAATAAGGCATCAGCTGAGAAAAAATTATACAGTCCGTGCAGAGAAGACGCAAGTGCGAAACTTGGAAGAAAAAGTGGCGGGCCTCAAAAAAACAAACGTCTTCCGGAGGGCCACCTCAAAAGAAAGTGTTAAAAGAAAAGAGACACGAAGTTCGCAAACGAACTCCTGGGATCGGCAAGGAAAAAAGGGGCGATTGGGTCCTTAGGGTGGTTTAAAAAAGGGGTGAAAATTTAAATCTAACAACGTAGGGACCTGTAAGCCCGGAAAACCAATGGAAAAAAAGTCAAAGCTTGTCTGCAAAACGTAGTTAAATCAAAGAGGAAAAAAGTGACCGGAAGGGGGAAACTTAAAGCGCAGGTCCGAAGGAAAACAAAACCACGTAGGAGGATAAAAGAAAAAAAAGAAAATGGAAGTTGGGGCGAGGAAGAGCCCTGAAGGGATCAAAATTTCTCTTATGAGAGAGAACAAGTGGACTCCTGGACGGTTTAAAAGATTCAACAGACGGTTTGAGATATTCAAAATCAAAAAAAACCTGAGCCACAACTCAACCAAGTAATCGAAACCGGCCTAACCAAGGGAAATCAGGGGAGAAGGGCGATGAAGAAACGATGTATATCTTGTGGCCCACCTTTAGACGAAGGTTAGGGGAAGAAGTACAACGTTTTATCGACAACAGGGGGAGGATGACAGAAGACCTGGCAGCGCGCAGACTGGACGACCATGAATGCCGACTGAGGGAGAAAAGAGGGGAGAAACAAAAACCGAGAGAGGGCCCAAAAGTGCCCCAAACAATAACACTCAAAAGTTTTTTTGGAAGAACGGAAAAGGGCGCGCTGCGTCAAGAGGGAAGGGCAACGGGAACCCAGCAAAAAGAGGAAGGAAAGGAGGAGGGCCAAGCAGTGCTAAGTCAAGGGCCAGGCTGAAAAAAAAAAGGGGGGGGGGGGGAAAGGCAGAAGAGAAGGGGGCCTCCGGTCTAAGGCGGAGAGCCCTGAGAACGGGGGGCCACGATAACAGACGAAAGCGTACGAAGGCCGCAAACACAAAAAGGCGCAAGAAATTTCGGCAAGTTTGGTAAAGGAAATGAGGCGACGGCGCCAAGGCAGGAAAAACAAAAGGAGGCGGACGAAAAAAGAAAAAACGCGGCAGAACTTGAACAGAGTAGTGAACCGAAAAGGGTGATAAAAGCGAACCTAGAAGAGAAACAGATGGACTTTCTAGTGAACTTCACAAAACAGGGAGGAGAAAAAACAGATCTTCTGGGAAAAAGGAAAAAAAAACAACATATCACCGGGCCCTTTTCGAAACAAGTGGGGGAAAACGAATCGTCGCAACTGACGCACCACGAGCTACAGTGCACAGGAAGAATTTCCAGGGGAAAAAGAACAGTAATCCATGAGCTCTCACAAAAAAAAGAAAAGAAACGGAAAAGGCACGGAACAAAAAAGGGGGGGGGTAAAAAAGCAACAGGGAAAACTCTCAGATATTCACGCATCGCGCCGACCCTAGAAAGCATGAAGTACACGGGTACGAGGAGGACTTATTAAAAAACTCGACCCCAAGTAGGCATGTGGGGGTGGGGGACTTGCCCGTCAGGCGTCACTAAAGTTTAGACCCACCGGGCTGAGGTGAAAACGTTGGGCTAAACGATGCGTTGACCAAACAACAAATGCAGGTGGGCCCAGACAGAAAGGGTCAGACCAAACTGATCCAAAGAGTTTCACAATCAAAGGAGACCGGGAAAAGTGTAAAAAACGCAGAACATTAATGCCAGATGTCTGTGCCATGGGGTTGACTGATCTCTCATGGTAAGGGCTAAGCAGTAAAAGGCCCTTCCGAAAAAGCAGGTGAGGAAGGTCAGGCGCCGTGGAAAAACGGTACTAACCTTCATCACATCGACAGGGGAGGGAACAAAAGACAACCAAAGGAGAGTTGAGATCCCGCAACCACGACAACTCCGTGATTAAAAAAACAGGGCGATCGATGACATCAAGGAAAGGGGCTGGGGGAAAAAAGGGGCCCCCAGAAACAAATAAGGACAATTGTGCCTATTGGAAAAGAAAACTGCGTGGAGGAAAGAGAAGACTAAAAAAACAAAACCTAGGGCCTGGCCCAGGACAGTCAAAAACGAGAAGGGGCGAGCGGAATCTGGATGAAACACATGAAGACGCAAGAGGAACAGAAAAGAATCAAGGGTGGCCTAACTTCGAAGAATCAAGAAATTTGAATCCACAGCGGAGGAAATGCAACCGAGGAAGGTCTCCAGTGGTCCCCTTGGGGACAAGTGCGAGGGCCGCCTGGCCCGATCTGGAGGAAAAAAAGCAAAAAGGAGAAAGCCTCCACACTAACACGGACAAAGTCCACCGGTGGCGTGGGTACGGGTTTTGCTGGGATAAAAGGAGGGGGCGTTTAAACCATCACTTCCATCGGGCACAAAAATCGGCTTCGCCGACAAGCAGCAAAAGACGGAGAAGCCGAAACAAAAAGAACGAGTTGAAAATAAAACGGATGGGCGCACATCAACCAGAAAAAAAATGAAGGAGAAAAAGAGATCACGTCGTGGCGAGAAAAACAAAAGGGGGGGAACATGAAAGAACGAAGACAAACCCTGAGCCGCCTGAAACACCCTAACCAAAAAAGAAAAACGGCCACCGAAGAAAAACATCCGCGGAAGGGGACGAAGGGTTCCCCCAAAAGGGGGCGGTTAGGCAGAGCCGTGGCAACCGCGGAAAGAACAGGGGAAGGGTGCAAATGGGGCCGCCTCGGACTGACACAGGAGAAGACACGAGTGAAAAAAGACAAAGAAAAAAAACAAGTGGTGGGACAAAAAAAGTATGGCGGTGCTGGTGTTCTTGTCAAAAAAAAGGGAAGGAGGGTGGATCAAAAATGAGAAACAAACAAAAAAAAACACAAGAAAAGTAAAGGGAATGGAAAAGAGAGATCTTATCCCACAGAAGAAGGAAAGACGGGAGAAGAGAGCATGAAGCAACCTCCACAGGAAAAGGGTTTGCCCCACCCCGGACGTCGGGTGGGTCCCACGGGGGGCAGTCCTCACGACAAAGCAGGAAGCCAATAACAGGACAAAACCGGACAAAGTGGCTTCGACCAACGGCGTCAGGGGGAATGGGAAAAGAACGCTCCCTTGAAATGAAAAAAGACCCAGGCAGCAGAGGGTTGGTCTCGTTCCTGAGGAAAAAAAAGTGGAGGGTTGTCCGCGGACAGGGTGTTGTGACAGAAGCCGGACCAAAAACTCTGCGCGTTAAAAAAAAGAAGGGATTCCCCCTTCGGGGTGTAGGGCTAAAGAAGGTTGGAATGGAGAAACGCAAAAAAAAAAAAAAAAAAAAGGTTGAAAGGACGGTGGTCGTGTGAACTAGAACCAAAAACAGGCAAATTAACTGCGGAAGCCTATTGGGAAAAAAAAGGATAAGAAAAAAAACGCCCGAAAAAACCAACCAAACAAAGAAAAACCGCCTCAAAACAAGACTGGACTTAAACGGAACGCCCTGAAGAGTGCGGGCCGTTCGTGCGACCAAAAGTGGAAGAGATTTCGGTCCAGACGGGGAAGGTGCTCATACGGGTGGGGGACCAGACATGAGACTGAATAAGGTAAAAGAAATCATGCTGGGGGTGGTAAAGGGCAGTTGGTGTCGAAAGGTGGAAGCACCCACTGGGCATGGGTTGGGGGAAGGGACGAATCCTTACCGCTTGCAGTGAGAAAAAGAGCAAAAGAACCTAAGAAAAAAAAAACCCACCGGGGAGGACCGTGTGGGCCTGTCAACGAAAGAAAAAAAAAAAAAAAATAAGGCTGAGGATCGAAAAAAGGGGACTAGTCTCACAAAAGGCCACAATGGAAAGGCAGACCACCCATACAAAATCAGATGGGACCCAGCAAGGAAAGGGAAACCCATGGTTTTAAAAACCGAAACGGGGGGGGGGAGAAAAAAGAGGGGAGGGGAAATCCAGTCTCAAGTTTCCAAAAACCAGACCGAGGGTGCGATGCATGAAAGGAAAGGGGCGGGGGTAAAAAGAGCCCATGTAAGGAGGACACTACCTTTTCGTGGAACAAAGGGGGAAAGGGGGAGCCCATAGAATCCAGTGGAGAAAAGGATAGGGCCCGAAAAACCCATGCCGGGCAAACGGAAAAAAAGAAGCAAAACTGACCCAAGTGGTGGGGAAAAGAAAGTTCCACAAGGAACCTGACGCCCACGGTCTGGAAAAACCGTCCAGTGTTGGCACGGCACGCCCATCACCGGGTAAGGGGACCGGGGGAAAAAAAAACAAGAAACAGAAAATGGGGGGGAACTTCAGTGCGAACAACAGAAAGTCAAACGACAGGGACGGGGGGAGCTGAGCCAAAAAAAGCACGGATAAGAAAAAAATGCCCGTGAAAATAAGTAAATAGTAAGTGGACCCGTTGGTAGGTAGATTGCCGCCGGAGACTAACGCCGAAGGGGGAGAGGAGGGGGACATCGAAAGGAAACTGCAAGCGGGATGGAGGGGGGGGCAAGGATTTTTTGAGGGGGGGAAAAGAGACGGCGGGGGGGGGCAGAGCTCAAAAGAAAAAAGCGGAAATGGGAAAAAAACTTGACTTTGGACGGTGAGAATAAAACGAGGGGGAGGAAGCAAAACGTGCTAAAGACACATGTACACTCGAAAAAAACTTTTCATTGTGATTAAAAGGTTTCAGCCACACTGAAACCTATCTGTGGTCAAAAAAGAGAAACCCAAATCAACTAGGTTCGACCAAAGAAACGTAAACGGCCTCGCAAAAAAAAACCACTCATGAGGTTCGAACGGAAAAACCAGGAAGAGAAGAATAGACGAAACAGAAAAAAGACACAAAAAACGGTCGACTTCTAAAACATGAGGGGGCACAGGTTGTTGCGGGAGAGTCGACCGGGAAGCCCGCACTGTGGTGTCGGTGCCCGTGGTGAACCAAAGGGTTTCTTCGTAGTTCTGTAAAAGGGAATAGGAAGGGGGGTTGGGGGTTCTAATGTGTGGAGGGGACTCAAAAAAAACAGGCTTTTCAGGGTCGGAGGGGCAGGGTCGCGCCATAAAGTCAGGACCGCGTCAGCCGGAAAATCCAAAGCCCAGAACAAAACTTCTTCCCCGTACCAGCAATGGACATCGCAAAGGGGAAAAAGTGGTGTCCCACAGAACGGAAGAGAGGGCAGCAATCGGAAGAGCTGTGGAAAAAACCGCTCAATCAAGCAAAAAAGCGGAGAAAATTGTGAGGGGGGGGAAAGCGGGGTACTGTTTAGTCCGCGAAGTTGGATGGAGAAAGCGGACGCGTATCAAAAGCGGAAAAGGGAAATAGTAAGGGGCAAGAAAAACAAGCGACAAGTCGTGAAGCTCGCTGGGGGCTGAAAAGAAATAGGATAGGGAAGGGACCGCAAGGGAGGGAGGGGGAGGGCAACAACCAAGTATCTCAAAGAACGTTTAGATCATCACCAAAGTAAAGGCAGAAAAAAAAAAAACTCTGGGAACGTAGGAGCCGGGTCAAAAAAGAGGTCTGGAGGTGGGCTAGGGTGGAAAAGGGAGATCGACAAAGCACGAGAAGTCCAAAAAAAACCAGGGGTGAGGACCGTGTGAATGTCCCACAACATAAAAAAGAATGAAGCAAAAGACCGCATTTAATCCAAAGGAAGGGTTCATCCAAGGAGGAAGGAAAGTCTCCGCAAAATAGCCTCGAGTCAAAAAAAAAAGAAACCCAACAACAACGTTATGAAAGGGAAATGGAGGAAAGGTTGGGGGGCAAATCTTATCAATGGAGACATCCAAGTTGAGGAATGGAAAGAAGCGGGTTATGAAAACTACAAGCTGTAAAAAAAAGTCGGTGGACTGAGTACTAACGCCGGGGGGGTGGGCCGAAGCTCAATCGACTAACAACGTGAACAAACAAAAAAACTAAAAACAAAACGACACCGTCCCGACAAACAAAACCAGAGTGGACTGTCTACTTAGCTATTGTCGAAAAAAGGTAAAGGAAGAAAACCGGGGGGGGACAACAAGGGATTCAAAATGGGGGGGAGAAAAGAAGTTCAAGGGGGAAGGGGATAACATAACGCCCCAAAAGAACTGAGAATTTGAGTTGAAAAAATGTAGGCACAAGAAATTCGATACGATGCAGCCAAAGAACAAATCGAGGTGAGCGCGAGTTATAAAACCGGCGCGCCCGTCACGATTAACTGCGAACTCTGAGGAACGGACTTGGGAGACAGGGAAAAGCAAAGCAGCAGCGAAAATTCTTCGAGGGGTGTCAAAAAAAAAGTGCGCAGAAAAAGCGGGGGGAGAAAATAAGGGACGGGGGAATACTTCGTATAAATGAAAAAGGTGAATACAGCAAAAGAAGTACACTATACGCTTGCCGACCACTCGCGACTAATCGGAAAAGACGAGTTCCGCCAAAAGGAGCAACAAAAAATTCAGTTGCCCAATGTTTACCCCCTCCCCTACGAAAAGGGAAAAAACCCCGAAGCACAACCAAAAGGGGAGGGGTCAAGAAAAAAAAAAAAAAGGAGCGCACAAACGCCCTTGCAAACGCGTATTTTCACGCGTAAGCTAACAATGTTGAGAGAAACAAGGTCAACCAAGACGAGAACGTTTCAAACCGTCTGGATAAACGATGAAAAAAACGGCCCCACAAAAGAAAAAGCGGGGAACCAGAATATAACGGGCCAAAAAGAATAACCAGGGGAAAAAAAAGCAGGGGAAAACGAAGCTCAACAGCGGAACCTCTCTCACGGATTACAGGACAAGAGAGGTAACGAAATGGATAAAAGACTAGGCAACACCGATCCAAGAAACTCAAAAAAACCAAATCTACATCCCCCGAAAAGAAGGGAAGAAATGAATAGGGAACGCCAAGCAGCCAAAAAAAAAGCAAAGGAGCAAAAGCCTAACACGTTGAAGACAGATTGTGACTTCCGCATCACAGCCCGTTTAGGAGGGTGGGGGGGCAAGTGGACCCGGGGAGCCCTTGAAACGAGTTGCAGAAAAAGGTGGACAAAAGGGAAAAACACCTTTCGAAACAAAAGGCTTGCAAAAAAACACAGAACCTTCATTTGGAAAGATAAAAGCTGGGGGGTACTTTCCCGAACTTTAAACCACCGGGTGAAGATCTTTGTCGGGACAAAAGGGGCCCTCACGGGCCACAAAAAAAGGGAAGGTCAGGGCCCAAGGGTTCCCAAAAAAAAAAATCAACGAAATGTAAATGGCGAAATAGCCTACCCCTGCCTAAAGAAGCACAGGAAGGACGGGCAAGGAATTGTCATGAAGAACAAGCGTTTACCTAACATCCCCCCGAAAAGACATGGAGAAACGAATCACAACCGCCTACCAAAAAAGCAGTAAAAAACAGGGGTCCCAAACGGGGAAGTCAGGGGTAAAATAAGAAAGAAAGAGGGCGGGTTCAGAACTCCGACCGCCATGAAAACAGGGAGACGAGAAAAGTAAAAGTTTTGGGGGAAAAAAAAAAAATAAACAAGCAAATAAACTACTGTCTGGGGCCAGCAAAAAACGGGGAAAAAAGGTTGGGAGAATCGGATAGGAAAAATCCCTCGAGGGGAAGGCAAAAAGCCGCACCTTTTTGCAAGACTTCAGAAAGGAAAAAAAAGTACACAACGAGGAACAAAAAAAAGAAAAAAAGAGGGCAGTCCGGTCATGGACCCTCTTGCAAAAAAGCGCGGGGGAAAAAGTGCAGCCACAAGGCGCAAGGAAAGAACCTTAACAAAAAAAAGCCAGTCCCTGTCTGTTCCGTTAGTGGTTGGGGAGAGTTTGACCTGGGAGACAGGAAATCGTGACACGTGGGGGAAAAAAAGCTTTCAGCGTACAAATCGGCGGCACGCTAAAGGGACATAACGGACCGGTAAAAGGGCAACCAAACAACTTACTGGTTGAAACGAATTTCGCAAATCACCCGCCGCCTGGTGAAACGGAAAAAACAGGGTTCTGGTACGCGCAGACTTTGGTAAAGGGAGAAGGGAAAAACCCACCGTCCTCACGAACGCGAAAAGCCAGAAGGAAAAACGGTAAGTACCCAAATCAAAAAAAAATCACGGGGGGGACATCCATTGGGGGAACCTAGGAGGGGGGGAGTACGATAAACCCCGGAAAAAAAAAAGCCTTGGGGGAGAGAAGGGTGAACGGTTCAAAAAACAAGACTGGAAGGGCGTGAGGACTGCGCCCTGATGTTAAACAAAAGAGAGCGGTAAGAAAAAAAAGAGGACTGTGGTCCTGACACTCAAAAGAAATGGTGAAAATGAAGAAGAGAAGAGAGGTGGTGTGCGTCTAGATCAAAAACCACCAAAGGAGGAGAGAAAGAGATATGAAAGGAAACCCACAAATAAAAAAGAAATCACTTAATAAAAATCGCATGATCAAACCGCCACGATAAAAAGGGTAAAACCAAAAAGGGAGGGTGAGTGGGACAGACCAGAGGGAAATTCCCTAAGAAAACTCCAAAGCGCAGAAAACCGACCAGTGGTAACCCGTTCACCCCGGTTGACGGAGAAAAAAACTTCTAAGGAAGTCCACATCCGGACGGCATGACAGGGACAAAAAGGGCAGGTGTGATTTGTTTCGCTTTCCCAGGAAAGGACAGAAGGGTGAAACAAAAAACTTTCTGGGGAGAAAAAGGGGGGGGAAAAACGGGTAAAGGAAGGAAAGAGGAAAACCAACAATTCTGCGCGTACAAAAAATCTAGTGTTAGGACCACAGCAGGGTTACGACCCCCAGGAAAAACTTTATCAAAAAAGAAAAGTTGACGGACCGACCAGTCCAATGTGCGGAAGTAAGTCTAAAAGCAAGGGCTGGGGACCTGATTCCTCCTGGGGGGGGGGGGAACTTGACAAGACCGTAAAAGTCAAGCCGCGACGCCCTCCAAAAAACGCAAGTGACCCTACCAGGTGGAAAGAACGGACACGGGGGGAGGAAACCCCGTGGGCCGGGTTCCTCTATCCAGGGCATCGAACTGGTTGAAAGCAGGGGGGGACCAAGAAAAAGGGGGAATGCCAAGAGTTAACTTCGCGCCCACTTCGCTGGAAAGGGAAAGGTCAGGGTCGTTGCAAAACGTGATGGGCGTGGTCATGGACAAGCAGTCCGCGAAAAGCACCACTGGGGGAAAAAAGTAAAAGACCTCAACAACTTGGGAGGCAGGGGGTCAATAAGAACGGTACAAATCAGAGAGCATAGACGAAAGGGAAAACGAGGGTTCGTGGAGGATCCCATGCCGGCAATGTGAGAATCATGGGGATTAAAACGACATCAAACAGAGAAAAAAAAAAATAATGCCAATCATTCCGCCGCAAGGGTAAAAAGGAAAATTTTTGGGACCGCCGTGAGTAGCAAGCAACACTACATTGCATGGCAGATTTTAGGGGGGTAGACGGATGGCCGTAAAGGAACGACCTGCAAAGAACCAGTAAAACACAAAAACAGGGGTGCACCTGGAACGAATTTCGAGGGTTCGGGGGAGAGGGGGAGAAAAAGCTCAAAAAAAAAAAAACCAATAAGGAAAATGGAGACCTCCGGCCTACAGGCACAGAAAATTCTCAAATGGACACGGAGGGACAAAGCGAGGAAACGCTGTGGACAAAGGTTGAGGAAAAATGGAAGGGAACGGGCAAGGGGAGGTCGGAACACCCGGGCACAACAGGGGGGGGGATGTGTGGGGCCCCGGAAAAAAGAAACAAGCACACACGGGGTCTACCGTTTGTGTCACCCCGACGGCTAAAAAAAAGTGGGAGAACTCTGAGGGAAAAACGTCGTCACACTTACAAAGAAAAAAGACAAACCAGGTAAAAAGTCCCCCTCCGGTGGGGATAAGGGTGGTCCTAGTGTTCGGTCCAAAACTGTAGGGGGGGACCAAATAGGACGTCTGGTGGGGTAAAAGGCGCCTATTCGGTAAAATACTAGGTCAGAAAATTCCTTCGTGTAAAAATGGGAAATTGGGGACTTTGATTATTGCTGTCTGGTGGTGGCAAGGAGGAGACGTCCACAAACACTGCCAGTCTATGGAATAGAACAAAATGCGGGGAAGACAGTAGAGCGGTGTGCCGCGGGGGGGGGAAAAAAGATTTAGACGAAAAAACCAATCCGATTCAATTCAAAGGCAAAGGGAGAGGTGCAATGATACCTACCTCATCTCGTTCCGGGGTCCAAAAGTTAACAGGGTTTCACATCGAATGAACCCAAAACGCGGGGGTCGGATAAGTCCCGGGCGAATCGTCACCGAGATGAAAATTCAGAGAACAGGGCAGTAAGCAGCGAAGGGCTACAGGAAAGAACCATGGGGTTTGGCAACCCTGTTCCCCGTGACTTAGGATAGGGAGGAAATTTAAGAACTCGGATGGGGAAAAAATGGGGGGGAGCCTCGGGCCTCGTAACAAGGGAAAAAACGACGGTGTACGCTGAAGACGAAACTTTCAAAAAGGAATCGGGAAAAGGCCCCTAAAACAGGGGAAAAAAAGTGAAGAAGAAATACCCAAACCAAAAGGTACAAAGAAAAAAAAAAAAAAAAAGGGCGACAAGCTCGCAACCACTGGGCGGGGGGGGAAAAAACCTCAATCCTAACGATCCTGGGATGGAGACATTAAAATTCGTGCCCCTCTTCAAGCAGCATCTAAAGAAGATGAAGACATGGGTGTCCGAGGAAGGGAAGACGCGGGGGATTGTGGGAACTTTGACAGCCAAAAAAAAAATTGGAGGGTGTGAGGATCGCCCTCAGTCACGCAAAAAAAGAAAACAGGAAGGCAATAAAGGCGGAAAAGAAAAATGGGAAAGGTCGGAACGACCACCAAAGGGGGGCAGAAAAAACGTGGACCGCTTGACGCCTCACCGTCGTAGAAAAAAACACAAAAAGACCCGAAGGTAAAAGAAAATCCGGAAGAATGGGCGAAAAAAACGCCCTTTCTGGGCTGCCGGGTCGATTGGGCATTGAGGGGAAGGGTGGGTCGCTAGAAGGAAAAGAAAAAAACAAAAGGGCACGGTGACGAACCACAACAGGAAAAAAAGAAAAAAACTAGGGTATGAAAAGACAAAAACCAAGAGGGGTGGCTGCACCGTATCCATTGGGGGAAAAGTGGGAACCGGGCCCTGGAGACACGAAGGCAAAACCATAACTAAGCTACAACACACAAAGCTTCTGATGTAAAAGATAGAGAGGGAGCAGACAAAAAAAAAAAAACCAGGTTAAACAAAGGCCTTGCCAAACTTTCCATCGGGGAAACAACCTGGATAAAGGAAAGGAGGGGAAAAAGGGGTGGACGAGACCGGACCGGGTTTCACTCTCATCTGGACTAAAACCAAGAAGAAAGACACATCGAGAAAAGGGAAAAACGAACTAAACAATGAGTTCTGTGAAAAGGGAAGATCTAAAAGGAAACTGGGGCGGGGGGGGCTCAAATTCGGGAACTCGGTGAGGCTAACAACGTAACAAAAATTAGACACCGATCGCGGGTATAAAAAAAAAGAAACCAAGAACGAAAAAAAAGGTCCTTCTGACAACGGGGGTACGAAAACGGAGGAGCACTGAGCCAAAAAATCACACGAGGGGCGTATCGCCCAGTTCACCAAAGCGAAAAAATCACGACAGTAAAAACCAAAAAGAATTCCGCTGCATTGTCGGAAAAAAAAAAATATGGGAAAGTCATCGTCAAACCAGGGGAAAGAGTGATTTGCCACAGGAAAGGAGAAGGCTTGCAAAAAGGGGA
>Ga0179591_1261067_pt1 | contig 14055 bp, 14 predicted proteins | sample CZOMad2_1_08_16f_FD_182891 | JGI IMG/M metagenome (GOLD analysis project Ga0179591, IMG submission 182891) | Vadose zone soil fungal communities from Angelo Coast Range Reserve, California, USA - CZOMad2_1_08_16fungal (PacBio error correction) | ecosystem: Environmental > Terrestrial > Soil >...
AGCTTTTTAAAAAGGCCCGGACTCCCACCGCTCGGCCCTCCTTTCACGGAGTGCGCAAGAATGGAAAAGTAGGGGTGGGTTGTCCCCCGTTGACTATTCCCAGTACTAGGGGACGAAGGAAAGAGGAGACGTCAACTTCGGAAGGTATTCCTTTCCAACACGGCAGCCGAACCGGTAATAGGAGGTCGAAGACGATCAACAGGAGAGGGACTCCCCCTCCAGGCACTGTGGCGGGGAGAAGGGGAAGCTGGGCGTGTGGAGGTGGAAAGGAAAACTTACAGGAGGTTACCTTCGAATGAACGCTGGAAAAAACAATAAAATTTCCCGAGTGAAACAGTGGCTGAATCCACCATCAAAGGAGACTGCGCGTCCACCCACGAGGTTAGGAGGGGGGAGGGGCACAACCTAGAAGGTCTGAGTGGTGGTGGCCGTGGCTTATTAACGTCAGCGTGTCACGGGTCTGTGGCCTTGAAGCCAATCGTAGCAGAAGCCCCCACTGGGTAAAAAAAGAGAGAAAAAACGCGTTAATCAACGTCGGTTGGAGGGGTAAACTTAGGACCCATGGTTGGCTAGAACGAATCTAACCCGCAGGAAGAATGCGAGACCTTTGTTCCAAATGACGTCATGGACTACACGCCCTCCGAAATCGCCGGGGATGCCAAGAAGATGAAGAAACGATCGGTTCGAAACGGGGAAGAAGAATTCGACCTGTCGACGGCCCCGTTCTGACCGGTAGGAAGCCACTGGGTAGATAGGCGCTATGCCAAAAGTTTGGAGGAAGTAGAAAAACAATACTGTAACCATTAACCGATCTCGAATCGTCATCTGTGCGCCGGGCTGGGAAGCCTGCGGTTCCCAATATACGGTTGCGTGAAACGTGAACCAAGTGAAGGAAAGAGACTAGGGGGAAGAAAAGGGGTCGGTTTTTGCCTGGGGGTTAAATAAGGAGGAAACTGTGATACAACTGGGGAAAGACCGTTCACCTTTCAAAAAGTGGCGAAAACGTTGTTCGCTCGTACTGAAGACTGCCTAGGGACCGGAAGACCGCCGCCCCGCAAAGAGGACGGATCCGCTGGGGGATAACGGCTCCTGGGGATACAAAGAAGGCGGGCATCGTTCGGGAACCTGCGACAATAGGACAAATAAAGGGTTGCTAGGTGAGAAAAGATCACGGACTAGGGTCGTTAAGGAGATGAACAAAACGAACGATTTCAGGCCAGAAGAGAGGAAACCCACAGGGTAAAATGACAAGAAGCCGCAAAGGAGGAGGGAAAAAAAGCCTGCTCTGAATAAGGCCGGTAAGCGGACTGTCGGGAAAAAAATTCATGGGACGGTTCCACCAAAGAAGAAAGAAGCGGGGGGACCGATGCGGGATGGAAAAACGACGCCGCTGGCGTCTTCCTTAAAAGAAAGGCCGCTGGGGGCTTTACGTCGGGGTGCCATCCTCACCGGATGGTATCCACTCACGATGAAAGATGGGAGGGCATGTTGACCCATGAGTTGGGGGGGAAAGGCAGGAAGCGACCGACCAAAGAGGGAAGCTCGAGACCCCTGAAAGGAACTTCTTACAGGGGCTAGAAGAGGGGGGGAGGTGGATAAAGGAAAAGTGTTCAAACTATGAGGGGAAGGAGCCGAGGGCCACCGATTTAAGGAAACGTCCCGTCGAAAAAGAAATGGCCCGACAGGAAAAAAGGGAGGGCAAGCAAGCGCAAGGGAGGGAGGTATCGTCGTCTGGAAGGGAAGAGGAACCCTTCCCCGGAAGGGAGACCTAAGGTCTAAACCGAAAGCGGGCCCAGAAGTAAGCCAAAAAGGACAAATAAAAACGCGGAATGTGTTCCGAAAAAGGGAAAGGAAACGGGTTGATGTGTGTCGGGGGAACTTTCCCTCCCAAAAAAGGGAGAAAGGCAAGACCTCAAATACAACGCTGAGAGAGGGAGAATACTTCGGCTAAAAAAAGAAAATGAATCAGGCGGCACGGGGGGGGGGGGGGGGGGGGTGTGAGAGAATGGGAGGGGGCGCTCCATCCGGTCAATGACTTCCACTTAGAGAAAAACGGAGGTATGTATGGAAAGAGATGGCCGAAAAGGGGAATCAAAGGAAAAAGGATGAGGCCACACGACAGCAGAAATCATCACGAAAAACGCAGCTGCGACTTTTGGGAATGTGTATTCAAAGTAAAACAGAAATAAAGGGTAGACTGCTGCAAAAGAGCAAGACGTGGAAAAGAACACAGCCAAACAAAAGAGGGAAAGTGGAGTCTCTACGAAAAAGAAGCCTCTGATTTGAGGAAAGGGAAGGGCGCACGTCCCGGCCTGAATTCAAAATCCACTTAGCCCTGGGAAAATAGCCGTAAGTGGCGCAAATGAAAACAAAAGAAAGGGACTCCGACGATCACCGCGGTCGGGGAAGCCAAAACTGGTCCGTGTCGTCAACTGGAAAGGAAATCTGACGCCGGACGTGAATGAAAAGAGGACCAAAGACTCATTCCTCCGTACCAAGAGGGGAGGAAAAGAAAAAAGGTGCAATTCGTTCAACAAAACGACCACAAGATTAGAGCACCATGTGGAAAGGAAAGGGAGGTTCGCCATCGCGTTGAGAGAATTCCATACGTGGAGGAGAGGGCGACAACTTGACAGACATTGGGTAAGAAAAATCAAAGATAAAAAAAGCGAGGGATATACACGAAAGGAAGGCCCCCATCCACCGATTACATAAAACCCGCGTCGCTATAGGAAAAAAGGGGGAAGGACAGCGCGCGATAATCATCGGGGGAAAAAAGTGAAAGTGGCTCTAAAAAGAGGGGGGCCGCGTTATGGGAAAAAAAACGCTTCCGGCTTAATTCAGAAAAAAGTATAAATCACTAAGGAGTTGACGGTCAAAGAAGGGGAATGGAAGAGTCAAAACGAACAAAAATCTTCGTCGATTCATAATCTGGGGAAGAAGGACTCAGGAATGGCCCCGACAAAAAAACAGTTATATCGGTTAGATTCCTAAGACTATGGCACCCCCATAGGGTACAAAGTGGGACAAGACAAGAGAAATGAAAACGCCCTCTGTGGTAATCAAGAAAAACCGCGGAATCGGCAGATCCTTAAGGGGCAGCGTAGCCGGTCCCTAAAAGGGGGGAGGGAAAAAAAAAAGAGACACGAGCGACCCACCACTCAGGGAAAAAAAAGGTTCGAAAGGGAAAGGCAAAGAAACCTAGTTGATCAAAAGAAGGGGATGTTCATGACGCACCAAAAACAGCAACAACGGTACCACAAACAACACTCGTAGTCGCGACAAAAAACGGGACGAGGTTTAAAAAACAAGAGTCGAGAAATTAACAAAGGAAAAGACACCCAGGAAAAGGAGGACCCGAAAGCGTTCTGAACGTTTAGGGAGTAGGTTCACAAAAAGAAAGAGGAGCGAACAAGGCTTGACCACTTCATATCGGGAAAAAAAAAGTATCATACACCGAAGGAAGAGAAAAAGGACAGTGCCGCGACGGCGAACAGTGAAAGCAAAATTCTAACACATCGTCGTAAAGCGCTCCAGGGTGTTTCAGAAAAACATCGATGAGGGCCAGGTGCTGCCAATTAACATGCAGAATGAAAAATGCTGCGTGATGTCGTGGGGACATCAGAACTAAGACCACAACAATAAAGGGATGAACGAGGGGGGTACGAGCCACTTGACTGACCGCCCATTCATGGAGGGGGGAACCGAGACAGAATATCCGTGTAAAAAAGTCAAACAAGGGAAAAAAAGAGTACTCGCCGTGCTTACTCCACGGCCGAAAAAAAGGCAGAATAGTATTAAAAGTGCCGACCATCTCAAAAAGAGGAATGAAGCGACGACATGTAGGTGAGGGGAACAAAAGGCATCAAGTTAAAAATAGGGATGAAATTACCCTCCAGAGTAGCAAAAAAAAAAACGCAGCCCATGATTTCACCGGAGTCCATCAAAAAAAAACGCCACCGATCCGACTAGGGGAGAGAAGGAAGACAACTACAGGTTCCTTAAGGAAAAAAAACGTGTCACCGTGCACCGGAAGAAGAAATGATGCCACCACAGGCCAGGCCAGATCAAGGAAAAAGCGGTCAAAGCTGGTCAAACAAAAGGGGGAAAGTTTTCTTGGATTAAAAACAACCAGGAAAGGAGGAGAGGGGTGGGAGCTCGGCACCACTAAGGGAGATCTAGACAAAAAAACGTAAAGAAATAGGTAGAAAAGGGAAAAATTCCTATCCTCCCACCGCTGACCCTAAGGGAAGGAGGGGAAAGAAAAAGATGCCTCGGGTGAACCCACCGTAAACTATTAAAAAAGAAACGCTACGCCCTTGCCTGCGGTGGAACAAAATAAAGGAAACGTATAACCAAACGCCGGATAAAGTTTCAGAGAACCGAAAGGCAGTGAAAACTAAATCAACATCGAGAAGAAAAAAAGAAAACCTGGCCTCCCTCGGTGGGCGAAGAATTTACTCAAAGCGGAAGGAAAGGACTGGAGTGTCCCGCTCCTCCCTGGATCAAGGAAACGGGAAAAAAAGAGTGTAATCGTTGAACTCAAAAAATACACTGCGAGAGAGGAGTCAACCGACCACGAGGTTCTCGTAGAACCTGAATCTACAGAAAAGAAATTCTTTGTCCGGAGAGGAAAAAATGAACTAATGGGACCTGTCTCTCGCGCGACACGAATTCTGGCAGGAGAAAAAAGAAAGGCGGTCAGCACGTGATCTGGAAAAACAAAGGGAAAGGAGCACTGCGGGTCTGGTACAAAGAAGGAAACGTGAAACCGCAACAACAATAAAAACAATTAGCTAAAAACTGGGAATGAGGGGAGCAAATGGCCTCACCGGCAGAACAAGAAAGGCATGCGGAACCACAAGGGATAAAAGAGTTCGCAAGACGTGCCGGAGTGAGTGGAGAAAAAGAAAAAAACATGTACGCTCCCTGCCCGAAATTTTTGAGGAAAAATGTTGTCTGCTCGGCATCTAAAAAATCCGTGTCAAGCCTTGAGAAATACGAAGACTACAACCAGTCCAGGAGAAAAGATAAATCTGGTGAAAAAAAAAAGAACCTACCTCGTCTACTTGAAAGAAGACAGGTGAAACCCGAACGGGAAAACGGGTCGAGAGAGGGGGGATGTTCGAGGGGGGGCTCCAGGGGGGGGGCGTTTGGGCCAGGTGCGTCATAACATCGCCATGCGGCACGTGGTCCTACGTGCTGATTGTTGAACAAGAAAAAAGGGGACGCCCGACGTGGTGGAAGCTCGGAGAAATTCGCCGCGGGTCTCAAAAAAAGGAAAGAAAGGAACCGCAAGGGATCTCCGATTCATGAGTATACGGGCCCACTGTGAAGAAAAGTGCTTTCAGATCTTTCGGAAAAGAAAACGCGAAGAACGGAAACAACCCAAATGGGGCTGGGGGGGCCATATAAGTGAATTCACTCCGAATCACAGGAAGGGAATATGTCGCATTCCGGAGAAACCGAATAAAAGAAGGTCTGCTAACGGGGGTGGGGAATTAACCCAACGCAGGGGAGACCGGCACCTATCATAAGAGACAGCATCTGCTTCGGAAAGAATGGAAAGTCAGGACAAAGGATGGAACTTTCAAGACATGGACGGGGAAAAGAAAACCATACTTCGATATAACCAGGCATGAGGGAACAACCGCTGATTCGGACACGACTCTCTGAACTCGAAAAAGAAGCAGGCGGAAGAATCCGACCAGGGCCGCTGGGAGACGTCGACTATAAGAAAAAAACCTTCGGTACGCCAGAGAAAAAAAATAAGGGCATTATGAGATTGAAAAAGAGGGGGGTTACCAATATTGGAAAAGGAAAGCCGAACCCGAAAACCGATTACTGCAAAAAACTAAAGAGAAAATTACAACCAATTGAAAAGTGTCAATGGGGAGAGATAGGGGTGTGGAAGCGGGGATGTTAATCGAAGCAAGTAGAAGGGAGTCCGGACAAACCAGGGGAAAGGTTCGAGGGAAACGGAGGAAGAGGCCCACCGATGAAAGAACTCAACGTCCGCACGAAGAAAGGGGGAAAGGACCGACCGAACGTAAAGAGAAGTTAAAAGAAACAACTGAACAAGGTCTTAGCGAAGCCAGGAAAAGTATAATGGGTCGCAAGTTTCCCAAGGGGGAAGGTCCAAATGAGAAAAAAACTGAATGAACGAGGGAAATGGTGCAAAGTGCGCCCCTCGGAAACAAAATACTTCCTGGGGGGGGGCCAGAAGGGAGCCGAAAGGGGGTTTCTGGGATCTTGGAAAGTAAAAGGGGGCCATGGGTCTACGATCAAACGCTCGTAAACGGAGAAACTGAAAGGGAGGGGGTTGACTGCGTTCAAACGAGAAAAAACAACACTTCGCTAAGCAGCGAAAAAGTGTTGGGAGAAGCGGGAGGTGGCCGAAGCTCCTTGTCTAGCAGAAACACATGCGATCTCCTAGAAAAGGAACACTGCGAGGGAGGGAAGAATATAGCAACAGGGATACGACCAGAAGGGGCCACCTTCCCAGCACTCTCTAGAAACAAAATTAAAGAGATGGTGTGGAGAACGGGGGTAGGTACAAAAGCTAAAAAAAAAAAAGCAAGTGGAGCGCGTCTGGGGGTCGAAAACAGGGGGGGGAAGAAAAGATCACAAAAGCAATAGATGGGAGGGAAAAAGGGCACACGAAAAAAAATGAGGGTGATTGAGCGCAAAGAAGGCTTCCTTCTGTGCCCAGGTTCCGCACCGGGAAATGCATCAAAAACAAGGGGCTGAACAATGGAGGAAGTCGAGGGAAAAAGATCAGCCCAGGGAGGATGTTCATGAACAACTTACTAAAGAAAACTTTCCCGACATGGCCGCTGACTAAAAGGTGAAGGACATCGCAGGGTTCCTCACGTATCCGAGCGTAAAGGATGGAAAGAAATTAATTTCGATCATAAAATCCCTATCCATGGGAGGAAAAAGTTGAAGAGGATTGGCTCCAAGTAATGCGGAAAGGGACATAGTGTGGGGAAACTCGACTGTTCAGACAGGGTCCACGATGTCCTCCCTCATAGGAAACAAAGTGAAAAAAATTATGGCCCTCCAGAAGAACGAAAACGAGAACAAAGCTTCGGTAGCGACGCAGACACGTCGTATCGTCAAAGGGAGAGAAGCATCGGTTGTGGGCGAAATCCGCAGGTTAGATCCGAATATTCAAAGGGGGAAAGGGTCCAGGCGGGTCCAAATAAGACCTTCCTTACTTAGGCAAAGAGAGGAAAACGACGTTGATATGGGTGAGAGGAAGGGGCTAGCATCCCAGGCAGAAAGGAAGGGGGAAAAGACTCTTCTGCGAAAAGGACCGGGTCTCAGAATCCGCAAGAAAAGAATGGCCCTGAAAAGGACAGAAAAAAGCTAGTAGGGATGTAGCAGCGGGCTAGAAAAAAAGCGGTTAGTTTTATCGACGAATAGCCCCGAAACGAGAAAAGACTGGTAACAGGGGAAAACACTAAAACGGATCAAAAACAGGGGAGCGGAGCCGTCCCGAGACAAGATCACCTAACGTAAGTAAGAAAAAAAAAAGGGAGGAGAAAAAAAGGGTCCCGTTTCCAAGGAGCAAAGGAAAAACTTTATCAAAAAGTTCAAGACGCAAGCAGAAAAAATCAACAACAACGGTCGCGGAAATCATCAAAAGAAAAGAAATACCCCCGGTGGAATCGGGTATTCACGCGGGTACATACAAGAAGCAAAGCGTCGGACCAGAAAAACAGAAACGGAGAGTAGATATGCCCCGGGAAAATGTCATCAAAGGAGGGGGTGAAAAAAAATATCGTAACAAAGACAAGGACTTCCAAAAACCGACAAGAAAAGAGAAAAAGACAAGGGACAGTCTTTCGAAGAGATCGCAGCTCTCATTTTTTGTTTTTTGTTGTTGTTTTTTTTTGTTTTTGTTTTTTGTTTTTTTTTGCTTTTTATTTGGTTGGGGTGTTGTTGTGGGGGTGGTTGTCGGGGGATTTTTTTTTGGTTGTGGTTTGGGGTGTTTTGTTTTTTTGGTTTTCTTTTATTTTGAGTTTAGTGTCTTTTTTCTCTTTTTCACTGTTGGTTTTTGATTTTGGGTTTTTTGGGTTGGTTTTTATTTGTGTGGGTTGGGATGGGGGTTTATTCTTTTGTTGTGGTGGGTGTGTGTGAGGCTTTGTTTGGTTTTTTTTTTTTGTTTGGTTGTGTTGTGGGGGTGGTTGTTGATTCGATTGTTTATTTGTTTTTTTTTGGTTTTTTTTGTTTTGAGTTTGTCTTTGTATTACGAAGGGACCCCCCCCCCCCCCCCAACCACCACACCCACCCCCCCGTAAAGGAGATCTTATTTACGGCGGGCCAGGGAAAACATTGCATGACAAAGGACAGGAAAATTGCCTGCGGTAATGGGAGGTTGTCATCGGGGAGTAACCAACCGAATGAAGGTTACCAACCGACCCGAAGTAACTTGTTCCATCCAACAAAAAAAAAAAAAAAAGAGGAAAAAAAAGAAAAAAAAAAAAAGGCAAAAAAAAAAATAAAAAAAAAAAAAAAAAAAAAAAAAAAAAGAAAAAAAAGGATCAAAACCAAAAAACCACTGGTCACCTGACCAGCCCCAGTTCATTGGTACTTCACTCGTTCTCAAAAAAGAAAATACCCGACCTGACGCGCCGGAAGTCCGAACTGAGGAACAGAAGCAGTAAATTCTTAGGGCAGGGTCCTACAAAGAGACCATCTTCGTGAACGACCAGCGGTCATGAGATGGAAAAAAATAATTTACAATAGCTTCAAAGTTGCCAGGCTCCATCTTCTATGCCTTTACAACTCAAAAAAGGAAGCCCCAGAAACCTGCCTCCCATGATTTCAGAACAAACCCCCGAGGGACTCACCACCGTTTATAAAAAAAAAAAATTGGATCGTCTTCGCACTAAAGGAAAGGAATTACAGGAGGGAACAGGCTCGCAAGGGCAGTATTAAATTCCCCCCGCATCAAGTGCCTAGAGAAGAACCAGAGGTCAACGGCCTTGGAAAACAAAAAGGAGGTCACGTTCTTGACTGGTACCACCTGAAAAAGGGCAGACAACGTTGGAGGCTCGGGCATTTAAGCAGAGCAGAAAGACACAACACGAGGAGGAAACGAAGAAAGTGGGAAAACAATTCAAAGCAAAAAAAAAAGGGCAGGGAACAGAATGCCGGGCTTGGGGTCCAGAAAAGAAACGCGTTTTGACCACAGCCAACCGAAGGGAAAAGACAGGGAAGGCCCGCCTGCTTGGTGAAGAAGTCAGAAAGACCGGCCACCCGCGAAGAAAAGAACCGGGGCCGTAGGACCTTGGCGAAGACAAACGAGACTCCACGCCCCCGGGGGCGTCCCTCGGTGGGACAGGGAATGAACTGGTCATAAAGCGGGGCGGGAGGCCGAAGGTGGAAGGAGAAGAAAGAAGAAGAAGTCACGTCAAGAAAACGGAATCAGACAAAAAAAAAGCGCCAAAGAAATAGGTCTGCAAATGGCATCCTCTTCCTGAAGGAGGGTCCAGAGGAGGAGGAACGGCAAGCTGGGAGGGTGCAGGGGGGAATCACGAAAAATCTGAGGCCTTACAAAACCAATGAAGGGGGAGGGAAGAATGGATATTAACATCCGGTCTTCATCAACTTCGGGGTTGAAAAAAAAGAGGACGGAGGGGAGAATCCCAGCAACTACATCAAATAATTGAAAGGCACTCATAAATCCCTGTGAAGATGAACCTGTAAAGAAAGGCCCTAAAACTCTGGAAAAAAAAGAAAAGGAGCGTCTTTCCGACGGGAATATCGGGGCGCCAAAGTGAGTGGGGGAAGACGTGTGAGCTAGTATCTGGCCCTGCTCGAAAGTAGTGAAGACAAGAGGTGCTCGGCATCTACACTAGGAGTCAAGAGTCCACAAACAAACCCACCTGTCGGGAAGCTTAACAGCACGAAAATACCAAGGCCCCCGTCAGGAAAGATTCTGGCCGTGAACGTCTTTGGCCCCTGCTGGAAAGAGTCAATACAGGGAGATGACGCGTGGGGAACCTCCGGAACGGGGATAGAATCGACATACTGTTTGAGGGGAGGGAGAAATTTTTTGTTCGTACCTGTTGCAACTAAGAAACGGAAGAGGGGATCAAATGGTATAAGGCGGGATGGCCTTGAAACGGTCCACAAGGGGGAAAGCAGGGGAATACGTGGGGGGGTTCGCTCCGTAATAGGAAGGAGGAGCGGATAGGACAGGAACACGAGATAGTAATATCCTGGTCCGGGGGGAGAAGGCGAAATTGGCCCCCGAGTGCTTTTCAGCGGGAGAAAAAAAAAAAAGAACTCGGCCCACCTAAACGAGGGTGCCTAAGAAGGGTAGGAAATTAACTAAGTATCACGAGGAGTCTAAATTCAAGTCGAAGAAAACAGTTTCGCCAGAAATGCTGGCGGTCAAGAATAATGACCTCGCCGTCGAAAAACAAACGGAATGTCGTACTCAAAAGCGGACTAAAAGGGATAAGACCGTCGGGGGAACTACTTCATCTGCAAAAAACATAAGGCGGAGCAAAAGATCTAACAGTGGGAAGAAGGATCTGCTAAGATAAGCGAGGTCGGGGACGCTCGAACAAGGGAAGGCTGTAATGGTTTTGGATGGGGGGGGGCCATCGACGGATGTCTCCTCACACAAAAAGAGGGAAATGCTGATTTAGTCAAAGGGGGAAAAAAAGTACGTGGGGGTACAGGAGAAAGAGAAAAAAAACGATTAAGAAAAAACAGGCTGCGAAACGCCCCTCTATTTCAAAATTGTGTTCTCGGAAAATAGGGGGGAGGAAGTTGCGAAAGGGGGTTTAGAAGTACAAGACTTTAACAGATAGATGGGAAAAAAATGAACGATTTAAACTGAGCCTTCCTGAGTCAGCGGCCAGGTCCCGACCGTAACGGAAAGGAGGAAAAAATCTAAAGAAAAAAAATAAAACACGGCAACAACAGAATTTCATAAACTCCCGAAGTTTGGTGACAATAAAGGGCCAACGAGTCGGACCAAAAAAAAGAAAATGAAGGCCTTGGCAATTGGAATCCAAGCAATCATAAAAATCAGAGTCCGAAAGCGAAATCCTCCCGGACAAGGGTTATGGAGAGCTTGACATAAATTTAGAAGGGCCAAACGATAATACCCAGCTTCAGGTTTCTGTAATTAGGATTCTACTCCCAGTAACACCACGTCGCGCAGTAGTCAAGGGTGGAAGCGGGATTGTGCTGCCACACCAAATTTATCCAGCAGAGAGCAAAACGCACAACGGATGAGGCGTAAAAAAGAGATATCCGCAGGGAAAACAGAGGGAGGGACAGCAAAAGCCGTCTCGCTCCAAAGTGAAGCAAAGTTGTGGCCGGAGGAACCGCAGGGACAAAAACGCAGAAGTTGAAACTGATCTTCAAAAAAGTGCCGGGCCGGACAGAGCCCAGCCCAAAACAACCAGGTGCAGGAGAGGATCAGGGGAAGGAAGCACAAAAATGGTGATATTGCAGCAAGGGACGGCCCAAAATGGTACAATTCAGGCGGAGCAGGGTAGGAGGCATCGAAGGGAAGTGGGAGCCAAAACGGAAGGGGGGGAAGGGTAGCCGGAAATCACAAAGCTGGAGACCCAGGGGGGGTCTTTCGGTAGGAAAAACAGGGACCTTGCGGGGTCTGTTAAAATAGGGCAATACGGTTAGAAGTTGTCCGCGGAGGGAAGCGGCAAGGAGGGGAAGGAGAAATAAGGTGCGGCAGCAAAAACAAAAAGGAAAAGAAAAACCATTAATCCCTGGGAACGAGGCGGGAATGTTCGCCAGCGCGGAGAGAGAATTTCATCGGGGGAACTCGACTGGGTCCCAAAAGGGGTGGAAACGATTTCCATCCAGCAGAATTAGAAGGCAGGAGTCCTTAAAAAAAAAGGGGGGGATGAGCCCCCAGCCCAAGAAAAGACAGAACCACGGCGAGGGAGGCGACTAGACGCAAGGCGGAAGAAAGAGCACGCGAGAAGCATCGGGTGGAGAACACATCTTGAGGTCTCGAGAATAGGTTGGGTGCACAAGTAAATGAGGAAACGTCTTGACCACGAGTCAGTCCGGGAGAGAAAAGAAGCAGACTTGTAGAGAAGGAAGCATCAAAGGGAAGGCAGGCGAAAGAGACTATTCATTCTAAATCTAAGAAAAACTCAGGAATGGAACCTACGATATAGGATAAGAGGAAGGGGGAAAGGTAATACACTATGTCAAAAAAAAGGGTCTTTTGGGGGGGTGGGAGGGGTTGCGATTCGCTGAGCCAAGGAAGGGAAACACAAATTAAACTCCCTTGAAACCAGATCAAAGAGGAAGACGAGACTGGCGCAAGGAAAGTAAAGAACAAGAGAAATCGGAAGTACGAAGAAAAAAAAAGGAGGCGCTCCCGGGAAAGGTGAAGCATAAGCCCGTAGGAAGGTGTATCAAAAACAATGGGGACAACATCCAAAACCGCAACAAAAGGTCTCAAAGCAAGAAAAATTAGTCTACACGAGAGAAAAGCGTTTAACAGCGGGCATCAGAGGGAAAAAAAAACAGGAATGCACAGAAGCGAACCAGAGGAGATTGGAGAAACCTTTCATTTTAAGTAGTGCACAGGGAGAAGGCGCCCAACGCTTGACACCTGGCTAGAAAAGGGGAGATGACCACACCTAACACGAAACAGTTCGAGAAGTCCGAAAAGAGGAAAAAAGTAAAAACAGATCTAACGGAAAAAAAATTGTGTTAGCCCAGACGAGAGACACTGTATTAAATGGAACAGTGCATCAAAAGGGGGATCTGACAAAAAAAGAAGGTGCGGGAGTGGAAGAGGGCGAAGCCAAAGGGGCAGGTGTACCACGACCCTCATGGGTCGGGGAACGCTTGTCACACTTGCTGAAAACCCAAGGTCAGGAGTTGTCCTGAAGAGAGGAGAGCAATCGCGCTACAGAACCGCCGCGGAAACCTTTCCTGCATCCAGGCCGACAAAGAGAATAAAGGGGGAGGGGAAGACCCGAGAACCTCGGAACGCGGGACGATACAAATACAATTTAGGTCGGTATGGGTCCCCGCGGAAGACTACACGTGGACCAGTCCAGATCCAGGCAGAGGGAAGTTCACAACTCCAGCAGAAAAAAAAAAAAAAAGCCGCCCAAGTAACCTAGAAGGAAAAGAGGGGAAAGGCACGGGGTATGATCCCTACCGGGGAGCGTCTTACACGGCCTAGGGGTACGGGGGGGGGGGGGATGTTGTTGGGGTTGGTGGGGGGGGGGGGCAAAAGGGTCCCATGGCCTTCCTAATTATTAAAAAAAAAAAAGAAAGACGAGAAGCCGGGAGAGGACACACATTGGGGCAACCAAACATAGTGTCAGAGGTGGAACACAGACAGCCAGGGGGGCAACTGTCGGGGGGGCTAGAAGTCACACCTCCTTCTCATAGCCAAGTCGATGAATTATTAAAAGAGAGATGAGAAGAGGGAAAAGTCCAAATCAAGAACGCTTAAACTACATGACGTGGTCCATCAAATGAACCATCGGGGGTTTGACTCAAAGGAAAACCTATGTCGCTGAAACAAAGGGTAAACTTCATCAATGATGGAATGAAAGGGAAAAAGGAGGACTTCAAACGAACCGGGCAGGGCTAAAGAGACAACAGCGAGAGGGGACTTGCCATCCCCCAGGGTCGGACTCGGTGGAGAAAGACGGGTGATCAATGTTCTGAGTGCGGGGGCAGGCTTTAGGAATATATCCGGGAATAAGGGAAAAAAGGTTTCCAGTGTAATAAGTAAAAAAGCCCTACGACTGAGTCGCTACAGATCCACATATGTTATTAGTCTCAACCCCGGAAGTATTCTTCGGGGTCGTCCGTGAAAAAAGGGGAGGGAAGTGGTGGGGGGGCCTCAAAAAGGGGAGGTACAACTGCAGGAACATAAAGGGAAATGGGGAAAATGGAAGATCTGGAAAGGAGGTCAGCAAAGTCTGGGGAGGTTTAAAAAGGACAAAAAAAGGGGGGGTCCACGAGCATACAGTCCCACAGGCATTCAGATCACTTTCAGCACTGGTAATGGATGCACCGCGAAGC
>Ga0179591_1354702_pt1 | contig 14052 bp, 14 predicted proteins | sample CZOMad2_1_08_16f_FD_182891 | JGI IMG/M metagenome (GOLD analysis project Ga0179591, IMG submission 182891) | Vadose zone soil fungal communities from Angelo Coast Range Reserve, California, USA - CZOMad2_1_08_16fungal (PacBio error correction) | ecosystem: Environmental > Terrestrial > Soil >...
AGTCCGTGGTCGGACGATAGAACTGAACTCATCTTATGGCCTCGAGGTAAAAAATAAAGCTTGTCAGGGACAGGGCACGAGACTAACAAGACTGAAGCTACAGTCAAAAAGATCACAGCTCAGTCGAATGGCATTTTTCCATAGCACCGCGTACGGTTGAAAGGACACCGATAGTTCATGGAAACCTCTAACATTCTTATACGCCTAGGAATAGTACGTATTAAAGGCGCCACTTCGTGTGTTCAGAAAGTGTCTTTCGGTTCGTACCAGGCAATGCAGTGAAGGTAAAACAAACGTATCGACGATAAAGTCTTAAGGGCGCGTAAAAGCTAAGTGCATGTTGCCCTAGGAAAAGGAGTCAGTTCCTTAGGAGGGGATCCCCACCCCCCCCTTTGAAGGAACAGTTCAGCGAAGGGCTCCTGAAGATCTCTAGATAGGGAAAGGCCGTTTATCCATCGAGGAGGGGAGGGGAAGACAAGATGAATGCCCTACCAGGTCAAATATCCATCATTCAACACGGCGTGGATGACATCTAAGAAGTGAAAAAGAAAGATCTTGCTGAAAGAAAAATGAGCCGAAAAAGGAAGGCCACCACAGTCTCTTTAAACCCAGGAATGGACTTCACAAAGAAACCCATGGGACTTACTGATCAGGATGAGGAGAAAAGTAATGGTGTGGGAACGATCACAGCGAAAAAGAAAGAAATCGGTGATCAGAAGCCGATCTTGTCAGTTTCAAAACTTCTTGGGTCAACGAACTTCTCTTAGTTGGAAACTGAAAGGCCCTAACCAGGCTTACAAAAAAAGGTAGTCAGACCGCGCGCCGTCACGAAGAAAAGCATCATATTTCAGGTACAGTCTCCCCAGACCTCCGCTGTCAGAAAATGAGAAGAAGTCGCATCGGATATGAGTAAGAAGGAGTACACGGTCTTCAAAAAGACCCTGAACCTCTTCCTATTCAAGGGAAGAGCGAAAAGTGGATAGTGAGAGACGGGGGGTCGGTGATCTTCTTCTATTACCTCTATAGCGCAGATGCCCGGTGGAAAGTGAGATAACATGTCGAGAACTGCCAGACCGTAAGTGGGCAAAAAACACCTAAAAGCGCCTGAGGGTTGATGCAAGTATCGAAACGGACAATCAGACTGACGTGAGAAAATTAAGAGTGGAGAGTACGATCGCCGCACTGGGACCTTGAAAAAAGTCGCTAATTCGATTTCTACAGTCTGCTGAAATACAGGGAGAGCACTCCGCTGAATAAGGTCTTTGGTTGAAGACCTGCAGAACGCCGCGATCGACCATGCAGAGCTTGGGGCTCGCCAAAGCTTGTTGAAAGTCGTACGCGCCTGGCGCATTCCGCGCGGAGTGTGCTTCAAAAAAAGAACGGCCTGGAAAAGTACAACACGAGGTAAACGCCAGCGGAACTGCATCCGGCGGAAAAACGAAGGGGGGGGGGGGGGGTAACTACAAATAAAGCTCGAGAACGAGGAGAGGGTTTCCTCAGAGAAGTACAAAGGAGGGGGAGGAACAACTCGCAATCGCTTCGGAGGAAGGTTTGCTCGAAGACAGCGCCGCCGGAATCAGAACGGGGGGAGGGGCGGGACCTCTCACCGACGCATTTGGGGGGGGGGGGGGTTTGGGGGGGGGGGGGTGGGGGGTGGGGGGGTGGAACCAGCATATCCAGAAAAATCTATTCGATCAATCAATTGAGCTTAAGACGGGGACTTCAGGAGCTGTGAAAACATAAGGACCGTTCTCGCCAACCGCAAGCTGGTGAGCACGGAGAAAAACCTTTCGAAGAGTCCAGCTCTGAAAGAAATGGCGGCAAAGGGAGCAGGTGAAAGGGTCAACCGGTCCTCCGGGGGGGGGGGAAACTCCTCGGGGGAACGAACTGCTTCCATCTTCGGAGGGGACGCAAAGGCATATGACCTACTAAGAGGCGACGGGAAAAAAAGGGACAATGTCGGAAGAGCTAGACAAAAAGTTTTGGAAGAGCATAAGTGAAAACTGCAGCGTTAGATAAGAGCTACGTCCTGTGATAACAATCTTGTGAGGGATAAAGGAGGTCAGTTAAAATAGGGGGTTGGCTGACGAGAAGGGCAACTGAATGCACCAATTCCAGGGAGAGGGGGGGGAGGGCAACTACAAGGGTCCGCCATGTGCGTAAAAGGAGGCAATGCGCTGAGATTCGCAAAAGAAACTAAAGGAAAGGGCAGCGGAGGGGGTGAGGGAGGTCCCGGCTTGCGGGGAAAGGGGGGGATCTGCAATCGACTAGCGAAAAAGCGGAGTGTGGCTATAAAAGTGGGGAGCTGTTTCATCGGAGACTTTTGGTGGCAGGCGAATCTAAAATTTCACTGGGGAAAATCGGGGGAAACCACAGGCGAGGGGGGGCGGCTGCCAATTAGTAGATTCCGCAAGAAGAGGCCGGTTTGAATGAAAAATGAAAGAAAACAAGGCAGCGGGGCCCGCGGGGTCCGGTCGCAGTCGGAGGCGCACTTTGTCGAGTTCATCAGGCTGATAATAGGTCTCTGGCTAGAGAGGGGAAGTAAATTAAAATAAGCAGCAAACACCGTCGAGGAAAAGAAGTCAGCTGCCCATTAGAAGGCTTGACCCCTGCCTTTCTTATTTCAAAGAGCAAGGCGTCGAGAGGTCCGCAGAAATGCTGTCTAGTTCGATGAAAATTCTCTCAAACACATTATGATTAAATATAGAGGGGCAGAGGAACTCGAAACCTTTTGGTTCAATCGGACCGAGCCCTTCTGATAGAGAAGGGTAAAAAACGCATCCGAAAGCCTGGCAAGTCGGAGAGCTCCAGTTGGAGGCCTGCTTGCTTAACTACTTGCCAGAAAAAAGATAGCCGAGACTCCTCAGAGAATCAGGAGACTACTGTGCGACGGAGAGAGAACAGGAAAACGGCAACGCTGCCGCGGGCTGCTGGTCAGTCAACTCCAGCTGAAGAAGTAACTCTCCTTGGACTCCAGCCCACCACTCCTTATAATAAGAAGAAAAAATCGGGCAAGCTTCGGACCACCTAGAAGCTCCGGTGTATTTAACACTAATCCGATGGCCAGCACGACTTCTTGAGATCTGAAAAAACATTTAAGAGACCAACAAGCCGCAATGGCTCTGGAGGAAAAAAATGGACGCATTCCGGGAGGTAGACAAAAGGTCGAAGTGCAAAGGGTATTGCGTAGGGGGCAAGGAAGGGTCGGCCGACCCTTTTTTTGGGGGAAGCCCAGGATCCGGCCACGAGGAAGGTGGTCAGTACACCGGACTCGGGCTGAGCTAACAGACGCACCAGAAGAGCATCTGATCCCGACGAAAGGGGGGGTATGAAGAGTTGGCGCGCTCTCTGAAGGAAGACGGTGGAGGAAATAGGGACTGCAAAGGCGCGAAGATCAAAATGGTCATGAAGGGGGATGGGGAACCTGACAACTGGCGAACGGTCGGGCAATATCCTCCGGTGACCTTAAAACTCAAATGATATACTGGAGCGAGTGACTGAAGTGAAAAAGTTGGAGCAGAGGCTGAAAAAAAAGAAAGCGGTGTCTAGCACGGGGCTTTATAGATCGGTGCCGCCCGGAAAGGTTAAAGCCCTTGATGGCGATAATCAAGAAATGGTGTCATGTTGGAGGGGAAGCCTGTATGAGCCGGAAATACGAAAATTGGCGGACGGTTATCGTGTCGAAACCGGAGGATAGAGAGTGTGAAAGGGGGAGAGTTCCTCCGACAGCTAGATATCAGGGGTCTTTAAATGTTCATAGAGCAACATCAGTCGAGAGTGTATTGACCTTGGACACAAGATTTGCAGGAAGCTGGCTAGGTGAAGCCCGTTGCGGGAATAGGCTTCACTTGAGTTGGTAACTTCAGTGCTAGAGAACAAAAGGAAAGACGACTGCCGAGTTAAGCCTGGAAAAAGCAAGGAAGAAAAACTACCAATTCCGCGCTCTAGATCAAAACCTAAAAGGGGCAACGAAAAAAACTACCATTAGTCCTCAACAAAAAGAGGAAAAAAAGAGAACATGCCCTGCTCAGCAGCAAACAATAGGAATGGCGAAAGGGCAATACCATCGATAAAACCGCATTCTGACTAAAAATCAACGTCTCAGGGTGAAAGAAGAGAGGCTCCTGGCAAAATCAAGAATTGTGTGTCGGCGACAATCTGGTCTTGCGTTCTCATTAAGGACGGGAAAATGGAGGGCTAACCTGTATCGAAGAATCGAGGTAACAAAAGAAACGTAGGGAACGGCTAGATCGCTATTTGGGGAAATAGGGGTTATCGAGGGGCCAGAAGAAACGCATGAACATTAGACCCATCTCAAGGGACCGCTGGAAGTCGTTCCGTGAACTGGTCGTTGCAAGCAAGAGGAAGGGGGACCTTGGAGCGCGGGAGCGTGGACTCAAGGTTGCCCGTGTGGGAAGTCCTGATTGAAAGAAAAAAAATACTCTCAAAAGTAGAAAACCGATGCGACGCCAAGAAGACCTTTAAAGCGGACGTGACTTCGGGAAAGAACACCAGAACATATCGCCCTTTATCCCCGAAACCTCAGAAAAACATGGGGGGCGGAGGATTTGAGGCTATGCCGTTTCTTCGGGGCACTTTTGAATTTGGGACTAGGAGAAGTAGGTGGCCTGCGAGACAATTCCATGGGTCTGGGAAGAAACCTTTTCCCCGATGCCAGGCCATAACTGACATTCTAACTTGTGGGACTCAATAGATAGGAGGACCTCAGCAGCGGAAAAACACTCCGAGGCCGGCTGAAAAGAGAAAGCTTCCCGTTCACTTGAGGGACTTTGCCCTTACCTTTACATGGGGCTAGGAGGAACGGAGGAATGGTCCCGAGCCGAAACGTCATTATCCGTCCAGGGTGTTGACCGGCGGGAAACTTGCAACGTGGAGAAGGGGAAGAAAACTGCTCGCATTAAAACCGCCATGGCCAAGCAGAAGATCCGTCTGCGCGATGTGCATCAGCCGAGGAAGTCGGACCCTCGCAAGGAGGGGGAAGGGGAAACCCATTATGCTAGTGAATGTCCGAACCTTATCATTCTGCTGAAAATAAAGAATACCTAGGCTGCAGGGAAAAGCTATAAAGAACAGCTCCGGTCCTTCAGCGATGAATCACGAGCGCTGCCACTATCCGCCGGGAAAACCTATGACTGGCACAAAATAATCAGGAGGAAAAAAGATAAGTTAAATCGCGTAAGCCCTTCTTGCCTCTGGCCCGTTTGGAGGGCAGCCCGGGATTGCTTGGGGGGAGAGGGGGAGGGGGGAGAAAATGTCCTGAAGGACTTGCAGGGAAGGAGGCACTCACAGCAAGCGATACCGAAATAGGGAAGCTTACCAGGGGAGAGGAGAGCCAAGTACGTTGCTCGAAGCCGGCCGAGAGAACCGCAAAAACAACACGGGATATGGAAAAATAGATAGCTTAAGGAGCATCTAAGTAGTTTCGGACTCAAAAAAAAAAGTTTCGCCTTCGCGTCGGGTCATTGTGGGGGGGGGCCCAAATCAGGAGTTTGCACTCCGGGACTGTACGAGTATCAAGCTAAAAAACTCACGCGCCGAGCGCAAGAAAAATAGTGAAGGTTCAGGGACTTCATACTCACATTCATCACTTCTACCTTATCGGGCTACGCTAAGGCCTAAGCCAAGTTGCATCGCGCCTACAGTGAGGTCAAGGGAGAATCTTTAAGGGGCAAAGAGAAGGAAGTGTATCGGGAGGTCCCTATCTGGGTTCAATACCAGCCCGACTGAGGATGCAGCGAAGAAGGAAACTCCCGCTTCAAGGCAATAAGCCGCGGGAACCCCCAGCATCGCTTTTGAAAATCCTGGACGATATGCCGCCCTCAGCATCAAGTAGATGAAAAACACTGTCTGTTTTCTGTAGGAATTTCCGGGGAGGAAAGAGTCACGGCGCACGGCACAGTAAAAATATCGGAGGGGGGAGAAATGACCCAGTTCGAGGGGAAAATCTACCTTACATGCGCTTCGACCCCGCTGGTCCGGGAGTGTAAAGGTTGAACCTGAGAAACGGGCCAGGCAGGAGGCCAAGGAAAGGAAGATGCAGCAGGTCGGAATGAGGTAACCAGCGATCTTGGCGTCGCACGGTGAAACCTACCGACCGGAAAACAAAAGGGCGGGAAGGCGTCGGAAGGGGAGAGGATTCACCATAAAGAGGGGGAAGGAGAGCCCGACAAACTAGAATCGATCACCTCAGTACCACCGTGGCCGGAACTCTATTCATCTCATGAAACAGGGAAGGGAACGCGCTGTGCGGGAGGGGGGGCGACCACTTGAGAGGGAAGGGTTGTGGGGAGAGCACCTGCATCAAGGACACGGCCGCTTCCAGTCAAGAGGGGCTCGGCAGGCTCGGTCAAGAAAAGGGGGCGGACGAGGGGGGGGGGACAAAGCATGGGCCAAACGTCCAACCTTCTTAAAAATATCCACGAGAACTTCACGTGGAACAGGTCAATCTCATATCGGAAGAAAAGTGCAAACACCAGACTGCCATAGGTAAAAGCCGGGAGGAGTGTCTCATCGTCGGAGCGGAAGTAGTCAGGAAAAAGTTCGTCACCTTCAAAACTAAACTATTACCGAAAAAGGGGGGAGGATAGGGGAGAGCGTTATACTTAGTTGGCGGATCTGAAACTTCGAGTCGGCCGGAGGGGATTTGGGACCATGCGCCGTAACAGCCGAAAAAGGCTAACCGTGCACGGGAAAGAAAACTTATTGTTTTGGAATGCCAGGGACATACATGGAGAAGCTTTAGGAGTATGAAGATGGGAGTAGAGGGGAAGGGGGAACGTGATTCAAAAGGGTTAAAAGCCTCCTTGGCTAGTTCTATGTGAAAGTCTTCAGTAGAGGGGCGGTCCGAAGAGATAATGGGAGTATTTGGGGGGGGGGGGACATAACTTCGTGCCGCCGAGATAAAGGTCCGGGGGTGTCTAGAACGAGGACCGGGTGGAAGGAGGGGAGCAAGCGGGCGCAAAGAGTGAGTCTTTGCGCCGACCCTGGAAATTACGATAGAGGGACGAAACAAGCTGGCTCCACGACAGCGGTGAAAAGGGGAGGAAGGGAGGAGGGGGGTAACTACACCGGGCCTTGAGGAAGATTCTTCCTTGAAAAAATTTCTGGGACCGCGGGTGCTGGCGTAGGCCAAAAAAAACTACGCTTCGATGACGGGGACTGGTTCGGGGGGAAGGGTAACGAAAAGGAAAGGGATCCATTGCTGGGTTGCAGGCCTTGAAAACAGTCAGGAAGGAAGCACATACGGGGAAAACTTTCCTCAAGGAAAAAGCCATCAATTCGAAAACTTCAAGGCACGACGATCATCTGGGGAAAGAAGGAGCGTGGGAAAACATGTAGGAGGGGTGCCCCCAGCTGCCGCCAAAAGGGGAAACCAATTCAACGAGCTGGGCGGCTCAGGGATCCGTCAGTGAAGTCAACTGCAGGAAAGGTTTTCGCAATGAGCTGGTGACGCCAGGACCAGTACATTTAAGACTAGAGAGTCTCCTCATTACTGAGAGAAACCCCTGTGAAAGGGAAGGGGTCCTCGCTCATTGGAAGAGAATCACACCTTGGAACCTGGCAGGGCGGCTATCAAGGGATCGGGAGGCGGGCGGTGTTCAAAAGAAAGCACGAGGCGTTATTCAGGTTTCGTATACAAAGAAGGGTTCAAGCGGACAGGGAAGGGGTGGTGGTAATTCACCAAGTCCTAAACATTAAATGAATTGCTGGAACAACCAAGGTCAGAAGGGAAGCGAGCAGGAGATGTATCAGGGTCGCAAAAAAAAGAAAGGACTCTAATTACCTAGCAAAGTTAACCTTCTTGGTTTAACTCATCTCAGCTAGGGCTGGCAAGAGGGGGCAAGAGACACTTTGAAAGGTGGACTCTGATGGTGTTGTGGCGAAGCACCCTTGGAAAAGGAGAAATATTTATCTCTTTGGGTTAAAAAAGTGGTTTAGATTCCAGTCAATCGTCCTGATTTTGATAAAACGGGGATAAGAGAGAGGTTTCAAAGCGGGAAAAAAAGGCTGAACTACACTGGTAAGAAAGTGTAACCAAGAGAGTCTTACTCGTCGGGAAGGGAGAGGGTGCAGTAAATCATCATTCCGACGGGGGGTAAAAATGCAAGCTGCGTGCCCTTGCTGTCGCACCACCAACGCATTTACTTTTGATCAAAATTCGTCTCAAGAAGGGGGAGGGAGTTACGAGGTTTGGGGTCAGGGAGAGATGGCAGTCACAACACACTGGATGAGGAAGGAGGGGGGGAGGGGGGGGAAGACCGAATTATTCAAGGGAAGGGAAGCTCTCTTAGACCGACCGACTCCTGTATATACCTCATCGGCTGGGTGTCACTGGTAAAACTTGCAAAGGCGGTATAAGGACCGGAAAGGTGGCAGTCTTCGTAACAATCTTGCAAGCGATATAACTATACCGGCCTAATATCAAAGGGGGGGGAAGGTCGACCGACGGAGGAAGAAACCGGAAAAAAGAAAGAAAAAAAACGGACTTCGGCGTTCTCGGGCAGTTGACAATAAGGAGAAGGATAAGGAGCCTCTCCATCGGCTCCCAAAAAAAAGAGATAGGGCTGACTACACTCAAATCGTGACAGAATTAAAAAAAGCCTCCGGAAAAAAAAAACTGGGTATGAAAAGAGGGGAGAATTTTACCTAAGAGAAAAATATCGGAAAAGCCCAACTAAATCCACAAATACGCGGAGCCTTCTCAGGGAGGAAAAAAGGAATCTATAACCAAAGTCGGGCTGAAAAAACGTCGGGCAGGGAGGGGGGGGAGAGTCATCTGGGGGCCGGGCCTTGGTGAAGATGGGGAAAGGAAGAGCGAAAAGGGGAATGGTTAATCGCGGCTTAAACGAAGGTTCGGCTTAAACGAGACTAACTGATATGTAGAGCCCTGACCGTTGGGGGCTAGAAAAAAGGAGGAAAGACGCTTCCTTTGGGCGGGGGGGGAGGGGGAGAATCTAGGCGAGTGGAAGAACCTGCCTTTGCTCACTCCTATTAAAGGCCTGGCAAAGGGGCGAAAAAGGACTACGCAGAGGTGACATTCGTTACGGCGCAAGAGGATCCAACAAGGGCCATCGCGTCGTTAAGAAGCAGGGGTTTGTGTCAATCTGGGCCAGCGGGCAGATTCACTGATTGTCCACAGCGAGAAAGACGGGCGGTTTCGTGACAGGAGGACCGGGGGACTATAATAATGGAGAGGTGCTTGGTTCCAACCGGGCGACACCATACGAGGGGGAGTCGTGTTTCGAGCGAGAAAAAAGAGGGGGATAGATCGAGGGGAAAGTGGAGTCTTGAAGCCTCCACAGCTCTTCATCTGAAGGTACCCCAGAAATCGATGTCAATAGGCGGAGGAGGGGAGTGAGGTAGTTTAAAAAAAAGAGCTCGGGCTATGGACAGCCTAAAGAAATAGGTTAGGGAGCAAGGTTCATGGCCAGGTTAGTTGACATCAAAAAAGAAAAACGAGCAGGGCAGGAAATTCAATCGTAAAGCAATGACCAGGCCTTCATAAACACCGCGTAAAGAGGCAGAGGGAGATGGCAGGAGGAAAAAAGGCATTAGTCAAGAAAACGTCTCTTACTAAACGGAAGGAAAGAGGGGGTAAATGAATTAAGAACTGGGGAAGGGAACCCCAGAAGGAAGAGAAATCGCTTACAAACTCGAAGCACGGCTCAATCAGGGGGACTTATGCTCCTGCAAAGATCAAGACCGTATAGCAATAAGGATGGGTTTGCGAAAGGGTCGAAGGTTAAAAGGCATCGGAAAACGGAAAGGAGGGGGGACGTAATAAGGAGGGGAAGATCCTATACACCGCCCCAAGCCGTGGAAAAGAAGTCTAGATGGAGGGGAGCTCAATTTCGAATGTTAGAAAAAAGGGAGTTAGAGCCAGGGAGAACAGACGGAAGAATTCCTTCCAACGTTAGACCCTCATCTCAGGGATGTGGGATGGCCAGGGGAGGGGGTCCGTGGGACGGGAGAGGGTAAAATACGAGAAGAAAGGGGGAACTGGACGATTCTTTCTTCGGGAAAGTACCGTTTTGATCCGGGTTGGTTATCATGCGGAAATAGGATAGATTGATAGTGGAGGAAAGAAACTGAAGAGGAAAGACGAGTTGCATCCTGACGGCTTGCTGATCAGTTGAAACTAATTACAGAGGGGAAGTTCCGCACGCGACGTGTCAGGCAAGGACATTGGTGGGAGGAGAGGGGGAGTGAATAACGGGTCATTCTTTGCCAGTACTGTGGTCCGGCCTTCAGGATCGAACGGGAGAGAGGGGGGGGAGGTACCGAGGGATTGGGGGCACGGACAGAAAAGGGGAAAAACACATCAAGAAGGGGCCAGCGGGTCGAAAGGGGAATTAATCTTTCCTTAATAAAGAAGTACCTGAGGAAGAGCTATTGACATGGGAACCGGGGCCCAGCCTTCCTGGACGGCTGGGGGGAAAAATCTGTAAAAATTGTCAGTACCTGTAAGAGGGGACGAAGCACCTTAAAAATTAGATTTGAACTAGTGAGGGAAACGTGGGGGCAATTGACCGGAGACGGCCAGAAGGGAAGTGCTCTGCGTTTTCCGAGACTAGACCTAAACTTCTAAAACATCCAGTTAAGAGAGGGGGAAGACTGCTTAAGGAATCAAAAGGGAAGAGGAGGGGCAAAGCGAAGGAAGACGGTTTCGACCAGGGCCAAGGCACGGGAAAAAGGGGAAAATGACGGAGGGGGGGGAGACGGATAGATAATTCGCTGGGAAAGTATCCCCGGTAAGAGGGAAAAAAGAGTGAAAATATTACCAAATCCCCTCGGGTCCTCAAATCAAAATGGAGTGCGAACGCACTAAAGGTGAAAAAGAACGCCAGGGATAGATTTAGAGTAGAGGGAATGGGCCCTTGGGGCGTTCCATCCCACTACAATCGGTCCTTGGAGTCGTCCGTTTGAGAAGGGAAGGTTCTGCATTTGCTCGAAGGTAAAGGGCTTGAGCGGACACTAGATTGGTGAAGAAATTACGGAACGAGGGGCCATACCTATTAGTGACCCATATAAAGGGAATCGGAAAAGGGGGTACGAGAGTAAGAACGATTCAGGTTCCTTCCTGGGTCATCCTCTGTCAAAAAGTGGGGAGGTAGGTAGGGAGGGACTTCAAGAATTATGGTGTCGAATCTCTCAAGGGGAACATTACGCTCTTGGCTGCCAGCCTTCGGTGATGTACAAATACCGCGTAGATGTACAAGGGGAACCTAGGGGTCTTCAGTCGTCACTTCATGATTCTCCAAACAAAGCTATCCTTTCCCCGACAGAAGTTCCAGAAAAAAGGTTCAAAGTCGGGCTTTCCTCAAGGTATTACTTTCCTTAATCAGGAGAGAAGACGGAGGACGTTCGCTCATACTTGGGGAAAAAAACAGCGATGATAGTGAAAAAGGAGAAGAAGGGGTTTTCCTTTTTTGGGGGGGTGGCAACGAGGTACAAAGAACGAGGAAGGAAGGGGTATTCGACCCTTGTTCCCTAAGTTAGTCAAGGAGGGGTGGCGCAACAGAACGAAAGGTGAAGGAAGCGGACTTTCACAAGGAAAAGCAAAATAGAGTCGGGGAAGAGAAAAGGAGGTAGCGCGCCCTCTTAAGCTTATTTCGCACGCCAGAACGGGATGTTAAGGGGAGCTAATGGAGGGAGTACCAGATCCAAATCATGACCGGGTAAAAGTATCTATTAGGGGAACTATGTAGGAGGGGATCTAATGATTCCAGGCGCCCCCATCTGCCAGATATCGAAAAAATCCGGCCCTTCGAAAGGGAAGAGAAGGCTTTACAGTCTCCTGAGATGATTTAGAAGAGAAGAGGGACCTCGTATCTTTTGGGGAGGAATTCAGGGGTGGCACATGCAACAGAGGTGCCACAGGCGAGCGTCATCGAAGTATCATGGAAGGGGAACCATTATCGAGGTCGAAAAAACCTTAAGGATAGAGAAAAAAATGAAGTCCACATTCACAAGGTAAAATTCTTCAGGAGATCAATTCCTCCCCCAATGTCTCCGTCGTGCGCTCGGAGCTGACCAGGAAGGGGGAAAGGGGTGGGTTTTGTTTTTGGTGTTGGATGGGAAGAGAAAGGGGAAAAAGGGCCAGAGGTTCCATTCCAAGGAGAGTTCTCTTTCTCATCCGGGGACACACTGCTCGAAAGGTGTCAAGTCTTCAAAAGTCCACCAACGGGAGAAAAATTGTCCACTACAGCTAAGTCAAGAGAAGACTAATGCTGCTTTAAATACCGGGGACGTCACCACGATGCAAACACACAGTTCAACTTAACAGCATTAATGGATGGCCATCGCAAATTCCGGAGAGGGAACCGGTCTTGTAAAGAGAGCCCTATACCTATCTACGAAAAATTGAGTCGAGATCGAAATCAGTTTAGAGGTTATGGAAGAGAAGGAGGGGACCTAGATAGAAGAACTGGGGTTAAGGGGGGGTGTTTTCCCGATTCGCAGAAAGGGAAAAGCCCTTCGGGGGGGAAAAATAATTGGGAGCATACACTGCTCAATTAGTTTGGAGAAGAAAAAAGGAACTCGGGGGGACCCGATGCTTTCGAATTGGGGTCGAAGAAGTCAAACATCAGGATCATCTACGGGAAGCAACAAATGGTAGGATGGGGGCGACGGAGTGAGAGTGTCTCAAGGTGGACTCAGGGAAGGCCAGTTGAGTATTTTTGTACGCTGCAAATGGTGGAGCCATAACTGAAGCAAAAAAAGGGGGTATGTTCGACCCAAAAGGCCTGGTGTTTTAAAATCTCATTGCGAAAGGGTAAGGCGAGGAGTGACTACCCTGAAGTTAATAGGCACAGGACTCTTCCCGCACCAGTGATGCCGCACGCTTCATTCAGGGAAAGGATAACCTAAGGAAACTATCATCTGCCTATGAAAGTAGGAAAGTCTAGGAAGAAGGGCGCTTGATTAAACTCAAGTCAAGAGGATCTCTACTTGTCTGGCTGACGACGCTCGCCGCCTTAAGAGGGAGTTACATGGGGAGGGACAAGGACCGCGGGCAAAAAAAAAAAAGGAAAAAAAAAGCGCCACCGTAAGAAGACTCCAGAAGCGCTTTAATAAAAGGGGTAACTAAGAGAGTTGGGAATCAAATAGAGTCAAAAGGGGTTGTTTCCGGAGAGCTGCTCCAAATGAAACTGAAAAAGGAGAAAGGCCACAATTGGAATAGGGTGAAAAGGGGGAGGGTGTAGTAAGGGGGCGACTTATCGAGACCTGGGGTTCCGGGTCCCTCCTGGTCTCACCCGGACTTCCAAAGTCGGAATGGAAGGGCGAAAATTAAGGAGGGAAACCCCATTATCAGCGGGACTTCCCCAACGGTATGTCGGCATCTCCCATTGGGTTACTGAAGAACATGAAGTCTTTCGGCAGCAGCTCCGTCTAGGTCAGAGGGGGTCATCAATAGCTTTTAGAAGGGGGTCGGGTCCCCAGCGATTTTACGAGGCTTGCCTGGGAAGTGGGTTAAAACCAAGGCAAAGATGAATTTGAGGAAAACACCGAAAATGCAAAAGGGGGCGGACTTCGAATGCGCTGGTATCGATAGAAAAAAAACGAAACGAAAGAGGGAGTCAAAAAAAAAAAACGATGTTGTTTAAAAGGGAAGGAAGAGGGAGCAACGTATCCATCAGACTGAGTGGGGCCCGCGGACATAGTAGTTGTAAAAAATTACGGGTTCAGGGAGGGAAATCAAGTTGGGTGGAAGGCAGATGAACGAGGGAAGTCCGTAGAATGGCGGAGGGAGGAATTATTTTATTCAGTTCAATTCTCTTTAGCCGGAGTTTAGGACTGAAAAGACTCAAGAAGACGGGGACCCGTTTAAGGTAGCGCTAAAAGAACACGGGCTATGGAGAAAAGAAGGCGGTCTCGCTATATCGTCTGACTGAGGGGAAATCATAGGAGACCTAATCGCGGCCGATCTCGCCGTGCCTTGCTAGGGCTCTGGAAGGGAGGAAGGGAGGAGAGAGGCAGGAGGGAAGAGAGAGAAAAGTGGATCCAGGTTTTTGTGGGGGGGCCGATTAA
>Ga0179591_1148066_pt1 | contig 14051 bp, 15 predicted proteins | sample CZOMad2_1_08_16f_FD_182891 | JGI IMG/M metagenome (GOLD analysis project Ga0179591, IMG submission 182891) | Vadose zone soil fungal communities from Angelo Coast Range Reserve, California, USA - CZOMad2_1_08_16fungal (PacBio error correction) | ecosystem: Environmental > Terrestrial > Soil >...
ACAGCATGTTGGTGCTGGCGGCAGGACCAGGGCGAAACAAACAGTTTAGAGAGCGGGGTGCAAAAAGCAAGGCCTAATGGGCAAAGGAACAGAATCCGTCACGAACAAAACAACAAAGACGGCTCGGCCGTTGCACAAAAAGGGCAGTCCTCTTCTGGTGACGCCGCGAGACAAAAGAAAAAAAGGGCGCAGCGTCCAGTGCGCCAAACAGAGCAAAATTCGCACAAGGCGTGCGAAAACTGAGCTGGGTCCGAGAACGACTTGACACTGGAACTCACCACACGTGCGGGGGAGGGGCACTCCATCTCCTGGGCAAGGAGAAATTGGCCGAGTGGAGGCCTGCACAGCCGGGGATGGTCGCCAGCACCATCCGAAAAGGCACGGGCGGCAAAAACCCCATTGGAGGGACAGAGGGGCAAATGGCTTAATACATCGGGGGGGTGGCAGGAGAACACTCAACGCTGGAAAAAGGTATCCTAATTAGCCAGGAAAGTGAGGACCCTCGACGATGCCTTGGTGAAGCTCAAACGGAACGTCTCACGGGAGAAAAAAAGAAAAGGGGGGTGCACCCCTTTACGCAAGGAGAAGGTTGAGGCAAAAAGGGCCACGTCAACGCAGAAATGGGAACAGACCATTTCCTTGGAAGAAGAAAGGGGAAACTATCGCATGGGGGGGGCAGAGAAGGAAATGAGCCTAATGCCAAAGCCACACGGTTGGTTAGCCTGCGAACCAAAAAAGCAACGTCTGATGGGACGAGACCAGACGGCACCGAAAAAGCAATGCACTCCCTGTCTTAAGCGACACAGAAAGGTTCACAAACAGCGGGAGGGTAGCTGCAAATCACGAACGCGCGCGACACGGGCGGTGTCGGTCGGGGGAAGGGACACAAAAGGAGGGAAAACCAAAAGGTCCGGATGCATCCCGACGAAAAACCAAGGAAGAAAACACGGCTGAGGATAAGGTTGGTTCATCCCGCAAAAGCCAAGAAAAGGCGGAAGGCCTTCCATCTACAAGGAAGAAAAAAAAATCGTCCAAACAGTGGGAACCCGGCCCGCAGTTTTCTTCCATAAAACGAGAGAGCACGGCGGTCCATGACACAGTCGCGACTGGTTGAACGGTAAAAAAAGCATGCGAGCGAGGGAAGCCCGGCTTGGAATGCGGGGGAACAAACAGTCAATCCGGAAAAAGGAACGGGAAGTGCAAACCTGCAGCGTGTTGGGGTTTTCGAAACAAAAAAGACTAACCCAAGAGCATTCTTAGAAAAAGGGAAACAGCGTCTAAGGCCAAAAAAGGTCAAAGACCTGAAAGACATATGGATTGCGGGATGTCGGCAGTTAGGGGGGGGACAAGGAAGGCATCAATGAGTTAGATATATCGTGGAGATGGCCGGGGCTAGGTAAGGGTTCCTCAAAGAACACGTAGAAGAAACGGCTCATAAACAAGAAAACAGCGGGGAAGCAAGGGGGTAGCGGACACCTCTTGACAGGGCAACGGGGGGAAAAAGACTCTGAAGGAAGTCCGAACTTGAAGGGGGGGGGGAAAAGTGAAAAACACCTGGTTTTCATGACTGGGTTCTTGGAAAAGGGAACAAAACCTGTAAACAAAGTCCAGCAGATCCAGGAAAAAAGTCCGTAAAATCATCGAGGGGGGAAGAGAATGGTTGGGGAAAAGCGGCAAACTCAAATGTACAAGGGTTGAGAAAGGGAGGAGCAAACAAGAAGCGGACTTGGTGGCACAGCAACGAATAAAGGGCCGTCTCCTTGACAAAGCCCGCGTGTCAAAAGGGGGAACAAGGGAAGGAGAAAAAAGAAATCGGTGGGCAGTACGGCAACCAAAGGGGGGGAGAGATCTAAGGGAGGAGAAAGGAAAAGGCCACCGGCAGACAAAAAAACGAGCAAAAAATTGTTTTTTGCTCCATAAAAAACGGGCCATTGTTCAAAGGCCGCCCACGTGCAGAGTTACGGCTTGAGGGGGAGGGAAAAGAAATGGGGAGAAGCAAGAAAAGATTCGAAAGTCGGAAAAAAAAGGGATCGGAAGGAAAGAAGGAATGGGGGGGAAAAAGCAACCGACTTCCGGAAAAAGAACCCCGGAGGGTGCCAGCTTGGGAAAAGCACAAAAAGAAGCACTACCTCTTTGGAAAAAAAACGACGAAAAAGAAAAAAGGGGGGAAAGGGTGATAATGCGAACCAGCATCGCGAAAAGGAGGGGCCCACAAAACAAAAAAAAACTGGGACGACACGAAAGAAGAAAAAAAGCATAAAAAACAAAAGAAAAAAAGAAAAAATATGAATAAGGCTGGAGGATACATTGCAAACGGTCCTGAACTCGACCGAAAAAAAAAGAAAAGGATAGACCCTGGCCGATTAACATAGGAAAGTGGGGAGGGGATAGAAAAAAAGTAGAACAGCGGAATTTTATCGTGACGAGGAAAAAAGGGGGGGACAAATGCGGCAGGGGTCTTTAACGCACCATCCTCCTCAGCGGAAGGTGAGATAAAAGGGGAAAACCACGGGTGAGCCAGTCCTCAAAAAGTGGGAAAAAGGGGGAGGAAACGGAGTCAACGCCCCTGCAGGGGTACCAGGGAAAAAAAAAAAAGCCAAGACGCGGCGATCACAACTAAAAACAAAAACGGGGTCTCCTTCCCATCAGAGGACACGTAAGAAGAAAAGACGCCATTGTGCCTCCTAAAGGGCTCGAAGCGAAAATGGGAACGCGGATAAAAGAAAAATAAAAAAAATAAGGGTCTGACAGAAAGAAAACAGGTGAGCCTCCTTCAAAACCGGGAAAAAGGCCGTCAATGCCCAGACACGCGCCAACAGAACGGAAAAAAAAAACAAAAAAAAAAAAAAAAAATGAGTTAAGGGGGCAAAAGGGAAAAATTCGCGGATGCTTACGCGCATGGAAGGTCGGGCGAATAAATTGAATACATCGGGAAGGAGAGTCCGGGGAAGAGGGCCTGGTTTTTTAGGCAAGACAAAACCAAAAAAAAAAAGAGGCCTCTCTCACCCCCAAAAAAGAGACTAAGGGGGGGAGTCCTCCGAACAGCGCAAGGAATTGGCTGCTTGCACCTGGGAGAAAGAACGGTGAGAAGAACAGAGAGAACGAACAAAAAAGGAAAAGATGGAGAGGAAAAAAAGATCGAGGGGATAGTCCTTCTTGGAGCAGGGGAGACAGGAACGCTGTTCGCAGGGAGCGTTTAAAACAGGAGCAGAACCACATTACATAGGCAACACATCGTGCTTCATATTAGAAGGCGTCCCGGTCCCAACAACAGCGTGGGGGGAAGGGAATAACGGTGAAGAGTAATCTCCGAGACAAAAAAAAAAAAAAATGGGAAGAGATATAACTAGTAAATTGACAGCAGCTGCTCGAACCAGAGGCGGGACAACCAAAGGGGGGGGGTTTTAGGAACGCCGAGTCGAATGAGAAGGAGACAAACTGGGGTTGTTGAAGGGGGGGCATGGGGTAAAAAGATGGTGCACTGGAATCCGGTATCAGCGAAAAGCGTGAGGATAGGGGGGAAAAACGAACGGAAAAGTTATTCCCGCGGGAGTGAAGAAAAAAAAGAATGTCGCGCATCCTGAAAGGAGTGAAATCAACGTTTAAGCGTAGGTAAAAGGAGAAAAAGAAAAGGGGGGGGGGAATCCTCACCCGCCGATAACATGGGAACAAGAAAGAATCGAGTTGTCGGGGGAAAAAAGACAACCGGTGGTGGAACTAGATAAACGGGGATAGGGGGGGGGGGGGTTTTGACGAATAAAAAGGAAAAAAACCTGGCACCCTGGGACAAGGAGCAGAGGGGGTAGGGTGACGGGAGTTTCCCGAGGGGATGGCAAAAAAAAAAGGGGGGAGATAAATTCCAGAAACGCAATGCGAAGCCAATCAAGTCGAATTGGGAACTTGGGGGGGCGCAATTCCGATTCAAACGGGGGGGAGAAAAACGGGGCTGGATTCCTGTCAGGGCGGTTCAGGGAACCCTTTGCACGAGGAAGATCGGGGGGTTGGTAGGGGAGGGGAAACGGATTTTTAAGCAAAAAAGGGGCCATTAAAAGCCGGAACGGTGCAGGAAGGAGGGCTAACACATTGAGGGAAATTAACCGGCAGGCTGATGGGGGGAATCGGCTAACTTCTCGGGTCTGGTGGGAGGGTTCTCAACATCGGGGACTCAAAACGTCCGACGACTTGGGGGTGGAAAACGGGTAAAAAAGGTTGACGAATGTGTGGGGAGGTCGGCAAAGACTTGAAAGAGAATAAAAAGCGAGGCTTTTCGACATCGCTGGTGGTGTGAATAAAGGATATCAACCTAACTGGTCGGTCAGTATGGGGGGGGGAGTGAAAAGAAACCATGCCGCACTTCCAAAGCAAAAGTTTCCAGTGTGCTCGGGCCAACAGAGCACAAAAAGAAACGGGTTGCACTGAGGCGGGAGGAAGAAAAAAAAAAAAAACGTTTTATCGTGCCAGGGGCTGAGATCTTGAGCGGGAGGGCGTTCAGACCAGGGCACACCGGTATAACAAAAAAGAAAATGTACGAGACTGGCCGGGCATTTATCGGGGGCAATTGAAAAGAAAAGAGTCATCCCGATGGTTGGAACAAAAAAATTATCAGCTGGGGGGTCACAGCATTTTGCTGACGGAAACAAAAGAATTAAAAAACCAGAAGTGTAGGGGGGGGAAAAAAAGGGGAAGCCATTTGACACTCTCACTCTTCAGCCTAAGGTAAAAAAAAATCAGGTGCTTGCAAGATGGGCTGCGAAGTGGAAAAGACGCCCTGAGCCGGGGGGCAGTGTGGGGGGGGACGGAAAACTTTCGAGCGGGGTGTAGGCAGGGGTACAAGCTTGAGCGCCAGGCCTGGGGAATATTCACTGGTTGGCGGGAGGAAAAGAAAAGGTTCTATCACGAAGCGAAGGGGGGGTTCGAGTGTAAGGGGGGAACATCCGAAGGTGCCAGAAATGGTCCATACGATTGAAGGGAAGAAACTAACGTGCCCGACGGAAAAAAACACAAGGAAAGGAAGAAAAAAAAAAAGGTCGGCAAATGAAAAAAAAGGGAAGGCTTTTAAGGGGAAAAATGAGAAAAGCGTTCGTGGGGGCTGGGAAGTAGGCAGTCAGACAAGATATGGAGGTGGGGGCCCGAAAACACAAGAAAAAAGAGAGAAAAAAGGGGGAAACCTAAAAGGGAGTGAGAAAATCCCGGTGATATAGCAAGGCTGACAGGGCGGGGGGGGGGGACACGGACAGGGATGCCCAAAAGGACGGAGTGGACAGGAGCCGTCGGGGAAGAAACGAAGAAAGCACTGGGTTCAAGCAGGGAAAACGTGCGGTGAAAATTTTACGGCAATGGGGGTTTATGGGAAATGGGAGACGAGAGCACGGGAAAGTGAGGCACGGGGGAAAAATACCGATCAAGGGGATTGGATGAAAAGAGCGAGAGGAAGGATTGAAAAAAAATGCATGGGTGGGTCAAACCGTGAAGGAAACAAAGGAAAAGCTGCCATCGGCCGTCCGGAAATACAGGAAACGGGGTGGGTCTCGCAAAGTCGGGGGCGGGGAAAGAAGGACCAGAAAAGACTCGTGGGACTTGGAAAGAAGGGGGTGTGGAGGAAAAGCTTCAGGGCATCAAGTCGCAGGGTGGGCAAAGGATTGGAACGTGGTGTGCCCAAAAAGCATCGAAGACAGGAGCTCCCTACGAACGCAATCTGCAAAAAAGGACATGTAGGTACTGTCAAAAAATTGGCGAAGGTATGTCCGAACTTTGGGTCACGAACGAGGAGGAAAAGTGGCACTTAACCGTGAACTGTTGTTCAAAACCGAAAAGAGCTTTGACTTCGGTCTATTACAGAGTACCGCGGGGGGGTCAAAGTCTGAATTCCACTGGGTTGAGGGGGGATGAACTTGAAAAAAAAGCCCTGGGGCTAAAAGGGGGCGGCTTAGGATGCTCCCTTACCTGGAAAGAAATCGGGTTGGGGAAGGGAAAAACCAGACAGCCTCTTCCTTTGCGGGGCTACCCGGGGGGTCGAGACCCGAGGGACAAAGCATAAAACGCATTGGGACTGCTGGGGGGTCGGAGATGGTGGGGTGGGGCACATTCCGTAGCAAGGAGAAGGCCGACGGCATCAACGAAACTCGGTCAAAGACTAATCTTAGGACGAGAAAAAAAAAATTTTGCGTGGAATGGGAAAACGCGTGCAGCCTAGGAGAATGCGAAAATAGGCAAAAAAGACCCCGGGGTTTTGAACCCGCTAAGAAAAAAGTAGGGGATTTGCCACCCATTGTCTTCGGACACGTCAAACACTGGAATCACTGGGAAAAAGGGGCCTTCGCGTAATTTGGGAGAGAGGGGGGGATGAAAAAAAGCCTGGTGTCATTACTAGCGTCAAGTCAGAAAGAGTCTGGCTCTCCCGGGAGAAAAAAATAGTCCTTATATAAAAGGTGAAAGGGACCCGATTTCAAAGAAGTACTTGTGCAGAAACGAAATTGTAAGAGGAAGGTTTCGCAGCGACCACCCCCACCAAAAAAACAACGTCAATGGGAACAGAGGGGGGGGGGGGGTGTTCACGTCGAACATGGGGACTCGGACTATGGCTGAGCACAAAGGTTAAAAAGGAAGAAAGAAAAAGACCCACTTACAGGTCCCTGCCATGACACTATGGATGAATGGTAAAAGAACTGGTGCGTGCTAAAGAAAAAAAAAAAGGGCTGGACGTACCCGAATCTTTGCGATGGGAGGGGGGAAGGGCAGAAAAGCCACTTCCTCGCAAAAAAGCCTATTGTTTGGGGGGGGTAAATGAAGTACCTCAACCTCCTCGCTGGGACGTGTCAAAGTTCGCCAGTGCTGGGCCTGCTGGAACCAACCCAACTCGAAACCCGCAGGGGGGGAGACAGGAAGGCCACATCGGACAGGCAACGGATACCTGAGCGAAATTGGGGTTGTGGGGCGTGCTCGAACCGCCGCAAGAGAAAAAAACCATCACAGAAAGTAGCTTCTCTGCAAAAAGCACCAACAAAGGGGTGAGAGGGAAGTAAAGAGGAAAAATATTTTGCATGGGGGAAGACGGGAACGAAAGGAAAAAAAAATGGGAGGGAAAGACTTTTTTTCAAGACCGAAGGGACGGGGGCATCGAGGCCCTCAGCACGGTTGAAAAAAAAACGCCCAAACCCGGCCAAAGAAATTTGTGTGCCACAAGGACTGCTAGGGTTGCGGAATAGAAACAAAAAAGGGGCGCGCCGGACGGAAAAAAACGAACTCATCAAAATGCGGCAAAGTCCGGTCACGGCGGCGCAAGGACAAGGGAAGAAAAACATCCACTCCGGGCAGCCAGAACCTCGACCAGCGCAGGTGCAAAGTGCGGCTGCGCCTGGTCTTCGAAGGAACGGGAAGAAAAAGAAAAAAGCAACGCTTTGCCAAAAAAAAATGTCTCAAGCGGCGCACCAATCTCAAGATTGTTGGGACAGGAAAAAAAATAATAGGGGGGAGGACAAAGAAAATATACGGAATGAGCCAAAGACGTACCAGCCATACTGTGACTTGGAAGGAGGAAAGAGGAAACGGAGAATCAGGAAAGGAAGGGAAAAAAAAGAAAAACAACTTCGCTCGCCGGGAAGAAAAAACAAACAACAGGAGGCCACGTCCTAAAACACCCGACAATGGGGACAGAAGGAGTTATGCCCCGTTAAAAGGGCAAGTTTGTGGCAGGATCGAATGGTACTACTAAAAAACGGGGAACACGAAAGGGGGGGTAGCCGCATAAAAACTCAGACGTCGTTCGGGGAGGGGACGAAACAAGCAGGTCTCGCCGACAAAGGAGAAATAAAATCATTCCGCGACCCAGAAAAGGCCACCATCTTAGGTTGAAGTGGGGAATTCGCGAAAACGAAAGAAGACGCGGCTGAAAAACGGAGAAAGGTCAAAATGAAAAACAACGAGGGCTCAAACACGGGAAGGAAAGTGCATCCGAAAAGACAACCCCCAACCTCAGACACAGGAAGGAAAAGACTAGAAGGGGCATACCGTCACCAGTCCGACGGCTAGCGGGGCCTTCCCAATCATCCGCCGAAAGCTGGAATCAGAAAAACAGTGGGACCTGTCAACCACCCGCAAATGGGGGATATAGAGATGGGGATTCTCCGCAAAAAAACAAAGGGACATTCATTCATCCGGTGACGGCTAAAATCATGACATGGCGTCGGCGCGCGGTGATGCGGGTGGTAAAAACGAAAAAAAGAAAAAACCTTAACCAGTACGAAGGGGGAAGAAAGCTTTTTTGGGTGGTGCGCACAAAAACGTGTAAAAAGAAAGAGCTAACGATCCCGACGAAAATCGGGACAACAGAAAAAAAAGAAGGCAGACAGAAACCGACGATGTGAAGGTGAAGGGGGGGCGTTAGTACAAAAATGCATCATCACAGAAGAGAAGAGAAAAGTTCATGGCAACATAAATTACAAAAAGGGGGGAAAGTGGGGCACCCTGCCGAAAAGAAGGAGAGAAGGCGGGAGAAACCCACGGTTCCAGGGAACCATTGATCAAAAGCTGGAAAAAAAAAACACCATGGGGGGGAAAAAAAAGCTCATTCCTGCCCACAGGGAAGAGTCCTATCTGTGAAAAGACGGGGTCACCCATGGTAAAAGGGAAAAAGCCCTGTCCCGCCATTCAATACTAAAAATTGGGAAAAAAAGTAAAACAGACAGCGCCAGGTGCCAAGTGGATGGAAACATCGAAAAAAAAATGGATCATTTGATGTTGTGAAAATGACAGCTTTTACAGCAAAAAGAAGGCAAGGGGGGGAAAAGAAACCCTGCAAAGCAACATAAGACAGGCCAACGGACCTTATCGTGAAGTTCCGTGACAACAAGGGACGGCAAAGGCTTGGTGATAAAGAAATTATGAGGGAGGGAAGAACAACGTCCGCTAGGGAAAGGAACTCTGAACCTGAGCGCTGGTCCACCTACGACAACGGGGGGGAATGGGGCAGTCCCGCCAACCGGGAGGAAACTTCTTTGGTCTCAGAAGCGGTTGACTGAAGCCAACAAATACGCATAGGAAAAGGACTTCGGCTGTATGCCGTATTAAAGGACAATAACCCGCTGCCAAAAAGACAAGAGATCGGCGTACTGGTGGAGAGGGGGCAACAACTACATACGCTGTCCACTCCAAGGGTAGGGGATCTCCACTAATCATTGCACAGGGACGAGAAGGAGAAACACGCGCGCCCCAGAGAGGGGATTGGGGACATGACCTTCGATTAAAAGCACGGGGTGGTTTGGGTTATATTGAGGGGGAATCCAGGATTGCAAAGGACGGGGAAAGGACCTGACCTCTACTAACCATAAAAAAATAGAAAATTTCAACGAAGAGGCCGAAGTTGGGGGCTGAGGAAAAAAACAGGAGCAGCGGATTGTCTCGTTTGACCGGAAGAAAAAAGGGGGGGACTTTGGAAGGCGGCAGGTCGAACGACCACAACTCAGACAGAAAAACGGAAGGTGAGTATCAGTAACAACACAGGCAAGGGAAACCTAGAACGTAGCGCGGTTCGGAAAGACAGGAAAAAAGAAAAATTCTACCTACGCCCCCCAATCATCGGTCAAGGACGACCTATCCGGGACGACGGGTAAGAAGAAAAAAAAAATACAGTGGCCCCCCACACAAAAACAATCTGCATCATTAAGCCATGGCGGAAAGAAAGGCGAACGGAGAAGGGCAGGAAATGAGAAAAAATTAAAACAGAAGGGAAGAAGAAAACAAGAGAAGTCTCCGGAAAGGGGAGGGGGAATCAACTGCCGCCATTTCCCAGCCGGCTCAACCGAAGGAAAGGGCCGGACAGAACAAAAAAAACAAAAAGCACCTCGGGATGAGAAAAAAAAACGAGGGGGCATTTGTGCCGAATAAGTGAATACATCGGCACATTACGGGCGTCAAGGTCAAAGAGGAAGGGGGGGAAGGTTCGGCACATAAGGGCAAAAACAAAACGATCACCGTCTTCTCACAAAACCCAAACGTCGGTTAACTCAACAAAAAAAAGAAAAAGAGGCCGGCCCGGTTGGGAGGAGAATCGGTGAGCCTGCCAAAAGAGATAACGCAAAAACGGGGGAAGAAAAGGCGCAAAAGGAAGGATCGTCCCAGGCTGAAAAAAAGGAAAGAAATGCGTCGAGAGTGTACAAGGAAAAAGGACATCAGAATTCAACAACAGACGGGGGCGGCAACATGGCTATCAAAGAGGCAGCAAAACATAACGTGGGTCATACCAAGAAAAAAGGTAAAAAGAAAAACTCAAACAAACAACAACCGAAGAGATACAGTAGAGCCCCGAGAAGAAATCCACCGAGGTGGGTGGGTGGGGTTGCGGACGCTGTCGAAAAATCATGGGAAAAAATCCCGAAAAAGGGTTTGATCGAATGGACATTCGGCGCATGGAAAAAAGAAAAAAAAACTGGAACAAAGGCAACAAAAAGAAGACTAGACCTCGAAATGACCAAAGAGGGAGGTGAAAAGACCAATAGGCGCGACCTCACTCCAAACCGGGAAAAAAAGTTCTCAGCTGTAGCGTCCGACAAAAGAAAAAAAAAGATCGCCGCCGATAACTGGGCCGGCCGAGAGAAGGGTTACTGGTTGAAGCAAATCAAGTAAGTGGGGGGTCTACAGGTAGAGGTTTTTGTTGGACCCAGGTTTGGGGGGGAGAAAGGAAACAACAGGCCCCCCGACTGAGGACGACGTTAAAACATGGAAAAGGAACCAAGATGGTAATGAGGTATGACTTCAAAGAAACGTGCAAGGGGGGAAAGGGCCTCCTCGTCATCCAGCAGGAAAAGGGTTGAGAGAGGCAAACCCCAATAATCCGGGCCAGGGGTTGGCGGGAATTGGAAGGGAAAAGAAAAAACCCGGTCACTGCCCTTGGGACGGGTCCTGGAGGTTGGTAGCTACAACACATTGGGTTTTAGAAGTCAAGAGGCTTAAGAAAAAAAAAAAAGAAGCGGGGCGCAAGGTGAAGGTGAATTACCGGGGCTCTTAGGGGAAAGAAAAAATGCGACGGAGAGGGGGGGGAAAGGTTCCGTGTGATAGAAGCGATGGGGGTCCGGCCGTTCTGGGTTGACGAAAGGGGCAATGGGGTTGGTTCTGTCAAGAAAGAAAGAGCGTTCAGACCTCTAAAGATAGACGGGGACGGTCTCCCTGGCGCTGGGGTTGGGAAGAAAAAAAAAAGATAATCGGACACTTCCAGAATTGCTTGAGGGCGGTTACGGGGGGACCCAGTAAAAAAAAAAAAAACGGTGTGAAACCGCCACCGTTTTACTTTCTGACTTCGAAAAAAAAAAAGACGAGAAAAAAAAGAAGAAAAAAGTTAAGAGAGGAGGGAAGGGGAAAAATGCAAACTTTAAACGAATTTTTTTGAAAAAGAGCGAAAAGCAAGGAAGACGGAAGGGGGCTGCAAAAGGAGGGGAACAGCCCGGTTTCCGGTATCTAACCAAGGAAAAGAAAGGTTACGGAACATCTCTGGGCAAGGTGAAAGGGGAATTTAAACCGAAAATCAACACCGTCGAAGCACCATGGGGGAAAGGTTAAAGCCCCGCCAAAGTCCAACCATCAATGGATCCGCTCAGATCCCAAAAAAGATGAAAGGGGAAGAGAAACAAGGGGAGGGGAGGCGGCAAAGGAGCCTATGTCCCGGTTCAGGAAGCAGGGAAAAAGCAGACAACTAAGACGCCTAGGCCGGAAGCCAGTTTGAGAAAAAAGTCTAGCAAAAATGTGGGGTAGGAAAAATGATAAATCTTTCGCTCAGAATGGGAATAGACAAAGGGGTTGGGAAAAGTAGAAAGTACCCGTGGTCGGCAGCGGGGGGAAAATCCTCTTGTGCGAAGGTCCCGTGAACACAGCGAAACGGGGAAAAGGGGGGGCACCACCGCTTGGCAAAAGAGAGGACAACAAGCATCCGAACGGGCTGCCAAACGTGCAACGATAAGACCGGTCAGAAGGAAAAAAAGGGGGGTCCTCACCAATGACGCGGGCGTTGGGAATGATTAACAGGAACAGATGACTGAAAAAGGTGCTTAAGTCCGGGGAACAGAAAGGGACCAGAAAAAAGGAGAAAATTGTGGCCTGAGCAAAAGGAAAGACAATTCCAGGAAGGACATGCCTGGTAGGTCAAAGTAAAAAGCCCAAAAGAGCAAAAAAAAAAGCTGAATGTGCAAGGGTCATGTGGGCACGACCACGAAATCCCACACCAGAACCTTGGAAATATAGCCCGTCGCGGCCCGCAGGGCTTCAAGCGCACGAAGAGGAAAAAGAAGAAAAATGGAACTGCGGTGTAAGTGAAGTGGAAACGGCGGGGAAGTAAGTGACAAAAAAACGGGGCGGGGGAAACCATTCTCACAAAAGGGGACTCAATGCCGTCCGTCAGACGGAAATGGGGAAGGCAGAATGCATGTTTGTGCAAAAAAAACAAGCAAACAAGCGAAAAGGCCAAATCAGGAGGAAAAGGGCGGGCCTGGAACAAAAGGGGTCACAGGGTAGTCTCCTGCGGGACGTGGCGACTCGAACATACAGCACTCGAGTGGAGTAAGTGTTTGGGAAAAAGACGGGGCAGGGCATCAAGGTTATTTGTTTGGGTGTGGGGGTGGCGGAACACGGTCCTGGAATTGACGGGGAAAAAAAAACTGAAACAACGAGCACCGACTATCCCCGAAACACCCATATGACGGCCATCGTCAGAATGGAAAGGGGGGACGGAAAAAACGGGCCGGGACTTGACAAATGCCCGACTTTGATGCAAAAAAGAGAAGGAAAGACCTGTCGGGGAAGTGGGGAACTGTGTGGCAAAATCGCGGTGGTTGGGGAGGGCGGGGACGAATGACGGACAGGGAGCAGGTGGGGGGTCAGCTCAACTGAAAAACGGTGGCGGGGGTGAAAAAAAAAAAACTGAAGAGGAAAAAGAACGGGTGAGAGGTGGGATGCGGATGCACTACTTACCGGTGGTGGCATGATGGGAATCTTTGGGCATTTAAAAGAAAAAAAACGGGACAGCACGAAAGAAAGATCACACACTGCCTGCCGGCACTCAAACATCAGGGGGGACTTCTGTGTCGCGGCATGTGGGGGAATTACCATGGGGAACGCGAGACGTGGTCGGGTGTCATACCTAAATACATTCACTGGTCGATGCAAGGGGGGATAAACAGCGGGGGTGGACGGGTCTATAAGAACTGGTGGGGTGGGTTGCGCTCGTGAGTGAGGGAAGAAAAAACCACCTTTGAAGGGTGAACGGGGGAAAGAAAAGGAAATTGTCGTGTTCACAAAAGGGACTGGCCGTAAAACGGGTGACCCTACGGGGGGGCGCCAAAAAAAAAAAAAAAACATGCAAGGCGAAAAATTCAAAAGAGGAATGCCTCTTGATCAGAAGACGTAAATGAGAGGGAAAAAAAAATTCAAGGAACGCAAGAAGCAAAAAAGGCCGCGAGGGGCGGACAAAGAAACCAACCACCAAAAAGAAGTATCATTCAGAGGGGGGGGGGGACGCCAACTTAAAAGCAAGAGCCCGCCATTTTCAACGACCAAAGACCCCTCTTTTTAGAACCAGATCTTGGGGAAAATACCAACGTCGTTTCGCAGGGGGGGGGGGGGGGTGTTTGGGCCGCCAGGGAAAAGGCTGCTCAAGGCGGAGGGGCGCCTCAAAACAAACGAAGACAGTGCAAAACTCGACCAAACAGAAAAGGGCGTGTCCATCTGCCAGGCGATGGGAGGGGCCGAAAAAAAATGGCGGAACAGGCAGAAACCCCAGCCTTCCCGGCGGCGCGACTGACAAAACGAAACGCGGTGCAAGTCCTTTTGGGGGAACGGGGGGGGAAATCTCCGGAACCGCGACAACAACAAGGCTGTGGAAAAGTCCTACTTCTGAAACGGAATCAAAAGGGGGGCTCATTAAGGTGTTCAAAGCGCTGACAGTCGGAAGAAGGCATCTAAAAACAGGGGCAAACTTAATGGTCGGTGGGCACATTCCCATGGACGTCCGAAAAACGATGACGATGTTTGCCAAGGGGTGGAACGCGGGGACAAAAACACCCCGATGT
>Ga0179591_1312808_pt1 | contig 14051 bp, 12 predicted proteins | sample CZOMad2_1_08_16f_FD_182891 | JGI IMG/M metagenome (GOLD analysis project Ga0179591, IMG submission 182891) | Vadose zone soil fungal communities from Angelo Coast Range Reserve, California, USA - CZOMad2_1_08_16fungal (PacBio error correction) | ecosystem: Environmental > Terrestrial > Soil >...
TCGGGGACCGTTTTGCCAGGAGAGGGAGGTCCACAGGATTAAAGTCTCCAGAGAAACTATGCGCTCGCCTTGAAGGACAAGGTTGTAGAAACTCCTTTAAGTCCGCGCCCGAACTCTGTGCCGTGACGGCCTAAGGGGTGGGGGGAAAAGGGGAGGGGCGGAAGTCTCCATCGGGATGTTTCGCCTCTTTTTATAAATTGGGCTCTTTTAAGTGCCGTCTCGACGTTCTCTACCCCCGAGAAACTCGCTCGCGCTAAAGCGCTGAGGGTAGTCTGATAGAGGCGGCGTGATTCGACGGAGATAACTCTACAAAGGGGGGATGCGGTCTCTTGGGGCGTTCAACGCTCGTGGGTCAATTTGTGGTCCTCGGGCCGGAGTCTATCGCGGACCACATCGGCTGGCTCGATGTAATGGCGGGGCTAACGGGGGGGCGAGTGGAGGGGGGGGGGGGGGGGGGGGGGGGTGGGGGGGGTTGGGGTTCTTCGTGATTATGGCGCTTGGGGGGGGGTGTACATCTTGGGTCGGGGAAGCAAATGCGGAGGTGAAACTTTAGAACACGGAGAAAGCGCCCTTCTATCTCTTTCAGCGCTCAATGAAAAGGGTGTCGTGGGGTACGTGGTGATACGGCTGAACTGTGTTGCTGCGCGTCGGGCTCGCCGGATTCCAAAAATCGCGGGGGGGGGGAGAGTAAACTAAGGGACGTCAGGGGTACGTTTTAGGAATCTCCTGGCTCTTGTACACAGAACGCCTCCTGTGGAAATAAAGGGGGCGGCTCTATAGAGACTCTTTACCGGGGGGAACGCGGGCTGTCGGAAGTGGTTCTAGCCGCAGGTCTCACTGGTGGACAGTGAAGCGCACATCGACAAAGGGGACAGGAAGAGAGTATCGCATGGGGGCAGTATTGGAGCTTTCTGGGGACTTCCGGCCCCAATCTCTACTCAGAACCTCTACCAAACTTCAGGGCGAAGGAACGCGAAAAAGACCCATGGAAAGAGCGTGACTCGAGGGGGTAGTAGTGAGAGACACCTGAAACGGAACGAAGGGACTAAACTGCCAGTAAAACAAGAGTCGGGGTCTACCCTCGTGATGAAAATAGGATCCTTTAAAAGAGCGCGCCATTGATCGCAGCTTCTTCGAAACGGCGACTCTCCCGGCGAGTTCGGTTCGCCAAGAAGCCAAGAATTAAGAACGAAAAGAAGTCGCCATTAGGTACCCGGGCGCCAAAGGCGCGCTTACTCGCGGAAAGGGAATAAAGGGGGGGGGGGTGGGTTGCCGGAACAGACGGTGTGTCTTCGATCTTCTGCTACCACCAACTAACGCCACTAAAGGGGGTAGGACATTGTCGATGCGATTGGTGATGTGAGGGGGGGTCATTTGGGGGGCCTAGTGGTTCGGTGTGCTACAAGGGTTCTTGAGCTTTTGTCGATGACTTCTTCAGAAGAGGGACTAGCTGGACACAGGGGTGGCGGAAAAAAAAAAAAAATGGGGGGTATCGCCTGGGGAAGGGGGGGGTGTCGGGCCGATCTCGATGAGGGGTTGCGTATAAAGGGAACCGCCCGGACAACCTTCCGAGCAAACAATACGGCTAGAAAGAGAAGAAAAACACGGGGACAACTGAAAGGAAGCCCACGCCTTTACTGTGCGAATGAGCCTGCAGAAAAGAACCGTTAAGTGACTGGGGGTATGTAAAGCCGATAAGCGAACAAATCAAAGTCCCAAGGCAAAGGGGGGGGTCAACCCCTCTCTGTCAGAGCAGAAGGACCATCGAAAAGATCCCCGTGCCAGGTCAAAAACGCGGCCAAAGCAAGAACCGAAGAAAAGGACCAGAGAGAGTCTCAATTAGCTGCTAGACCCGGTCTCTCGTACTGTGGAGCAGAGCCACAGCCTAACAGGGGGGGCACCTCAAAGACTTTTCCTTAGGATCTTCTAGGTAGTAACGGCAGCTAAGGTGAGAAAAAGAAACGGGACTCGTGTTCAGCGACTCTCAGACTCGTGAAGGAGCTCCTAACCGGACAGGACGGGCAAGGATCGAGGGGGGCTAGGAAATTCTAGTTACTCCTAGAACGCCAAATGTACAACATGAAGGACTTGGATAACCAGCCAGGGGTAAAGGAAAGGAATTCAGAATCATGACAGGTCAGTGCTAGGAAGTCCGGGGGTACGATCCAGACCCGCAAACACCGCCAAGAAAATTAGAGGGACGCGAATCAGGTTAATAAGCAAAAGAAAGGAAAAGAGGGGACTAAATGATTATAAAAAAAAGAAATCATCACGAGCCTCCATTCCTCTACGTGTTCCAAACCGGTATTCTTTTATGGTCTTCTCCTGTTCCTTTCATAACATTTCGGAGGCCGGCGGCCGAAAAAAAGGAGGCCTCGAAAAAGGCGACAATTGTCCGGTCACCCGAAACGAGAAATGGCCGCTTCGGGCTGAAAGGACGCAGGAGACAAAGAAGGCCCCAAAAGCGGCCGGTGCCGCCCGGGGGACCTATGGGTTTGACAACCCCCCCTAAAAGATGGGTGGTTCAGGGCGAAAACGGCGACGTAAAAATAAAGGACGAAAGGGCCCCGTCTGACGCGTACTACGAGGATCCCCGTTTCTGGCAACAGGGACCTGCAATAAACGAGGCAACCCAACCACGGAGAGGAGGAACATTTGAGAGGCCTTGGAAAGCGTCAGGCGGAAAAGGGCCGCCGGGCGTTGACGCGCTGAGGGGGGGCGCCGTCGCAGGTTCTTCGTCAAAACCAAAAGGGACCAGGGGAAGAGAAAAGACACCGGAAGAGAAGAGTGCGAACTCAATCCTGCGCTCAGTTAAAAAAAGAAAGAAGTCCATGATCGTGCTCCTTGAGGGGGGGGGGACCCGCACAATTTCGTCTGAGGGGCCGCTGCCTCCTCGAAGGAGCAAGAACCAAACAATAGGATCGGGAAAAAAGGGACACACGACCAGGGGATTCGCGGCGGGGCAGCTCCGGCTCGGGACTGTCGGAGACCGCGCGTAAGACGATAGTCCAGGCAACAAGCCTGAGAGAAGAAGGAACGAATATCTTGGCGGGGGTTGGGGGCCGTGCGATAGTGACCCGCACGGCGCCGTAGCACAGATAGAAAGGCGAGGAGAAAAGCATGGAGCCCAGCTAAGGGGGGTTGACTTTGGCTCGCATCTTCGAAAAATCTGCATTTTCTTCCACGGAGGAATTGCAGATAGAAAGCGCTAAAAGAGGCCGAAGGTGTCTGCTTCGGGGGCCTCGCTCTCACGTTTTTGGGCGAGCCTCAGCGCGACCTTCTGAAGCTTTGGAAAAAGGAACACTGGGTCCCTAGGCGGGGAGAAAGGTGCTAGGAATCGACAAACGCCCGGCCGAGCGCCGCGTGGAGTTACCTTGCATCAGGGATGGGAGCTCGGGATTGCTAAAGGATCGTCGGAAAAAAAAAGGATGGGGGGGGTCGTTTGGTCTGCTTGAGGTTGCCCGAGGGGGCTAAGGGAAACCATGGCAGGGGGATGCTTTTTAACTCGCAGCGCAGGCTCAACTACCTTACTACCGGCAGTCGGGGGAGAGACAAGAAAAGGGGGACGCTATTTCAGTGACTCACTATTCAACGGGGGAATGGCTAGGGGGCAGAGTGGGAGCGAAGGGGGAAGCGGGCGGTGCCGGGCTCGACCAGCTCGGAGTCCGCGGATCTTATCAAAGTTAAAGCGTAACACAGGCTGGTGAAGAAGAATTCGCCAAAAATCGTCGCAGGGACCGCAAAAAGTCGGTCGAGCGACTGCAAAAAGCAATCCTGCGGGTGTTCTTGGGCCAAAAGGCGGGATAGTGGGGGGAAAAAAGCAGCGGGGGTAAAGCACTCCTTTCGGGTCCGGCGCGGTCCAGAGGCCTTCTTTCAAAAGCGGGGCCGGCGAGCTACAATAGGAGTACGGGGAAAAAATGGGCTGCTTAGAACCTCAAATCTCCTTTAGTGTCTCTTCACAAGATGCGAATAAGAGAGAGAAAGGGTCGTGAAAAAGAAGCCGGAGACGGGGGGCAGGACGCTCTGCGTATGATAGTTCTTTGATAGAACCACCGACTAAAGGGAAAGCACGCTGGTAATCCGGTTGGGTCTGTCACGGGGCCTTTCAAAGAACTCAGGTCTAGGGTTATAGCCGCGGATGAGATACCAGAAGAGGGAAAGAAACACTGCGATATGAACGGAAGCCTGTCACCCGAAGGAGCGGCATCGTCACCCATAATATTTAAAACCAAGATACACGCTTCCGTTGACAAGAATCTTCAGGTAGAGGAACCAGGAGCTGCACGAGGTCTAGGGAATCTACCACGAAAACTCCTTGAATAGGTGTCACTCCTAAGGCAGAAGATTACAGCGACGGAGGGCGGAAAAGGGAAAAAGGAAAGAGCCCGTTCAACGGCGAGCGGGACTACCTATTAGAACTCATCGCAATGCGATCACACTAAGGATCTGATATAGAGAACCATCCGAAAGGGCCCATCCTCAGCAACACGTCCCCTGTAGAGGCAAAAACAAAAAGGAAGCAAGACATAGAGAGACGGCCAGAGGACAGGAAAAACGCTTAACAGCTAACTCCTTCACCCAAAATCCCTTTCTCAAGAAGCGATTTCCTCTCCATAAAAAGAAGAAGGAGGCCGAGGGAGCGGGGGAAAGGAGGGACTAAAAAGGAGATAATATCAAAACGCCAGCGATTGCAAAAATCCGCAAAGATGAGCGCGAGAACCACCTCGGCCGGCATTTAAACCGGTATCTACATTATCGCGTAGGGGAGGACAAACTTTTCGAAGCGCCTTCGAAGGGAAAGGGAAGGGGAAAAGCGGCACCCTGAAGAAAGCCTGGCAGAAAAGCAACAAACAACTTAGGAGGATGAAAATAGAAGGCATGAATTCGTCCATCTTCCGGGTGGCAAGCTAGGAGGGAGTAAAAGGACATGAAGAAATCCTAAGAGCAGGCTTCGAAAACAAAGGGGATACCCGCCGGTACACTGTGACGTAACCTGGTGGCCGAACTGCCAAAGATGTGTGACGCGCGCTCAGCATGGTAACGGGAGAGTGAAAGAAGGCGAAAGGGGAAAAATCGAAAAAGATAGCGTCGGCTCTAGAAACGCGCTCAAAAGAGCGCTCGGCGCGAAGGACGTCGTTCCTTCTTAGAAATTCCCTCGCATGCGCTAAAAAAAGCGACAGGGGGGGGAAAAAAGGACGGGGAGGGGGGCGTTCATAGGGGTTCTCAAGGTGTGGAACGGGCCGCTCGTGAAGGCTCTCTCGCACCTCCTGGCAGATATTTAGCCTTCTGCCCGGAAACTTTGCCGGGGACCTAGGAGGGGGCGGGGGGGAGGAAGAGAATTCAAGCTCCTGCACGCGGCGTCCCTCGAGAGTAGCCTACTCTTCTTCCGCGACGGCGGGAACGGGACTGATACGGGGCGGAAGCCGAGAGGTCGCTGTCATAGAGGACGCGCGTGGAAAAGGGGCGGAAGGCGGGGATTTTTAGCTTTCGGAGAGAGATCGGGGGGCCATCGCAGGGGGAATAGAGGGAACTATGTGCCGAAAAGCGGTACCAGGCCGCGATGTCCGTCTCTCTGGTGAGAAAAACGTGCTACTGGAACGAATGAATCTCAACTCAGAGAAAGTGGGGAGGTCAGCTCGCAGGAGGACGGGTTATGTCGCATGGACCCGTCTGCCCCGATCAAATCTCGGGGAGCAAGCACATAGGGAAGGGGAGGGAAAAAACCCAAGGAGGAGCGGGGACTTCGGAATATGTAGGAGGAATAGTACAATAAAAACGATAAGACATAGGGGAAAGAATCAAAGAAAAGGTTCTCTAAAGGGATCTCCTCGAAAGAGCGTCCGCTCGAAGCGGGCGACTAGAAACGCCCGAGAAACGTGCAAAAAGGACAGCAAAAACGTTAACGCGCCCGTTGTCTCGAAGAATAACATCGGGAAACCCTAAAAAGAGCTTCGCTCTGATGCCGCTCAGCGTTAACCATCAGGGCAGCGACAAAAAAAGAACTCAAAAACTCCTGAGGGCAAGCATTGCAAAGCCAGGAGTCAGGAGGACAGGGATGGTTCGCACAGAAGGCGGCGGCATAAGGATCCGCAACGCGGGGCCCAGCCGATTTGGGGTGCATCGGCCTGGACGCGAGGATCCGATCGCGAGGAAGGGATACCAGGAAAGAAAGGCCAACAACGCCTAGCAAAGGAACGGCGTATGAACACTTAGTGACGAAACTTAAGATCTTCGTGCAGAACAGAAAAGTGGAGAAAAGACTGAAAAGACGGTAGTACGTAGGTGAAGCATTAAGGCGGGCTAACAATCATCCACAAAGGGGCACATCTATCCCCGCGGTCACGAAAAAAAAATCGAGAAAGGACAAGGACGAGACCGGGGAAATACAAGAACCAAGGAGTTCTGTCCCAAAAGAACTATGACTTCAAGGAAACCCTCTGCTGCGACGGGGGCTTCGGCGGAGGGAAATAGAAAAGGGAGACACGAACAGCTTCAAGAACGACTGTGGTTAAAAGGGGACTCGGCTAAGGGGGGTACTCGAGGAGAGCGAGTCGCAACCCCACGGGACAAGCGCGCCGACCAAGGCGGCCAGAAAGAGGCCGCGCCTAAAAAGCTCCTGTACGATATCTCTGTGTACAGAGGAAGGCTGGACTGTCCTCTTCTGAAACAAGAGAAATCCATACATGACTGAAGAAATTCTGATGAAACGGGAGACAGGAGGCCTCAGTCGCTGAAAAGCTTTTCCTATCCGACTATGCAACCACCGCCAAGAAGGGGGCGTCACCTAAAAAAAAGTGAGGTCGAAAGGGACGACGGGGATGTACCAAAGACTCGGATCACTGCGCCGGACTGGAACCGGCAAGAGGGAGGTGGGGTCCGCCGGTAACCGACCGAGGTTTTTCGTTCTAGCAACGCCTACTTCCAAAAGGTCGCATGGAGGAAAAAGAGGGAAGGGGACAAAGGAGAACAAGGACGCTGCAGGGGGAACTGAGAGGGGCATATTTGTACGAAGCCGTCCGCCATTGTGCCGCCGGGGCGTGGGAGGGACCGTGTCCGCTGGTTGGGTCATGTGACAAAGAACCGCGACGAAAAGCCCTCCTTGAAAAAGGCGGCCCGGAAAAGCGAGCTGAAGGGATCCGAAGGAAAAAAGAAAACTAAAAGAACAACAACAACGTGAGGAAGAGGAAGATAGAGATAGAACATTTTGACGGCGCAAAGGGGATCCGGGCCGCCGGGCGGGGGGAAACTTCAAACGCGGGCAAGAAAGGGGCAGGGGGCTCCGCAGCGGTCTTCTTTTGCATCCACCACAAAAAGAAGGCCTCAGGGCAGCGGGAAAAAGGCCAACCGGGCCTAGTCGGAGGAGGTCCAGGAACGTGAGCCCTATCGGATCAGCGTCAATAAAAGAGGATGGGGGGGGGGGGGAGGGAGGGGAAGGGGGGGGGGGGGGGGATGAGGGGTAAGGAGGATGTGGAGGGGGGGGGGGAAGAAGGGTTGGTCATTGGAGGGGTGGGGGGAGGAGTGGGGAGGGAGAGGGGGGGAGGGCTTCTCAGGGGGTAAAGGCCTTCGGGGATTCCGTGTCAGCGGAACCAGGATCCTGAGGTGGCCGCAGGGGGACAGTACACACTGAAGATTTATCCGTCAAACCGCTACGACAACCATCCAGGAAAGCCGTATTCTCGGCCAGGGAAGGATTAAAGGGGCAAAAGAGAACTCCGCTTCTCTATCGGACGTCCAAAAACACCTGCGTCGCGTCAAAGAAGAATTATATCTTCTGGGGTGCCTGTCGCTGGGGAGAAAAACAAGACGAGGACTGTCAAAGGCCGGCGAGTCGACTCAGCAGAAAGACCATCTCCTCAGTACTTTGGCTAGAAGGGGCACGTCCGGACCCATTTCGGACAGAAGCTCTGACGGAGCGCTCAAACCCGTATTAACGAAGGCGCGAACGTCAAGTGGTAGATCCTGCCTCATGTCCTCGCTTCAAAAACCAACAAAAACCAGGGGCGCGCTGCATCGGGGAGACGCGTATCCTGCTCTAAACAAAAAAACGGACGCGCCTTCGCGAGGGGATGACAGGGGATCCAATTCGAGGAAGGACAGATCTTCTTGCTAAGTCGGTCTCTTCCGGGAACGGGATCGTGTCGATGGTAGAGTGCTTCGTGGGGCGTTAAGGGGGACCGGGGATGTGTAAATCGGACGGAGGATACCGGCGACCTCCAGGTGCGAGGGGGAACTCGCCGCAAGAGTCAAGTGGGCAAAGGGTAGGAAGGAAGAAAAGGCTTCTCGCGTCGCATGGTTTGCTCGGGGGCCGGGGAGGGGAGGTTAAGGAACAAAGGATCGAAGCCAAAAAAAGTATTCATAAGTTCAGAAGGGCGGGTTCGCCCAGAGCGCAGTGCACCGCTCGTCGAAACCGAACTGTCGTCGACGCGACCGCAAGAAGGGCGCATGGGGAGACGTAGTTTCTAGGTGGTGTCGGACCGATCAGCAGAAGTTTTTCAAGAGGACGAGCTTACGGAAGGAGTCGAAGGGTTAGGGTGCAGGAGAATGGGCGTACGCACAAGCGGAAGGGAGAGGTGGCTGCACTTGGAACAACCGAGCCAAAATACTGGGACGCCCAAACGGACGGGGAGATACTACAGGATCAGCTCGGATCACTCTTGTCTAAAGAAGACCGTAGAATTGGAACTTCGTCCAAGTAAGGGGGGGACTCTGCCCTAAGAAAAAGCAGAATCGAGCACGCCAAGCCTTGTGGGGAGAACTTCTCGGAACCATTCGCCCGGGTGAGTGCTGCGTCCAAAAAAAGGGGGGGGGCCAATTGAGTCCAGGGGGACAAGTCAGAGCAACACGTTCAAAGAAAAGGCTAGCGACGACTGAAAACCTAGGGAGCTTCAAAGGGGAGAGCACGAGCGGGGAACAGAGAGCCGGACATCAACCGTACAGCTCTGGAGGGAACATATATTCATTCAACATGGCACAACCATATTATCGGGGAAACCGCGAAGCGACAGCAGACCCGCGCGAAAGAGGGGGGACACAGAGATGACAGCTACCGAAACCAGACGCGAGCACCACAGGGAGCTCTCAGTACCCGAGGTCATCCGGCCGGAGGCGACTACCGAGTACTAAAAAGCGGAGAAGGGGAAAGGAAAAGAGCCGTGACTTAAACGAGAACCAAGAGACCGTAGCGGCGCAGACGAGAGCGCCATCTACTTTCAAAGCCAGATCACGAGCGCACAAGGAAACACCTTGGGAAGGACAACAGAGAAAAAGGCAACAAAAGGTCTCAACAGGCGAGGCGCCGAGAAACGACGTCAGCTCGCCGAAGAGCTGGAGTTTGAGCGCGGTGCGGGACCTATCGAGACGGAGATACAAAAGAAAGGGGAAAAATAAGAGGGGAGAAACGAGCACAAAGGAGGCTCGCAGAGAACACAGCAAGCAGTTCGGCCACCGTGAAAGCATGCGTTTCCGGCGAAACAAACTGTCGAGCCCAATCGCACGAACGTACGGGAGTCGGAAAGGGAAGAGAATCCAGCTCTCAGAAAAAAAGGAGAGGAGGATCTTCAGGACTTCGGAGGCCGGTTGCCCGGGGGAAAAAGCGCGGAGAACTGACCATTCGCCGTAGAGGCAGGATTAAAAGGGGTGTGTCTACCGCCGGAGGGGATCCTGTTCGTAAAAAGGCCACTGCCGGGGGTACTCGCGCTCCTCTTAGGGAGGAGACGTCTCCATCGTCGGTGAGGTGAGCCTCGGGGGAAGTTTAAAAGGGGGCGCCGCTCGTAGAACCCGCGCTAGCAGAGCGCTCTGGACTCGGACGTATGCTCGAAGGGAAAGAGAATGTAAGACCTCTTGGACTGCGGAGGTTGCGTTCAAAGAGTTCCTCAATTGGGACTCCTGGGCCTCTCGGGGGGGTTATGGCTCTGGTCATGTGCTGAAGGAGAGCCGCGAAGGGGCCGGGGGGGGGGTTCTCGTGGGGTGGTCCGTCAGACTTGGCGGCAGTTCGCTCAGTAGCAGAAGTGAGAGGATCTAGCCTGCGCTACTCGGTCGGAACAACGCCGGGTGACCGGCGGTAACTGAGGAGACTAAACTTTTGGGCAACCGTCGTGCTCGCAAGGGAGCGTCATCTCGCCCAGGGGACGTGAAAAAGAAGGGGGGGCTAGGACTGGGAAAGCCCGCGCTCGTGTGGCAAAACAGCTCCTCGGGTTGGGACCTATCTTGCTGAAAAAGGATAAATGGGAAGAGAGGCTGGTAGGAGCGGCGGGAATCGCTGGTTATTGGGGTCTCGTCAAAACGTTCTCTGGTTACGCCTGAAAGAGCACGGGGTTACATGAGGTCATAAGGGACTGACCTGACAGGCGGGCCCCGTTCTCAATCGCGGAAAAAAGAAACCTCAAACCTCGGCGCTTGACCGCGAGGACCAGGGAAGAAAAAGAGAGGGGACAGCGCTAAGGGGTAGGGGCCGATGACAACCCGATACAAATAGGGCTGCCAGACTGTCTTAGTTCTCAAAAAGTCTCAAGGGGGAGGGAAAAAGAAATCTGGGGAGGAAGCTCGAACGGGCGGAAACGCCGGCGAGTTCGTTCCAAAACCATCGCCGTACGCGCGGGGACGCGAAGGACGCCAGGAAGCTTCAAAAATCAAGGACGCGCCGGACGAAAAGAGGATGACACGTCGGCTGCCATACAAACCCCCGAACGCCAAGGGGTGGATGCAAGCTGACACGAGCCAATGCGGAGGCGCGAGAAAAGGGCTTCGGGAGTTCGAAACGAAAGGGACAGAAAGGCGAAGGACGAGGTCGAGACCAAGGTTGCGGATCGTCCTGGGAATACTCCTATCGCTGAAGACAGAGAAATGGTCCTGACCGAAAGGAACACAGGACACAGGCCGTCTAAAATAACACGAATCGAGACGGATTCGTCGGCGCAAGTGACGATTTTTGCGAAGAAACGCTCGAAAACGGGGAGGTTAAGAGTGCGCGGAAAGCAAGGCAGAGGGGAGACACCCGCGGGTCACCCAAAAAAAGCAGAAGACCATCGCACAAAACCAGGGCTAAGAGGAAAACCTAGATTCTCCCAAGGCGTGTCAGCGAGGCGCGGAGCGGAGCGCGTTCTTCTAGCCTTATCACAGCGTCTTCGCCATCAGGGGGTCCAAGCGACGGGGTAGTGTCACGAGGATAAGGGATCCAACCCACGGGGACGCAAATAATCTCCCAGGGCCTTAGCAGAGTGAGAGCCTGCCGAGGAGGAACTTGAAAAGGAGAGAGGGGGGGAAGAGAAGGGGGAGGATGCCGGGGGCGCGCAAGGGGGACATAACATGCTGAGCGGCCACTTCTTTTTCGATCAAGGGGCTGTGACTCAGGAACAGTAAGGCGTTCCGGAAAAGTAGGGCTGGATGATAGAAGGGACAACATATATCCGAAATAAAGAAAGATTCCGCTACTCAGGGTTACAGGCTGAGGGAGAGGAAAGATGAGGAGACCGGGGAGAGCAAAGGATCCTAAACTTTCCCCGGGAGACTCCTGGTTAGGTGTCGTATCCGGGAAAATATGGGGGTGAGGGGTAGAAGACTGAAAGCATACTTCAGGGTCAGCTCCCTTAATAAAAAGGTTGTTCCTTGCCCACCAAAAAAAATGAAAACTATCATTACTCTTCGGGACTCAGGAAAAGAATAAGGGAGAGCCACGTCCTAGTGTTCAGAAACCGTTTGGGTTTTTTTGCATGTACTAAGAAAAAGAGAGAAATCCCAAGGATAAAGAAAGACGCTTTGCACAGCTTATCTGAGGAGAACTACTCCATGCTCAAAAGGCTGTAAAAAATGAACCACAAAAGGGGGGGTAAAATAATATACATTACGGGTGTGACTTACGTCAGGGAGCCTGTTCGTCGAAGCTTCCGAGCTAGGGGGAGTAGGGGGGATGGCTAAACGGAGAAAGTTCTTCTCACATGCACCAGCAAAAACCATGGCAGCGCCCTAGTAAAGGGCCGGCGTGCAGGATTGACAGGGGGAACTCAGAATAGGCTAGACAAATGATGTTCTCAGGGGCGTGGAACGGACAATTCTAGGAAAAAGCCGGCAGAGCTTGCCGCAGGCGCCGAAAAGAAAACCCAGAGCGGTAATCGGGGGAAAAAAAAAAAAAAAAAAAAAAGACCAAAAAGGGGCGTCGAGAGGAGAGGACTGGAGAGTCGTCCTCAGCCGCTTTCTCAGAGGTATTCTCGTCAAACCACGTAAGCATCGCCGGAGAAACGGAAAAAGGGATGTGAAAGGGGAGCGGAGGCTTCCGTAAAAAAAAAGTCGGGTAAAAGCCGGGACGCTGGATGCGACCAGGTCTCTCCATCTGAAATGAACTTTGGCAGCCGGACGTCAAGAATCGCAGGGGAAAAAAAAAGAATGCAAGATGACCAGAGGCGCTTCATCTAAAAGCGGGAAGGCGCGCTCAGGAACCGTGGGTTTCGATCCAAGCAATCCTCGCGTACTACCATCATGTCCTCCCAGGGACAAGGGAATCTGGGGGGGGGCGAAAGGCGAGGCTACGCGCGGCAAGTCTCAAACCAGCTGTACACTTGCATCCTCTTTCTAGGGAAGGCTCGGGGGGGGGGAGCCGGGGAGATGGTCGGGGAAGCGCGGTTGACCAGGGCTCGCGTTGACCCTCGGCCTTGTGCAGGCTTTTGGAGCGACGCCTAAGACCCGAAGGAGGTCGTACGGGGGCGAACACCTCGTAAAGGGGGTGGGGAGAGAAGAGGGTGTCATTTCGAAAAAAATTCCCGTTTCATTGGAGAGGAGCCGGTCCGGTGGGCTAGGAGAAGTGAGGGGGGAACTACAAAGTACGAGCGATCGTAGGAGGAGTTCAGGAGAACAGCGGCTGGTGGGGCTCCCTCGTTTGGACTCTCCTGTTCGGCGCTCGTCGACAGCTCCGAGGAAATCCGGAGAAGAAAAAGAAATGAAGAGGGGGGGGGCATGCTTGAAAGTTTCGTGAAACAGCGCAGCCGACTGGGAGACAGCACCTGTCCGGCCGGCGCGGCGCTAGATGACAGTGCATCTGTCCGAGAAAAGTGACTCTACAGGGGAAGGAAGGAAGGGGCTGAGGCAATCGCCGGGCTCTGAGGTAAGGACAGCACGCTTCAAAAAAAAAAACGAGCTACTGACGCTAGAGGGATTAGATCACTCTCGATAACTAAGCAGGGGACGCATTGAAATCGTAAGTAGTGGGTCCCGATCCTACAATACTCGAATTTCTATACGCTGCGAGTGGGGAGACACGGAAATCCAAGTCGCAGTAGGGTACTGGGGAGTAGTGGATCCAAGTCCGACGGTCAGAGAGACCCTCCCTTCCAAGAAGAAGGTACGAGCAGGAAAGTTCAAAACGTGCGAGTTCAGTCCGGGAGTAAAAAAAACTAGCGTAAGAACAAGAACTACAGAATCCGCGGCCTTTACAGAAAGTCGGAATAGATCAAAAACAGAATCAGGAACCAGATTAGAGGGAAAAAAAACTGGGGGAGAAGGAAAACGACAGCCCTGTCTAAATCGGGGCTAAAGGAGACATCGACGGGGAGAAACCTACTGCTAGCATAAAATGATACTCCGTCTAATAACGAAGGTCACTGAAGAAGATTAAGAAAAGGAAAAGAGGAGCAGGGCAGGAGAGTCTGGGAAAAGGCCCGCAAAGAATCCCATCCTCCGAGCAACCCTTCCCCGAGGTCAGAATACTCTACATGGCCAATCTACTTTAAGAAAGGGAGTCCTGTATTGGCCTAGAAAGAAAAAATTAAAAAAGAATGTAACGCCGAAGTCAAAACATTCCTTTCTCGTTATCAAGAGCAAGCTATTGGCCTCGCCGGAAAACGTCATCTCTCCTACTGGCGATTTATTCTCGGGGGAAAAGATTCGCAAGTTACGTCAGATACCCATAGGGAAAAACGATGTCTGAGCCCTCCTGCAAATATGAGCTTTCGTCCATCAGCCGGCATTTCTGCCACAAAGTGACGAGGATGCTCTTTACCGAGGATTTTCGAAAAGGGGGGATGAAAGGGACTGCTAGAGCGCCCAAGGAGGGAGTCCTGCAG
>Ga0179591_1334941_pt1 | contig 14049 bp, 23 predicted proteins | sample CZOMad2_1_08_16f_FD_182891 | JGI IMG/M metagenome (GOLD analysis project Ga0179591, IMG submission 182891) | Vadose zone soil fungal communities from Angelo Coast Range Reserve, California, USA - CZOMad2_1_08_16fungal (PacBio error correction) | ecosystem: Environmental > Terrestrial > Soil >...
GTCAAACAAGAAGAAAAAAAAAAAAACGTGAAGTAAACTCGTGGCCTCATGGGGAGTGAGGGTAAGCGCTGAAAGGGAACATATCTGGCTTCGGTGCTAGACGTTGTTCGGAACCAGCCAGGGCATGTGATTGAGAAGAGGAGAATATCTGTCCTTATCAGGGGCGAAAGGACTGGTGGGGAGAACGTCGCCTGCATTGGGCCGGGTGCTCTAATGCATGAGAGGAAGGGGAGTTTTCTTCAACGGTAAAAAAGGAAAATCCTCCGTACGCGGGGATGCGTACTAGCTAATGGAGTGACGAAGAATGAGCCTTGAACGTATGCGCTGCCGATGGTCTGAAAGGGTGGGGCAGTAGTTCGTGCGGCATCAGTGGGAGGGACAAGAAAAAAAGCGACTTAGGGTCCGGAAAAATGGGGGGGAAAGCGAAAGTGTTCGATTCGAACGGACCACGGCTGTGCAACGGGAAAAAGTTTCAAAGGCCCGGCTCGGACTCGTCACAGGGACTCAGACAGTGAGGAAAACGAGATGCGCCAAACTACCTCTTACCGGCCCGGCTCGAGACAAAGAAAGGGCCGAAGTACAGGGGGACCGGGCATAGGAAGCGGGATGCTCCTCTGCAGAGGAAGGGGGGAGATTAAGGTGGGGTCGGGAATCGGCTTAATACATATGCGTCCTGCAGCCCGTCGGGTGCAAGGCCTTTCCGTCCACTTGGAGGAAAGAGAGGAACAGGTTGAGAGGGGACCACTGTGCGGTCAGGGGAAAAGAGAACTGAAGCCGCGAGAGAGCGAAAGACGGCTGCTGGGAAAGGATCTCCCGAGAGGGCGTAACAGAAAATAATCTCTGAAGGCCAGAAAAGAAATGAGCCTTCGGAGGGGAGAAGACATGAGACCGTGTTTGGCCTGCTCTACTTGAAAAACGATAGGGGTAGAGATGGACGGCCTTGCTTGGGATGGGGGGCGGGGCAACGCTACTGAGCGGGGGCGCCGTGCGTTCCTTTATAGAGAAGAAAAAAGAGATGGAAAAAAAGTTAGAACCAAGTTTGGGGAGTTATAGGGGACTAGACAATTTAAGCTGCCAAAAGAAACGGTATAGGGGGGACGAAAGAAGCTCGATAGGTGACAAAGAGGGGGGGGATGAGCATCTCGCGCAAGCACGAGTAAATGCAGCAGCACAGATAGTTTCACGACGGGGCGGAAAGGGAGGCGAGAATCTGCAGTCGGGGAGGAGACAGATGCAGTACTCGAAACTTTAAACGTAAACGGAAGGAAAGGGGGTTGCAGAGCGGGTGGTGGAAGGGCGATGTGTCGGGAGTCGCAGGAAACAAATTCGAGGCAAGGTCGTGCCGGGGGGACTAAGGACGGAGGCCAGTGGGAGAAAGAGGGGAGTTCCGGCGGGGGTAGAAGAAGGGGGGATGTGGAAGACTACTGGGGAGGTAGGGGGTGGGGCGGGGGGGTGGTAACCCACAAAACGGGGGGAATTGAGGGACCAGCGTGGGTAGGACCCATGCGGAAGACGACGATGGATACTCAATTCCGAAGAAAAGGGGGTGCTTGGCAGGATAAAATAGCCCCAAACACAAGAAGAACGCGAACATCGGGTGGAGAGCGCGGGGGGAGGAGAGTCGCTGGGTAGCCACTGTGGGTCGATCAGCCCCGCAACAAATCGATGAAATGAGGTACGCGGCAGCCAAGGTGATTCTTGGGGGGGGGACCTGAAAAGAAACGGGTGGTGGGGGTTTCATTCAGGTAGAAACGGCGCTTAAGTCTCAGAGGGAAAAGTAAATAACCGGAAAGGATCAAAGAGTCTGGGGGGTTCCGGCCGCAGAGGCCTGGTAAAACTAAGCGGCTAGTACGAGACGACTGCACTGTCGAAAATGGGTGATAAGCTTATAAGCGCTGGCAAGGGCTTCCGTGGAGGGAAGAACAAAAAAAAAAGGTCCACATGGGGGGTTTAATCGGGAGGGTGGATGTTGGTGAAGACGGGGGGCCTCCCATATGGAGTTTCGTGCCAAAGGGACAGATAGCGGAAAATCAGGGTTTTCCGAGCAGTGAAAACGCGTACCACGCGTGAAAGCTGAAAGACTCCACCAGGGCAAGAAGGGGGAAGAGGTCGCCTTAGGGAGGCGGAGGAAGTAGCGCAAAAGGGGAGCAAGGAAGGCTGAAAAGCCAATTTTGCGGGGGAGAATTGGTAAATGAAAACGATTGCCGTGCTGCAAAGAAACATCGCTCCAGCAGAACGTAGAGACCGACCCGAATACCAAAGGCGCGCAAAGCGGGTGACAGAATGCGCGTAAAGAGACGCGCGGAAAAAAGAAAGAAAGACCAAGATGCTGACCGGGGGCGAAGCCCGTCGCTGACGGCTCCCAAAAGTACCGAAACTTCAAGGATAGACTATCGAAGGGAAAACTCAAATCTTGGGCAGTGGGTACTATCGCGGGCGAAAAAAAAAGTACGTAAAGCAGCTTGGACAGAGAGGGGGGTGTTAACAGGGACACATCGGATCGGAAGGTGAAAAGGGATCCAAAAGGGCTGGAGCTGGCCAGAGAAGCGTCAAGCGTCCGTAGCAGATTCTTAGGGAACAGTGAAAAGAAAGGCTTCAAAGGCAGAATCCCAGAGAGGCTGGAGAAACGGCAAATGCCGACTAAGCCATCTTACCGCGCATAAGGGAAGGCGCTTGTGAAGCAAAGAGGCAGAACGGCTCAAAGTCGACAAAGGAGAAATACATGCGCATTCGCAGCAAAAGTCGCAGCGCTGACTTCGGCACACTGAAACGTCCGGCATCAGGAGGAAAAGTCGGGCTCGAAACGCTACGGTGGTATGGACCCTATCTCGCCATCCTCATTGACTGGGAGATAGAAAGAGGAAGCTCTAAAGAGAACAAAATAAACAAAGACCAGCAAACAAGACTGAGTACCGAACTTTTCCGTCAATACTTAAAGTCGGGCCGAACCGGTATAGGGGTGCCAAGCTTGCCAGAGAGGCTTGTAACATAAGATGCGATGATCTGACACGGAAAAGGCACTCCCGCCACAGGGAGGAAATGAACGCGGCGGTAAACACACCCATGTGCAGCCCTTCGGTGAGAGGGCTCACGAAAGAAGGGGGTCTAACTATGGAACGGACTTCTGAATGACCCAGCTAAATACTCAAACTGTGAAGACCGTGAGATGTAAGAAGCGGAAAGGGAAGGGCTCGGGCTGGGGTTGGGGGAGGAGAAAAGACGCGTAAGGGGGGGCATAAGCGGAAAGGAAGATAGACAAAGACCCGTAGCAGAGAAACTTCGAAGCCCGGAGCAGAGGGAAAACAACGCTCTCGGGGAGGGATAGACCTTTAACAAAGGCGAGGGATCTAGGTAAAAAATATCTCGAGAAACAACAACACTGAGTGGTATTAATGGGGGGCGCAAAGGCCGTTCAACAAGGGAAAAAAGGTTGGCGATAAATGGAGAGAGCAGAAGAGCGTGAGGGGCTTCTCGAAGATAGAGGAAGTTTCAGGGCGGATCAAATGCTAGGTGCGAGAAGAAATCGAGTTTTTGAAGTTCGAATGTAGAGAAAAAAAACCCAGCAGAACTTAGAAGAGGAGGAATTCGTAAGCGAAAAGTGGGGAGGCGTGGGGTGAGGAGAATAGAGAAAAAGTCAGCCCCAGGACGTGCGCGAGGGCACAGAGGTCGGGCGGTTTGAAATTCAACGGGGGAGGGTACAGGCTCGAAAAAGTTGACGAAGTGAGGGAGGATTCGTGGGAAAGAGACGGAAGAGCGTGCTTACCGCCAACTCGTCTCTTGGAGGAAGCGGCGCGAGGGGGGTCAAGCGTGGTTGTGCAGAAGGAAGGAAGGAAGAGAGGCGGGGAGTCAGGTTTCTTCGGTAGTATGGGGTGGAGGCGTGTCGAAACGCGAGTCGAGCTCAGACTTAAAAGTGCAGGGAGATAGGGGTACGATGAGGGAGATCGAAGATGGGTACAGCTGGCGGATCGTACGAGTCTGAAGAGGAAAGGGGGGGCTATTCAGAACAAAACTTGGGACAAAGGGCGGGGACTAATGGCGTCTGGGGGAGGAGAGGGGGAACCTTTCGCGATTGGTGGAAAGAAGAGTAAGGATGGATGACGAGGCAGGAGCAAAAATTTTCGTCGCTGGCTTAGTTTTCCGAAGGCAAGATCGAAAATAGGTCAGGAAAAAATGCGTGACGACTAGTGTTGGGAAAAATTGCAGCCGCGGCAGGGGCTACGGTGGATTAAAGCTGGATGTGGCATAACCCGTCCATGTATGCATGAAAACGTGCACGTCTTAGAGACTTGACGAACAGGGGGAAAAGCCGTAGGATGCTCAAGCGGCTTCGAGTCTCTGAAAGAGTTTGTGTGGAGTCATGCTCTTCACGGGAAGAAAGCAAGAGAGGGGGAGTGGTGGAAAAAGAATGCTGCGGGCGAATTGCCGTTAGTGAAACGTTCGTTGGGTTGGCTGCGCCAAAGAGAGTTTCTTGCAGGGAGATGGCGTCGCTTAAAAAACTTTGGATGGGCAAGTAAAAGGAAAGGGGCTTCACGAGACTAGGGCCTGCCTTCCAAAGATCTTGCGAGTCTAGTGACGGATACGGACTACTTTTAATCGGGAGAGAAAGAAGAGTCTTTGGCTGGCTACGAAGGAAGGAATGAATTGAAAAGGGGTAAAAAACTAATACAAGCAAAAGGAAGGGAGGAAAGGTCAGGGGCCTGGGGGGAAATTGTGTGAGATCACCAATCTTCTTCACGGGGGTGGTAGAAGTCTTCTGGGCTCGGCAGGGGGGTGGCGAAGCTTGCAGCTGGTGGGACGTCAATGATATTTGTCAAACGCTATTAAATTTCAAAACCGAGATCGAATTTCGATTTGCTTGCAACAGCAGAGAAATGAAAAGTTAAACGGGTTGTGCCGGCTGGACCATCAGATGTCTCTCTCGGGGAAGAATTGTAAAGTACTTGGGGGGGTCTCCGGGGCCTCTCCGTCCTTTGCGGGGGTATCGGAAGAAGGGAGGGCGGCTGTCATATCGCTTCGGCAGGATGAAACGAGAGGAAATTTGGGGGGAGGTTTTGAATGGAAAGAAAAAACAGGTGGAGGAGGAACACCGAGTGGGAGAGGTGCGAGTGGAGGACCGCTTACCGGTTGGCGGGTTGCCGACTCGGGAAAAAAGGGCTGAATTTTGTGGAAAAGACTGCTCATCAACCGCGTAATATCCAAAAAGTGTGGTGCGGCGCTACTGGGTGTGACCGGTAATGACCATAACAATAGGTCTCGCGGACCTAGAAAGGGAGGGAGGCAGAAAGGGGAAGGAACTCTAGGGGAGAAAAAGGTTTGGAGATCAAAAAGAGCGGGAAAAACCCTAAGAAACGAATAAGCGCGGCCGCACTCTGGAGGATGAACAATTTCTATACAGAAAAAGCGCAGTATGCCTGTCAAAAGAGGGACGGCTCCGCACCGCTTGGGGGAGAGAAGCTACACTCGCGTGAAGGGACGGGGGGACATCGAATAAGCCGAAAGAAACGACGGAGAGAGAGTCTCGGAAAGAGGGGTAAGGGTAAGGGGCCAGACGTCATCTCCGTTAAAGGAAGGAAGTCGGCAGGAGTGAGAGTGGCGAGGGGGGGCCTACGTGAAAGTTAGTCGCGAGAAGAGGAAGCCGCAAGTGTAAAGTCTCTATCGGTAGAGGCTTGTGAAGCATCTGCGTCTTTGGAGAGGAAAGAAAGGGAGGTTCGTAGAGCCTCCGCTGAAGGAAGACCTGAGATCTATGGGAGGAAAGGGTATCGGAGACTGTGGTCCTCTAGGAATCGGGAGAGAAAGAAAACAGGCAGTTAAAGTGGTGTACAGTAAACAGTCTGAAAAAGGTAGCGGGAGGGCGCGCGGGGCGGACCAAAAGGGAGCGCCGGGGAAGGCTCCGCTCTAAGAAGGGGGGGAATTATTGAAGAGAGAGGGTGAAAAATCTCTTGTCCGACCTTGGGGGGCACTCAACGATCGAAAAAAACTAAGGCAGAGGCGCGAGCGACGCGTTTCTATAGTCTCTTAGACAGATCGGGACGCAAGAAGGTGTTCTAGCAAAAAGAAAGGTTTACTGATTGAAGAGGAAAGAACGGTTGCCCAAAAAAAAGTAAGCATTAGAGCGGCAAAGAGCTTTCCAGCAACGAGTGATCTTCAGGAAATAGGGGTCCTTCGGGAGGCTCAGGAAGATGCAAAAGTAGTCGGCAAAAGATGCGAGCTGGGGGGGAGGGGGCGAAGATGGACCTGTGCAGAACATCGGAGTGCCAAGCATATATCCAATGGGTATCTAGCCGGGCGATTATAAAAAAAAAAAGAAAATATCACTGCGGGTCGTAGATCAGTAGGCCCCTTGAACGTTAGGGACCAGCATCTTAAAATGAAATTATTTTGGAAGAAGCAGGATCTCCCCTTCAACCTCACCTGGTCTCATGATGACGGGGAAAACAAGAAACGAAGACGACAGAAAGGAGAGCGCTCACAGCGTACTGGGGAACCGAGCGCTCCGCAGTGCATATGAATTCGGGAAATGGTGACGATCTGGGATTTTAAAAAAACAGCAAGGCTCGGGAAGGAAGGCCGAGCGTGTTAGGATAATAAGGTGAGGAAAAGATTTGGGAAAGAACGGGTTAGCAGAAGAACAAGGCTTTCGCCGCAACACTCCAACTAATTACCAGACGCGAGTGATTGGTGGAGATTTGAAGGTTTAGGGTGGAAAGAGTCAGCAAAAAAAAAAAAAACAACACCACTGACGGGAGGAGGAGGAAAATTTATGGGGGAAAAAAGAACATCTAGTGAGGTAGATCACTTCCGTATCAGAGGTGGGAGGTCCCTCTTTCTAGGAATCCAACAACGTAAGTGACCTCGGTAGGGGAGAAAAACCGTCTGGGGGAACCTTCCAGTAAGGTGTATGCAACTCTTCTCTACCGCTCAGGGACGGCCGCTCGTAAAGGGCGGGGTGAGCTTGACGATTACGGGAGTCAGGGGATCGGTTCCGATAAGGGAAGGAATGATGTAAAAAAAAAAGTTCGGTAAATAACTACAGGTACTCAAGAATTCTACTACAGGAAGTTCTACGTACCACTCGGGGTCTTGAGGGCACGCAGCTTGAAGGACCAGGGTAGGAGAGGGCCAGAGGCTGGTGCAAAAGATAGGGGACGGGGTCATGTGAGGAATGCCATGGAAAAGGAAGTTTTGCTCTTCGACAAGTGCGGGAGAGTGCCAGCATTGGTGCAGTAAAGTCGCAGAAAATGGTGAATTCTCTCAGGGGGAGTGACCGCGATGGAGCCTGCCAATCTTGTAACCAGGATCCGGGTTGGGGTGGGGTGTGGGTTTGGTATGGGGGGTATGGGGGGTTTGGGGGGGGTTGAGGATGCAAATAAGGAAATAAGTATGGATGTCCGGCATCGCGCACCGAAGCTACCTGTCTTCATCTGTAATCATTGACTTTTGTAGAAGAAGGGGACCTCCAGTGAAGAAAGATGCCCGGTCCACTGGCGATTAAATTTCGAAGGGGAACCATCTGCGGATTATCTTAAGAACATTGGTGCTCGAAAAAAACCGGAAAAGGAAAAAGGTAACCGCGTCAGGCGAGCGAGGCTCGTACGCCTATCGATCTGACCTCTAGGCCGCTATATGCTTTCACAGCAACTATAAAGAGAGTGGAAGAAGGGCAGATATAGTACATCGGTTTGCTTTCGGGGTCAGGGGCTCAGGAGAAGATCGGGCTTATGCTCTATCATGAAACTAAGGCTTGTTGGGACGGGTTGGAGACTGCTAGAACCTGAAAGAGGAGTCGTGGGACAAGGCTTGAATAAAGGTGTTAAGGGGGAAGTCGTCATGGAGGGAAAAAAGGGGGTCTCAATACCGCTTCAGAAAGGAGCTAGCGAAGAAGCTAAGAGAGAAAGAGGATTGGCTAAGGGGGAAGGTCGTACGTACGGCTATCACACGATAAAAGAAAAAAACCAGGAATCGATCTGGCCTAAGAATATGCGAAAGAGTAGAACTGATAAAAAAAGGGGGAAGGGAGTTCCCGTGTTCAAGGGAGAGGAACTAGGGGGTGCGAAAATTTACGAGATTCAAGGTCTTAAGCCGAAGGCGGCGAGTAGAAGGGAGAGACAGAGTCCGTACTCGAAAAAATCCTGAGAAAAAGACTTCGAAAGGTTCGGGGAAATCGGGGTGGGAGAACTCTAAATTGTCAAGACGTCGGGACGAGGGTTTATTCAGAGAAAGGCGGATAGCCGGAAGGAGGCTTGTGAAACAGGTCGACGCTGGGGCGGCCTTAGAGGTAAAGTGAGAAGAAAGCAAGTAGGGGCTAAAGTAGTCTGTTTGATAGGTGGGGTGGCAACGAGTGGGGGTAAGGGACCAAAAATGGGGGGGGTTTATAAAGAAGTGTTCACCCGGCCTAAGTCCGTAAATGTAGGGGGCTCTGACAAGAAGAACGGTGGGCAGTTGACAAGGGTACATTAAGATTTGCAAAAAATAGAAGCAATGACGAAGAAACGGGTTTGTGGACTGAAATAGGTTGGGGGAAAGAAACAGGGAAAAAAAAATAGATCTTAATCCAGCTTCAACAATAGAAGACGGGGGGAAGCGTTTTAAGACTGGAACTGGCAAAAAGTGGCCCGCCTAAAATCAAAAAGGGGGGGGGTCAGGGGAGACATCAAACGTAGTCAACTAAAACGGGACAATCAGGGAATCCAGAAGGAGGGTGAGCAGAAGAGAAAAATACTCCGACTGGCTGGCACCAGCGTTGAATAGAGGCATTGTTCAGAAATCAACAGGGTAGTAGCCGGCCTGGGGCTATTGCTTAAAAGACTTCAAAATCTCATTTGGGTAAAGGGAAGATTTTGTGTAAACGCACGTAGACCCCAGGATCTCCAGGGGTGAGGGAAAAAAAAGCAGTTCCAGGAAGAGAAGGTACCTATATCATTTACATGTAAAAAAAAGAGGGAGCTTCAGAACACCCGGTCTAGTTCTCGCCCAGCGAACTGAAGAAAGGGAGCAGGATTGAGGGTAGAATACGAAAAAAGAACGCTTATTGGGGGAAATCAGTTGGGCGTGAATAAGTAGGTAAAAGGAAAGTCGCTATGCAGGAGGAAAATCAAAAAAAAGCCAAACAGTCTGGTGGAGGGGAAGTAGACTGAAGGGACTAACAAGCAAAAGGAGAAAAAGAGATAGGGAATTGAACAATTGAAAAGAAAAGATCTTCATAACTAAAACTGCAAGGGAGCAATCTAACGAGATCCTACAAGAAACTAATCGTTCGCAGGAGCCCCACAAACGAACTGTTAAAGATACTGACAGGCTATGAAAAGAATCAAGGTTTCCGAAAATTGGGTTTGGAGCAGGAAGGAAAAAATAGGAGAGAGAATTTTTCGAGAGCGCGTAACAAAAGCAGAGAAAGGACGGAATTAGGGGTTCAATCAAAGAGGGATACTCCAGTGCCCCGGATCAGCATGTAGAGTATATGAAAGATAAAGAGAAACCAAAGAGTTCCGAAGCGAGAGAGTGGAAAATCCTTCTTCACGACATAAGAAGTTATGGACTTCGTGGCAGAAGTCAAGTTGTGGTGGGTTTGTGTGTGTTGGTGTGTGGTTGTGGTGGTTTATTGTTGATATTGTATGGTTTGTTGTGGTGGGTGGTGAGTTGGGTTAAGGTGGGTGGATGAGGGAGTTTGGTTTTGTTTGTGGCGTTCCATTATCAAAATAGGGGCCTCGGAGAAGAGTAAGTAAGGAAGGCGTCCTATTTTCCAATGAGAAACGGACTAAAAAAATCCTAACTACGTCATATAAATACTGGCTCAAAAGGAGAGACAAGTACTTAGAAACCGAGTTCTCCTCGGCTATTAGAATGAGAGACACAGCACGAGTCTCCAGAAAAAATAATCTATATTAGGAGAAAGGAGTGTAAAGGCTCTTATCAGGAATAGTCCAACTCGACAGAATATGGGATCCAAAAACTAAGACAAAGAAAAAAAACGAATACTAGATGATAGAGAGAGCTTGAATGAAGAGAAAGAAACGAGGGCATCAAAGACGTGATGAAGATAAGAGTAAGGAGGAGGTAACCTTATTAGGGGCTATTTTCAGAGTACAAGCCATACGGAAAAAAAGGTGTAAACTCAACATTGAGGGAACTGAAATAGTCACGGGTGACCACCAAGTCAGAAAAGCCCGTTGACAGTTTGGGGAGCGTGACGTCCCGAGGCCGGACATGTAGGGCAATTCTTGGGCGCAGAGACAGCACATTATAATAACCACACGGAAACGACCCCCAAGAAGTCGAAGCCTGGCAGGTAATTTATTGGGGGTTTGGGTGGAGCGACATAATTCGAACTGGCACCGGCGAGATCTGACTGGGCAGAAAAGTAAGATGACCTTGCGAAAAGGCTAGAAAAATGCCGGCAATAGACTTAGAGGAAGAAGGAGAAGTGAGGTCATCGGCGGACATCGATACGACAGGGAAAGGTTGTCTCAGGGTCGGAAGCTGGTTATGGCACAACAAGGAGGAGGAAGGGTAAATAGGATCTGGGACTCGAGACAGACATTTAACTTAAGTAGGGAGAGATGAAAACAAACGTGAATATTACACTTCTTGGACGTTCGAGCCCGAAGTCTGCGGGAGGGGGACTTGCTGTTTTGCCCCCGGGGTGGGGGAATACAAAAATGAGAGGGCAGGCCCTTCAGTGGGGAATTGGGCATACGAATCGGGGGACATTGTCTAGTTTCGGTCCACAAAAACCCAAGGAGCCGAACTGCAGCGGAGGAAGCGGTGGAAGCTGGAAAGGGGGAGGTCTATGGTGTGGCTGGAGTAAGTATAAAAAAAATGGGACCTGCCGAGAAAAAGGCTCTTCTGATCACGTTCGCACAAGGTTACTTTAAAATGGGGGTGGCGTATAAGTGGCGTACCCAGACGCACCAGGGTATTAATCTTGAGGTTAAAGGGGCGGGATCATGAAAAGAGGAATTCAGTCGGGGACCTCCGCATTAGATGGGAAATTTGATCAAAGAAACCATTTGGAGAGTAAATTAAGGGCATGGAAGAGTCGGACGCAGTCTTCTGGGAGGGTCGTAGTGGAGGGATTTCCGGCTGACGAGACATCAAAAGGGGAAAGGGAGGGGACAAAGATAGGGAAATATCTCTCGATCTTTCGAGGGCTGGGGAAGAATTGACAAAAGGGGAGAGTCACGAGGCACGGACCGGTTTAGAAGTCCGCCGTTGGGGGGGGCAGGACGCAAGAGGCGTGGGAGGGAGCTCGAGGGGGGGGTAGAGGGTGAGTCTGGGGCAGAAGTGTTTTCAGAGAGAAGGAGTGCAAAAGGTTACTGAGCAGGATTGTGATCATGTCTAAGGTTTAAGAGATGTGCACGGGAACTCGGTCTCGGAAGGAATGAAAAATTTCTTTGAAAAAAACGTGGGGTAAACAGGAAAAGATCGGAGCATAAGGCTGTGTTGGACTCTCGGGGGCAAGAGCCACGCCAGGAGGTGAGACGGGGATCGCTAGTCGCATAATGGGGAAGTGAAATAAAGAAACGGCCGTTAGAGGAGAAGATGCTGGGGTTGATGAATGGTGGTGGGGGCGAGGGGGAGGGCCTCAGCGAAGAAAAAAAACAGCAGTGTTCAGGGTTGTGTACCCCGGCAGTTCAGCTGGCGAGCCGGGAAAGTTGGGGAGGAGTTGTGGGGGAGCTAACGCTCCTGCCTATCGGTCGAGGAGTGTGGGAAGGTGGCATCCGGCAGCTTCGTTTCAAATGGGAATAGGACTGACTAAAAAGAATCTTTTGCCGATGTGCGAGTGCTGTGTATTCGTTGAATCTCGAAAGTGCAATAAGCTCAGAAGGAAGAGGGCGTTTGGGGGCGGGGGAGGAGGTTGCAAGATGCATCGCGTAATGCCAGCGATACCAGCACATTCCTGGGTTTGAAAAAAAGCTAGGGTTGCTTAATTTTTGGGGGAGTCACTCAAGAGGGCCGTTGCAGAGGGAATCGCTCGTCCGGGGGAAGGAGGGGGTTAGGTAATGGGGATAAGAGTGTCGGTGTGTCAATCGGATGCTCGGACCAATGACTTTTAAAAAAAAAAAGTGGTTTCAGAACAAAGAGAGAGAATGCTAGTTGAGTTCAACTGGGGGAGAAAAGAGGCTACAACTGGTAAGAATTTGGGGCCGAACGTACTGGAAAGCCGGATGCAGCGCGGAAGCGAGTGGGGTGAGTTTACAGGGGCACGTATAAAGAGGGGGGATCGGGCAAAACCGCCTACGGCGATGGTCGCCAATGGGAAAAATAGATGATGAATAATTTTGGCGTGGCCGATGCATTAGCTAACAAGTTCGGGGAGAAGAAAACAAAACCGATTTTCAGTCGTCAATAAATTAAATGGAGTACAATCGGTCCGTTCGGTGACTGGTTGACGGTAGAGGGAGGAAAAGGAGGGGGAAAGAGATGTCTCAACTGAAAAAAATTCGTCGAACACTCTTGTGGGGGGAGGGAGACTGGCTTGTGGGACTCTATATTAAGAACCCTTCCGTCAACCTTGGACGTGATAAGTAAGAATCCTTGTAGGGTCCTAGAAAGGGAAACTAAAAAAGCACTTTGGGGGGATCCAACTCAAGATCTTGGGAAAAAAGAGCAACCAGAGAGGGGGGAAATCAGCGTCCTAACCCACGAGAACAAAAAGCCCAAAAAACCTGGTGCACAAAGAAGAAGACGCTAAAGACGCTAAGGGGGGGGGCTAGGGAGAGGAGCAAAACAGAGAGAGGACTCGCTCACTAACAACAAGAAAATCAAAATGAGCCCTACAAGCAGATTGGATGCCAAATGAGGGAGAGACAAAGCTGAAATCTCGCTAAGGGGCGGGGGAAGACTCGGGGTTGGGGGAGAAAGGGGGGGGCCTGAGATTTCATCATGGCGTAGGTCCCGACGAGGAGAAAGAAGACGGGACGACAGTCTAGAATGGAGAGTAGGCAAAGTAGTGCGTCTCGCTGCGAGGAAGATCGGGAAAGGACCTTTCCAATTTCCGCAGGGGAATAGTAGATACGAGGGACTGAGCTAGCTCCGGCGGCGGAGTCAGAGAAAGAGGGAAGGGAAAAAACATAAGTAAAGGATGTGCGAGCCTCCAGTCAGGGATAGAGTGAGCAGGTCAGGAAGGGTCCGTGAAAAGGATAGAGATAAATCCGATCGGATCGAAGGTCGAGGACCGAGGCGAAAAGAGATTGGCTTTGGGAAACGATCAGACTGCTAGAGTTGGAAATCGCTAGCAAGAAGTTTCGAAGATAGGCGGCTCCAGCAAGAAGAAATGGGGAGAGGGAAAAAAGTAAAAAAGCCTTTGTAGAGCACACGGAATGGCTATGAATCGCGACGGGGGGACGATCATGGAAGCGGGACAAGGGGAGGAAATCTTGGGATAAAAGATCTCAACTTGAGGTACAGGGCAAGGAGGAAAGAAAAAAAGGTAATCTTAAAAAAAAAGATTGAAGAAAGATCAAGAGACGACCTAGGGCCTGGACATTCTGGAGGTATTCGGCATCGTGATGCGCGAGAAGGGGGTGTCAGGAGTCAAGAAAGGCTCACCAAAACGCGAGAGAACGGGAGAGAAGGAAAAACCACTGAGGAAATAGAAAACCGGTTTTCGGCATATAAAAAAGTGATCTGGAGGGGAAAGCTCTCGGACAAGAGAAAAGTCTTTGGATGAAATCGGCTCTCCTCCGTAAGACCGCACTTTGAGTCAGCGGGGAAAAAAGAAAGCACCCGTCCGAGTGACGCACTGTTAAGGGATCTCCTCATCTCAAGGGAACAGGGGGAGGTAACTTATCGCTTAGCGCGGCATCGTATCAGGTCAAAGGGAAGGGCATCAAAATCGTTCAATCGAAAAAGACAAGGTCAAACGCTATAGGCCGGAAGAGCGGGAGTATCAGGGGAGTCCATTACGTTGCGGTAGCCGAAAGGGGGGGGGAAGGTTTAAAGCCGTGAGAAGTGTAGGACTCCAAAAAGAAAGACCCGCGGTCCGGGAGAAGACCCGGGCCTCGCGGAGTGAGAAAAGGAAAAAATCTGGAACGGTTTGGACAGGGGGAC